>JAEEGG010009512.1_pt1 | contig 21738 bp, 20 predicted proteins | sample 9134161 | NCBI WGS metagenome assembly JAEEGG01 (sample SAMN16246543, study PRJNA631951) | gut metagenome | biome: gut microbiome; feature: rumen; material: CR-attached | host: Bos | place: Iran: Karaj | collected 2018-10
TGATATTCCCGAACTCATGGAACTGCATGATAGGGCGTTCTTTGCTATTGCTGCAGAAGTAGATTGGCTCGATGCTCCCGGTTTGAAGGAATCTCTGGAGCAAGCCTGCGAAGACTTTCCGAAATACCTGACGCTAAAGATGCTCTCCGATGAGGGCAAAATTGTTGGCTCTATTCGTGGACGCGTTGAAGAAGGCTCACTGTATATCGGCCGCCTGATGGTGCTGCCGGAATGCCAAGAACGGGGATTCGGCAAAATCCTGTTTCGCGAGATCCAGAAGAGGATACCTCACGATCGTGCATGGCTGTTCACCTGTGGCGAAGTTCAACGTATCGTTTCGTTCTACGAACGCGAAGGTTTTCGCACGTTCAACACGGAACGTTTTGAAAATGACCACACGTGGATTTCCATGGAAAAGAAATAATGCTGTGGCTTGTAAAGAGACTCTGAAAAATGAGCCGCAGGATTTCCTGCGGCTTTTTCAATATCTCATTAATTTAAATGATGTTTCGTAAATCGTAGATGTAGAGCTAACCGAAATTAGTTCCCCAATATATTGTACAGTATAACAATACTAGTTTTAATCAAATATCATAAGGCTTCTATTTTTTCTCTCGATTTGTTGAGAATGGATAAATATCGGGGGTACCCGAAACTGCATAAAATTAGGAATGTTCTCAATGATTGCCATGAGTTTTTTATGATCCGTTCGGACATATCAAGAAATCAGCTTTGACGGCAGATAGAGGTTGAAGGCTCGCGTTTCATCGCGCTGATGCTTTCAATTTTTTTTGGGGGGGGGCGATTGTAGAAGCGAATCGGCACCAAAAAGCATCTTTTTTTAGATGTAAAAATCATTTTACAGGGAAACTTGCTAACTTTGAATCGTGGGTTTTCGGCTCTTTCCTGTTCCCAAAAGGCCGCTATATATTTGCATTGATATTATTCCTTTAGAAGCGTTTCGACTGCATATCGTTACTAACCTGCTGTCGAACGACATTCCATTACACGATTATTATTTGCCATTTTTGAAAAAATTTTCAAGACGACTATGTCGCCTCTTTGAACGTGTATATTTTCAATTTTTAGTGTATGTTTTTATCATGTTGTCTTGTGTGTAAAATCACAAATAAGTTAAATAATTAAGTTTTAAATTTGTTTTTGTAATTTTAAATTATAAATAAATTAATACGATGAGAATTTACTGTAATTTTGCGTTTGACAGACTCAAAAGACATTGCTATTATGAGACTCAGCTTCAAATGAAGCCTAACTAAATTATCAACAATTTTATAAAGGAATAAAAATGGCAGCACCTTTTATCGCTCCAATTCTTGAAAAAGCCGCTGAAGCGGCTCTTAGTGCAGCAGCAACAAAGGCCGCTCAGCATGTTGCAGAAAATCCCGGCCAGGTCCTCGATGCCCTTGGCGATGCAGTCATCATCAAACCACTTGAAAAAGCGACGAACTTTCTTCAATGGTTGACTGACAAAATTCCAGACTAAAAAGGAAATGCTATGAATAGGACATTTTTCGTAAGCACTGACTCTGGTCTTGCATTTACTGATTCGTATGATAGATGTTGCTTTGCTGTCTGCATCACTAGGGATGGAAGCAAAACAACGCGTGTCCAGGTGGAGTAACAGTGTCCAATTCGCCTCACTTTCAACAATGAAGCTCTCAACTAGAGGTTTCCAATGAATATAACCAAATTAAGGAAGTTCTTTAATGATATAATAGAAGCATTGATATACCCGTTGATATTGATTGAAAAAAACGAAAATGCAGCCTCTCATCACTGCGATTTCGCAAGTAAGAATAAAAAGATGAAGCCGACAACCTCTCTAAATCCTCGTTTTAGTGTGATTCCGGCAGAAAAATTCAGAGCTATGTTGGACAAGACGAATGGAAGTTCGCTCGCGCAGCCAACAAACAGGCGATCAGAAACTAATAAACACCCTAACATCCGTATCGGTATGATTCGTGCGGATAAATTTAAAGCTATGCTGGCCAAGAATGGGAATACCCCTACGAAACAGGCCTTCAGGCAAACAGAAAAATTTACACATTAGCGACGGCCTCCTCGGAGGTCTGTGTCTGAAATAGAATTAGATTGATTATAAATAGACCCGTTCCAAGCGCTTGGAACGGGCGTTTTTATCTTCAAAAACTGTAAAATGAGGAAATTTTTCTTTCCGCTATTTTTGTCCACGCGTTCGAATGGTTGTAAGCTTCCGTAAGTTTCATATAATACTGTCTATTCACCGATTCATCATGCTTGTTTATTCCGAAAGATATCGCCAATGTAGCGGAAACAGCTGCAATGGTAACGATTCCTCCTAGAACGACAGCTCCTCCCGATGCTCCAAAACCTCCTGACGTCACAGTTCCAAAGCCCAATTTTGCAAATACCGCATTAGTCGCCGCAGCTCCGTGTAACGAGCTTATTGCAGCTCCTGTGCCACATGTTCCAAAATGAGATATCAAAGCAGGCACGCCGACGCCAACAGCTCCACTAACAGCAGTCCCTGACAAGCTTGCAATCGCAGTACGATTCGCCTGCTTTATATCATATAGGCCAAGAGCGCTTCCCCCATACGCTAAAACCAATGCTGCAATAGCTGCTCCAGCAGAACTTGATATTGCTCCACGTACAAATTTTGTTCCACCTACACCAGCAAGCCTCGTCAATCGCAGCGAATAAAGGTACATTGTTCTATTTTTTAGCATAAAATAAGCGACAGTCTGTCCGGAAGCAGACCCTGCTCCTACGCTTAGAAAAGACACCGTTGATTTTCTTACATCTATTCGCTTTGTAGAAATAAGTTGAGAAACCATATCAAAAACTAAAGATGTAGCAGCAACTTTCAATGATTGCAGAGTTATGGTTTCACCTACATTTATCAACTCTGTCTTAAAAAAATCTGCTGTTTTTAATTTTTTTGCAAGGTCTCTTGTAAGCTCCTCTGCATCAGTACTTGTGAGACTCGGTATTTCTCGTCTGAGTCTTTTTTCTATTGCAGAGAGGATCTCCTTATTGGAAAGTTTTTTGTCTAATACCCCTTCTAATGTTACCGTTTTGCCATTTGCAAATAGATCCTTCGTTTTTGTGGATAAATTTATTTTTGATGGGTCAACATCGGCTATTGATATAACAAGGTTTCTTCCTCTTGCATCAACTTTAAATATTCTGCATTTTATATCACAATTGGTATTACTTAAAATGCGTGCGGCGTCTCTTGCAACTTTTTTTGCAGAAACAAGCTGTTCGGGCGTTCCTGAAAAGCAAATAACACCATCAGAATCCCTAAAAAATTGAGCTCGTCCACCACCTTCAACAGGAACTTCTAAAACAAAGCTGCAACCTTTGGGAATTTTCGTCTTAAAGATTACATCAGCGGAGGCAACCTGCGCGTATCCACTTCCAAGTTTTATTCTACGAGCATTAAGCCACTCTGTTGATAATTGCTGGACTTTTCCGCCTTTGACTGGTTTTAACCTCCCACTACCAAATTTGGTTTCGGCAACCATAATTCTAGGCATTCCATTCTTTTCATATCGAATGAAAACCTGGTCAAATCCTTGTGCCTTTAACGGATTTGTTCTTGCTGATATAAGCTTCCATCCACCACTAACAGATTCCCCTAGTCGTTGATTAAGGAACAAATCTTCAATTGTACTTTCTCCAAGTATACCATGACGACTCGCCAAATGCCAACGGCTTATGATGTTCTGCGCATATAATAAATCAGCCCTGAAAGCTAAAGTGCTTGCAGCAGCAATGCTCGCATTTTGCAAAGAGTTCAAGTTGTATTTCACGAACGGATTGGTCGGTTTTTGCATACTAAAAAGATTCCATTTTAACCTTCGGTGAATTTACGCAGGCAACTTGAAATTCTATTCGACAATTTTCTTTATCAAGTTTTTCTTGAAGCATTCCTCGAGCGGAATGGTAAATTTCTGCACATTCCGGACTCAAAAGTGATTCGTCGATATTAGCTATTTTGCATTCCTTCAGAATCTTATTTGCATCTTTTTCCCAAACCCATGTGACGTCATGAAAGTTTTTTATTGCTGAGGCGCATAAATTAGCACAATAGTGTTGGTACGCCGCATATCGTTCAACTTCTACTTCTCGCCCTAGTTTACTCACCGCCTTAATTACTTCGGAAAGTGAATTCGATAATTTTTCTGACGATAATGTTTGTGCTACAGACGACGTTTTAACAAGAAAATCTCTTATTTTTTCTATAAATAGCGTTCTGCCGCCTTTCCCCAGTGTTGGTTCAGAATCGGCGAAAGGTAATTCGCGGCATAATTCACGACCTTCATTGCACAATTTAATTATGGATGGCGAGTTTTTTCTTTCGTCAAGACTTTCTTCACATTCTGACAATAAATCATTTAAATTATTAATTTCGCCACATCTGTTTTTGCCTTCTAATTCTTTAGGAATGTTAAGGATGCATAACTGGTCTAATAGCAAGCGACATTCTTTACACAAAGCTTCTATTTGTACAAAAAATGGATTATCATTCTCTAATTTTTTTTGAATTAGATTGATGTTTTCCTCAAATTGTTGCTTTTTGTTCAAATATTCCATGTAAGATAAAGAATACTCAAATTCTTTTTCAAAAGAATTTTGTTCCTCAACTGTAAGCTGTCCCGATTCAATTATAGTCTGCATCGCGATATTTCTGCTTTTTATAAAGTTGGGATCTATTTGCTTGTTTTCTGCAATAATTTTATCCCAGGCATATTCAGCATAAAAATCGTTTAACGGTTCTTCTTTGGGTTCGTTCTTTTGGGGAGCTTCTAGGCTTATGTCTGCAAGAGAAGTTAGTTTTGCCTGAACCGAAAGAATTATAGGTATATTTTCCGGTTTTCCCTGTAATGCTGCTACAGACAAGATATTTGAAACCTGATTGACAACATTATAGCGTTCTTTTTCAGGATGTTTTTCAATGAGCGAAACATAAGCCTCAATATATTCCTGTTCGGGATTATGGGTAACCGCATTAAGAAGATACAATCGAGCTAGTTCAAGTTGATTGTTTTGCAGAGATTCCTGGAAAAATTCAAAAGCCCTCTTTGCAAGTTTTTCGTTTTCGTCCATGATGCAACCTTATATATGTGATTCTGTTTTTTAAAAGAAATCCCGTTTTACCAAGGCTTGTAAAAGCTTCGATAAGGTGTTCTTTTTTTTTTGAATATATCTTTTTTATGCGACTTCACAAGTGATTTGACGAAGATATAGCGGGTCTTAAGTCGTCTATGCCTTAAATTTTCTACATTTTCCCTCGTACAAAGATAAGGACTCGCTTATGAACATTCTCGTCGTTGGTAGCGGTGGTCGCGAACATGCCATCGCTCTTGCAGTCAAGAAGTCGCCGATGTGCGACGCTCTCGTGTGCGCTCCGGGCAACCCGGGCATGGCTAACCTCGGCAAGTGCGTGCCGGTGGATGTGGCCGACCCGAAGGCTATTGCCGATCTCGCTGTAGCCGAAAAGATTGACCTTGCGATTATCGGCCCCGAAATCCCGCTCGTCGCTGGCGTGGTGGATGAATTCCGCCGTCGCGGTCTCCGCGCTTTCGGCCCGACTGCGGCTGCTGCCGCGCTTGAAGGCTCCAAGGCTTTCAGCAAGGATATCATGAAGAAGTACAACGTGCCGACGGCAGCCTTCGAGACCTTCACCGATCTCGCTTCTGCCAAGAAGTTCCTCGCCGAACACCCTGCTCCGATTGTGGTGAAGGCGTCGGGCCTCGCTGCGGGCAAGGGCGCTATCGTCTGCATGACCGACAAGGAAGCGAACGACGCTGTCGAAGAAATGCTCGGCGACAAGGCTGTGTTTGGCGAATCCGGCAAGACGGTCGTGATTGAAGAATTCATGGACGGCGAAGAAGCTTCCATCTTCGTGGTTTGCGATGGCAAGGATTACGTGATTCTCTCCTCTGCCCAGGACCACAAGCGCGTCTTTGACGACGACAAGGGCCCGAACACTGGTGGAATGGGCGCTTATAGCCCGGCTCCGGTTGTGACGGACGCTCTCCTCGACGAAGTCAAGAAGACTATTATTGAACCGACCCTCAAGGGCATGGCTGCCGAAGGCAAGCCCTACACGGGCGTGCTCTATGTGGGCATCATGGTCACGAGCAAGGGCCCGAAGGTCGTGGAATACAACTGCCGCCTCGGTGACCCCGAATGCCAGATTGTGCTCCCGCTCTATGACGGCGACGTGCTCGCTTTGTTCGACGCTGCTGAAAAGGGCGAACTCGCTAAGCTCGGTGCCCCGAAGGCTCCGAAGGGCAGCTCCGCAATCGTCGTGCTTGCTAGCGCTGGCTATCCGGGCTCCTACGAAAAGGGCAAGGTTGTTACTGGTATCGAAGAAGCCGAAAAGAATGGCGCCCAGGTGCTCCATGCCGGTACCAAGATGGTCGACGGCAAGTTGGTGACCAACGGTGGTCGCGTGTTCGGCGTGGTCGGTCACGGTGCAACGCTCCAGGAAGCATTGAACATCGCTTACGCCGCTTGCGAAAAAGTTCAGTTCGAAGGCAAGTTCTACCGCAAGGACATCGGAAAGAAGGGCCTTGCAAGACTCGCAAAATAAGGAAGATTCAAAATGCAGATTAATGAAGTTCCGAATGCAAAGGTTGGTATCGTTGCGGGTAGCAAGTCCGACCAGGAAACTGTAGACAAGATCACCGCTGTGCTCGACCAGTTCGGCATCACGTGGGAATACAACATCCTCTCTGCGCACCGCACCCCGAATGCGACCGCGAAGTATGCTCGCGAAGCCGCCGGGCGAGGCCTCCAGGTCCTCATCGGTGTTGCTGGCCTCGCTGCAGCCCTTCCTGGCGTGCTCGCAGGGCACACGATTCTTCCGGTGATTGGTCTCCCCTGCGCGGGCGGCCCGCTCAACGGCGTCGATGCCCTGCACTCCATCGTGCAGATGCCCCCGGGAATCCCGGTGGCCACGGTCGGCATCGGCAACGGCAAGAATGCCGGTTACCTCGCCGCCCACATCGTCGCCCTCTCTGACGCAAGCGTCAAGGAAAAGCTCATCGCTTACCGCAAGGGCCTCGGTGACATCGAAGGCTAAGCCATTTATTCCTATCTAGAATAAAAAACAGAGCGCCTGTGCGGTTTCCGCGGGCGTTCTTTTATATATTGTCCTTATCTTAAATTTTATTCACTACAAAGAGTATTGGGGCTTATGTTTTATCGTGCTTTGAAAAGTATTTTGCTGTTTGCGCTTACTTTGTCGATTTCGTCCATGGCGGCGGAGTCTCTGGCTTCGTCCTCGTCCGCGCAGTCCAAAAGCGCGGCGACTCTCGAATCGACATCTCCAAGCGTCCAGTCGTCCTCAAGTGCTAGTGCTCCTGCCAAGCCGCTCTCCAAGTGGCAGACCCTTCCTGAAATCAACGCCCCGTGGATGAAAGGCGAACGTCTGGAATACGAACTCAGCTGGGGCTTTGTGACGGCTGGCTACGCCACGCTCGAAGTCAAGCCGCGCAAGGATGGCAAGGTGGAATTCGAGACTTATGCGACCGCCAACAAGACTGTCAATAAGTTCTATCCGGTCCATGATACCGTCTATACGCTTGTTCACAAAAAGGGCCTCATGACGGATGTCTTCCGCAAGTCTCTCCACGAGGGCACGTTCCACAACAAGTCGCTTATCCGTTTCAATCGCGATGACAAAAAGGCTGTCCTTTCCGATACGGTCTTTAAAGATCCCGTCAAGCACTATGTCAAGCGCTCTGCCGATACGTCCGTGACTATCGATGGCCTCGAACATAGCATCATGTCGGCATTCTATCTTGTGCGTACCCTCCCGCTTAAGGAAGGGGCGACCTCCCGTTTTGCCGCCGTAAGCGGTAAAAAACGCTATGAACTCAAGGTGATTACTCACAAACGCGAAACCATCAAGACGGATTTGGGCTCGTTCAAGACCGTCAAGGTGGAACCGGTACTCGATGGCGACGGCATTTTCAACTCTAGTGGCCGCATTTTCATCTGGTTTACCGATGACGAAAAGCGAATCCCGGTGCTCATGCAGTGCGAAATTAAGCTCGGAAGCATAAAAGCGACGCTGACAAAGGTCAAATAGCCCTACTATAAACTTACGAAATTGTAAAATCAAACGAAAAAACAAGTTTTACATGAAGTTTTCGAAAAAAACTTCTATAAAAAGTTATATTCCAAGCGTGGTTATTTATCCGAGGCGTTTTTAATGCTTAAAAAATTGTTGTTGCTGTTGTGTCTGTCGAGTTTGGTTGCATGGGCTGCCCCTGCAAAAGCGCGTAAAGCGAAGTCTAAAAAAGCTGCTCCTGTAGCAGAACAAACGGTTGAAGCTCCTGCTGCAGCGGCTGAATCCGATGATGGTTTCATGTCCGTTTCTGAATCTGCCGCACCTGCCAAGGCTGCTGTTGAAGATGACGACGAAGACGAAAATGTCGAAGTTTCCACAGCTGGCATGACTGCCGCCCAGAGAAGGGATTTCCTCACCCGCAAAAAGTTTGAAGAAGAACAGCGTTTGGACGAATATGCAAACTCCGAACGCCGTCGTGACTGGCTCAAGGACCGCTTGATTTTCGAAATGGGCCTCGGTTCCCGTATGCCGTTCATGGGCGAATCTGGCATGGGTATGGGTTTTGGCATTGGTGCCGAATACATTACCCGTTGGCATATTGGAGCCTACGCATCTTACGGCTTCTTGCCGAAGGTCAAGGACAGCGAATTTGAATACTGGGAACTCCAGGGCGGTACGGGCTATAAGGTTGGCCTTAACTATTACTTCTTCCCGAAGATTCCTATCCATTTGGGCTTGTCCGCTTCTTACGGTACGGTCTACTTTGACCACGATATGGAACCGGAAAACAATGTCCGTAAGCTGATTTCTGTTAATGGTTTCCAGTTTGACGTGTTGATTGCCTACCTCACGAACGAATGGTACTACCTCCAGTTCTCCTTCGGTATGTACTACGCTCCGGATCTTGGCAAGGCCCCGGAAAACAACCCGAGCTACAAGAAAACCTTGGACTCCAGAACCGAAGCTGTCGATACTTACGCATCCCGTGTCGTGAACAAGAACGGTATGAGCAAGACTGGCATCGTGTTTGGCATTACGATTGGTTACTCCTTCCCGGAATTCTTCCCGGATGATACCGAAAAGCGTCGCCGTCAGCGTGAAAAGGAACGCAAGGCTTCTTCCAAGTAATAGCGCTCAAGCTTGCTAAAAAGCCCGCCGGTTCAAAGAACGGCGGGCTTTTTGTTTGTTTTTAATACCCATGTCCGGAATCGAACCGGAATACCTTCCTTCGGAGGGAAGGACACTATCCATTGTGATACACGGGCCTGAGCCTTTAAGGCGGGTATAATATAGTAAAAAGGCCTTTTCCTAGTCTATCAATTTAACCACGAGTTCGTGCGGCTCGGCGTCTACGACGAGTGCGTTGTGGAATTCACCCACGTCGCCATCGCCTTCGATGACTTTCACGATATCGTCGTTCTCCATCGAGTTGCCTTCCGTGCGGCCGTAGAAGTGGTATTCGCTTTCTTCGGCAACCTGGTCGATGATGATCTTTACCGTCTTTCCGATCATGTTCTCGGCGTATTCGGCGGCGAGTTCTTCCTGGTAATCCGTGACCGCTTCGAGCCTTGCACGGGCATCGCTTTCGTCCACGGCGGGGAGGTCCATTTCCATCACCGGAGTGCCTTCTTCGGGGCTGAATACAAATCCGCCCAGGTGGTCGAATTGCACGTCCTGCAAAAGTTCCATCAGCTCTTCAAAATCTTCGTGCGTTTCACCGGGGAACCCGACGAGCACCGTACTGCGGAGCGTCACGCCCGGGATTCGTTCGCGGATTTTGTGCAAAAGATCGACAAGTTCCTTTTTGCGGTAATTGCGCTTCATGTTCTTGAGCATCTTGTCGCTTGCATGCTGGATAGGCATGTCCACGTACTTCACGAGGCGCGGTTCCTTGGCCATCAAGTCCAGAAGTTCGTCGTCCACAAACATTGGGTACCAATAAAGCATGCGGATCCACGGAATGCTCGTGTTGTCCAAAAGGGCTCGCAAAAGATCAACAAGCGTGCCGCCTTTTTTGCCCTTTTCACGTCCAAAGTAAGTCGTGTCCTGTGCAATCAAAGTAATTTCCTTGACGCCCTGGGCTTCGAGGTCCTTTGCTTCAGCGACGATGTCTTCGATGGAACGGGAATCCTGCTTGCCGCGAATCAGCGGGATGGCGCAGTAGGCGCAACGGCGGTTACAGCCTTCTGCAATTTTCAGATAAGCGTGATGGCTGAATCCACCCAGGTTCATGCGGGGGAGGTTTTCTGCGTCACAGCTCTGCGGAGCGACGATGCCCATCTTCTTCAAAAGTTCACCCGGCTTGTACGTGCCGACCCAGTAGTCCACCTCGGGCAGTTCCTTCATCAGCTCTTCGCCATAGCGGCCACTCAGGCAGCCCGAAACAATCAGTTTCTGCTTGGCCTTCTTTGCTTTCGCCTGGGCGAGAATCGCGTTGATGGATTCTTCCTTGGCGGCTTCGATGAACCCGCACGTGTTCACGAGGATGTAGTCCGCCTTCCCGGCGGTATCGCAGGTCACAAAACCCGCATGGAGCATTTCGCCGACGAGGTTTTCTGCGTCGACCTGGTTTTTAGCGCATCCGAGATGCACGACAAAGACTTTTGGCTTTTTTGTAGGCATGCCCACAAATATAGAATTTGGGGCAAGAGGGGCGCCAATCTGTTAGCCGCGAAATCTGCTCATAATGATAGTTGAATTTGTTAAAAACTTTGCTACATTATTCTTAGGAGATTTAACATGAGGATTACCATTATGAAAAAGCTTATTCTTGCTTCGGCAATTATGCTTGCCATGACTGCTTGCGAAACGGGCACGAGCTCTAACTCCAGTTCTGGTGGCAAGGGCGCTGTCGTCGATTACGGCTTCAGCTGCAAAGTTACCCGCACAGATAACTCGGTCAATGTCTATGAAACGTTGATGGGTATGGTTTATGATGAAACGTCTACCGTCAAGCTGGGCGATGACGGTTACTACTACACGGAAATTGTGACCAAGGAATCGTATCCGACCTCTTACGCTGCTGATGACGCTTGCGAAGATTGGCGTGAAGAAGCCTCCCACTGGCATGATGGTTCCCATCGCGTCGTTTGCGAAGGCAAGACCGTTACGGTGTACGATTATAGCGATGATGCCGATTTGGAAGAAATTGAATACGATTACAATGGTATCTGCGAAGTTGCTCGTAGGGCTGTTGAATCTGGTGAATTTGAAGACTAATCGTTTAGTTTAAAGCTTTCAAATTAAAAAGGCTCCGCAAGTGCGGGGCCTTTAACAGTTCGTTGCTTTTGTAAAATTACATATCTTCGCTTGCGCCAGGCTGGCCAATGCGGTCGTTCTTGCGGTTGTCCACCCAACCGGCGTAACCCTGCGGAGCGAGGACTTCCTTGCCAAACTGCTGTGCGTTTGCAATCGTGGAGAAGTATCCGACACGTACGCGGTAGAACGTGCCTTCGAGTTCGCCCGGATTTTCAACTTCGGCGACGTATGCCTTGATGCCTTGGTCAGAAAGCTTGCTTACAACGTTATTTGCGGCTCTTCTGGAGGCCTGGATGCTCACCTGGATGACGAACGGGCCGGAGGATTCCTGTTCGACGGCGGAGACCGGAGCGGCGGGAGCTTCTGCCGGAGCTGCCTTTTCTTCGCTAAGAGACTGGATAGGGACTAATGCCGGTTCTTCCTGAGCCGGTTCCGGAGCGGCTTCCTGTACAGGAGCCGGTTGTTCGGTAGCGGGCTTTACTTCAGCTGCTTTAGGTTCCGTTTTTTCTTCCTTGCTTCCGCAAGCAGAAAGGAGAGCGAGGGAAAGGGTGATGGCCCCGAGTATGGATACCGATTGCATTTTCATGATTGAGCTCCGCGTTGAAAAACTTTCTCCGGCATATTGGAATAATCTTACAAAGAATATACATAAGTCTTTGATACTTCGCAAGTTATGAAGATTTATTTTTGTGAAAAAAGTTGAAATTTTACAAAAAATTACGCGAAAAAAGCAAGTTTTTACCTATATTTGGTGCTCAAATGTTTAGAACGCCTTAAGGGCGCCTGTTGTTGAAAATCCCTTTGACAAGTTCGCGATATATTTCTATTTGTAGTAAAAAACAATTTTTGTTGTAGCAAAAAGAAAAGGTTCCTATGGGCTTCAATATGCACGGGCTGGCGTTCAAACAGTCCATGATGACCCTGGTCGGTTTCAGCATCGTTTTCGCGACGCTGTTTGGGGTTCTCAGTTTCAAGGTGCAAAGCGAGCTTTCGACGCTGCTCACGGAAAAAGGCGAAGAAATCAGTCTTGCCAATGTCGCTATCATTGAAAATCTTTTTGAAAAAGGTAAAAAGCTTGGCGATGAATATGCCGAAGTGCTTGGCAAGGAAATGTTGTCGGGGAAGGATCTCGACGATTTCTTGACCCAGGCAGTCTTTGATGCCCGCCAGACGCTTCCGCAGGTGCTTGCGGTGGTGGTCGCTTACGAGCCGGGAATGGCTCCCAAGGCTAAATGGCATCAGGAGGTCATGCGCCTAGCCCAGTATTCGGGTAACGAAATCAAGCTCCTGAAGGGCAAGGACTACTTCGAAAAAACTTGGTACAAGAGCACCAAGAACTTGCAGAAGGGCCTTTGGCAGGAACCGTTCGTCGGAGACTTTATCAAGGAACCGATCGCGATTTACACCGCCCCTATTTACCAAAAGGATGCCTATGGGAATACTGTTTTTGCTGGCGTTCTTTGTGTCGATATGTCCATTGCATTTCTCAAGGAAACGGTGGCTTCGATTCCTGTGTCGAACTCAGGCTACGTCGTTGTGTTGTCAGCGAACAATACCATTATCGCACACCCCAAGAACGAGATTGTTTTCAAGGAAAGCTTGTCTGACCTTTCCGGTGGAATGGGCGCACAGACGGTTACGGAATTCGAAAAGACCGTGCAGAGCATGAGGAAGGGCCTCTTTATGGGGACTACTGCTGATGGCAAGGATGCGGTCATTTACTTCAAGGCGATGGAATCGAACGGCTGGACGTTTATGATTGTGTGGCCCGCGAGTGAATTCATGGAAAGCCAGCGCTCCCTGGAAAAAATGTTTGCGTGGATGTGCTTTGCCGGCTATGTCGTTATGTTGCTCTTGATATTCGTGATTTCGACTAGGGTGTCCCGTCCGCTCAAAGAACTTGCCGTGGCGGCGAACAAAATGGGGCAGGGCGACTTCGATGTGGAGATTCCGCACCTCTCTGGTCGCGATGAAATTGCCCAGTTTGCATGGGCGTTCCTGAATATGCGCACCTCGCTCAAGGAACACATGGAAAAGCAGAAGGATCTGGACCGCATTGAAAGCGAACTTGACTTTGCAAAGGATATCCAGATTGGGTTCTTGTCGATGGATGAGAAGGAAGAAGGCTCCGAAGATCCGCACCACGAGCTGACTCCGTTCCTCTTGCCGGCGAAGGAAGTCGGCGGTGATTTCTACGATTTCTTCAAACTGGACGACGGACGTCTATGCGTGGTTGTCGGTGATGTCTCGGGCAAGGGCGTGCCTGCCGCACTGTTCATGATGGTTTCTCGAATTGTGTTGCGTACCATGGCGCAGAACTTGAAGTCCGTTGTTGAGACCTTTGAAAGGGCAAACTATGAGCTTGCCAAGCGCAACCGCGCGAACATGTTCGTGACGGTCTGGATGGGGATTGTCGATTTGAAGACCGGACATGTGGAATTTGCATCGGCCGGACATAACCCGCCGGTCATCCGCCACAAGGACGGCTCTGCCGAATTTGCAAAGAGCAAAGCCGGGGTTGTCATGGCGGCAATGGAAAACTCGCGTTACAGGTTGCAGACGCTCGAACTTGCTCCGGGCGATACGTTGTTCCTCTATACCGATGGCGTGACTGAAGCGACCAACGAGCATAATGAACTGTTCGGCAATGACAGGCTGCTAGACGCGCTTACACATGGTGGTGGAAAAGGCACCAAGGAAATGTGCCGCTTTGTCAAACGCCAGATCGATGCGTTTACGAGAAAGGCATCGCAGTTTGACGACATTACCATGCTTGCAATGGAATATAAAGGGGGTAATGACCGGTAAGCGGAAAACGCTTGCAAAATGTTACCCTTGACGGATTTAGAATATTTAGGTATATTTGGCTATCCAAAAACTGAATTTTTAACCAAAGGATTATCGTGATCGGCGTTATTGTTAAGTCCAACGAACCTTTCGAACGCGCACTCAAGCGTTTCACCAAGTCTTGCGAAAAGAATGGTATCATTTCCGACGTCAAGAAGCGTCAGCGTTTCGAAAAGCCCTCCGAAGAAAAGAAGCGTATTGAAACGGCTGCTCGTCGCAAGCGTCTCAAAGAGATTGCTGACCAGAACCGCAAGCGTCTCTACTAATTCGATTCCTTAATCGGACTTTGTTAAGCTTTAATGAGTTGTCAGCTTGCGCTGATGACTCATTAGGTGTTTTATAACAAATCTTCATCGCTTGGAGCGAAGCGTTATAATCGCTCGAGGTCAATATGAGTTGTGCTTTGCTTACCCAGATTCTCGACGACATCAAGACCGCCATGAAGGCTCACGATGCCGAAACTCTCGGAACTCTTCGTACGCTCCATTCTGACATCAAGAACGAAGCTATGAAGTCTGGTGCCACTCCGGCACAGATTACCGAAAGCATTACCGATGCCATGTGCATCGACGTTCTCGCCAAGAGCGTGAAGCAGAAGCAGGAATCCATCGAAATCCTCAAGAAGGGCGGATTCCTGGACAAGATCCCGGCGGAAGAAGCTGTCATCGCCATTTACCGCAAGTACATGCCGGCCGAGATGACTGAAGACGAAGTCAAGGCTCTCATCGCCGAAATCAAGGCTGCAACGGGCGCCTCTTCTCCGAAGGACATGGGAAAGATCATGAAGGAACTTTCCCCGAAGGTCAAGGGTCGTTTTGACGCCAAGCGCGCTTCCGCACTCGTGCAAGAAGCTCTGAAGTAACCGCTCGGCTCTGTTGCAAAAAGAAGTTACGTCTTCGCCTCGCTCTCGCTACCACGCCTCGTTGATACGAGGCGCTTGTAGCTCACTGAAGTAACCGCTCGGCTCCAACCTGGCTTTGTCATGCCCGCCTTGAGCGGGCATCTCCATTTTATACAGTTCTAAAAAATTATATTGTTGGTCCATGTCTACGACTCACGCCAAGATTCAAGAACTAGAGCTGCTCTACAAGATCAGCTCCATTTTGAACCAGAGTCTTGATTTTGAGACTGTTGCGCATCCTGTATTGCAGACCGTCGAATCGGTAATGGGCGTTGAGCATGCTACCCTCACATTGTACAACCGCCACACGGGCGAAATCTCCATTGAAATTGCAGAAGGCTTGAGCAGCCGCCAGGCGAGCAAGGGCCGTTACAAGGTTGGTGAAGGTATCACCGGCCGCGTCGTCGAAACGGGTAAACCGATTATCATACCGTCTGTCGCAAAAGATCCGGACTTCTTGGACCGCACGGGCCGTGGTAAGACTGAGGACAAGGCGTTCCTTTGTGTTCCGATTATCATGGAACAGGAAGTCGTTGGTGCTTTGAGTGCTGACGAACACAATCCCGACGAGGCTAACCTCAACGACCAGATTCATTTGCTCGAAATTATCGCGCAGATGCTTGCGACTGCTGTGAAACTCCGCCGCCAGGCACGAGAAGAAAACGAAATCCTCAAGGCCGAAAACGAACGCATGGCAATGGAACTCAAGGCGCGTTTCCAGCCGGACAATATCATCGGTAAAACGCCCGAGATGCAACAGGTTTATACGCAAATTGACCAGGTGGCTCGAAGCCCGCTTCCAGCGCTCATTGTGGGGGAGGTGGGGACTGGTAAAGGTCTTGTTGCAGAAGCTATTCATTTCCGTTCAGACCGCAATTTAGGGCCGTTTGTGCGAGTGCATTGCGCGGCTCTCCCGGAGTCCGTTCTGGACCGGGAACTTTTCGGTAGCGAAAAGGGCGCCTTGGTTGGCGTCGTCAACGAGGCGCCGGGCCGCGTAGAGCAGGCTGAAGGCGGAACACTTTTCCTCGATGAAGTTGCGGAACTCACGCCGAATTTACAGATAAAGTTGCTTCGCCTTTTGCAACAGGGCGAAATGGAGCGCGTAGGCGCTCGCTTCCCGAAAAAAGTGAACGTGCGCGTGATTTGCGCGACCACCAAAAACTTGCAGCAGATGGTCTCGGATGGAACTTTCCGCGAAGACTTGTACTACCAGCTTCACATCGTTCCGATTTACGTGCCGCCTCTGCGCAAACGCCGTACCGACATTGTGCTCTTGGCGGATTACTTTGTTGACCATTACTGCCGATTGGTGGGTAAAAACGTGCGTCGCCTTGCTCGCGGTACGATTGAAATGCTCATGAGCTACCCGTGGCCGGGCAATGTGCGCGAACTCGAAAATGCGATTGAACGTGCGGTGCTCTTGACCGAAGAAGATGTCATTTACCCGCATCACTTCCCGCCGACGATTCAGACCGACGAAACGAGTGGAACACCTGTGAGCGGAAACCTCAAGCTCATGGTCGAAGCGTACGAACGCGACATCATTTGCGATGCTCTCAAGAGTAGCAAGGGCAAGATGGCCGCCGCTGCTCGCAGTCTTTCGACCACCCCGCGCATCCTCACTTACAAAATCAAACAGCTCGGCATCGACCTCACCGCCTTCAGCAAATAGTATATTTCCCTTTATGGAACTGACTCAGCTAAAATACTTCTTGGAGGTGGCGCGCACAGAGCATGTCACGCAAAGTGCAAAGAACCTCTGCATTGTCCAGCCGGCACTCACGCAAGCCATCCACAAGCTCGAAGATGAACTGGGTGTTTCTCTGTTCAAAAATTCTGGGCGTAACATCAAGCTCACCGATAGCGGAAAGTTCTTTTACGAAAAGCTCCAACCGCTTTACGAAAATATGATGGCGCTCCCTGCGCTCCTTAAGGAAATGTCTGATAAGCAGAACAACAACGTCAAACTGAACGTTCTTGCGGCTTCTACGCTTATTACTAGTGCCGTGATTGAGTACAAACGCAGTAATTCCGACATTGACGTGGACATTGTGCAGAACGAAGAAACGAGCGTCTTTGATATTTGTGTTCGCACTTACGCAAACTACAGACCGGAACTTGATAACACCGAAAGTGACGAAACGTTTGTCCATTCCGAAAAAATTTATTTAGCAGTTCCAAATACCGCTCAGTACAAAAAGCTCGATTCCATTTCGCTCTTTGATTTGAAAGACGAAAAGTTCATCCGTCTTTACGGTTCCAAACAGTATAGACAAATTTGCAACGAACTTTGCGATAGTATCGGATTCCATACAAACGTTACATTCGAAAGTGATAACGCTGCGGTAGTCAAGGAAGCTGTTGCTGCAGGCATTGGTGTGGGTTTTTGGCCGGAACTTTCATGGGGGAAAATGGACCACAAGCGCGTTCGGCTCCTTGAAATTACCGATACGGATTTCAAGCGCGATATCGTGGTTTCGCTCCGTCGCAATAAGCAGGACAATTCTAAAACGGAACAATTCTACAATTTTTTGACGAAGTACATTCTCCAGCGCCAATCTAAAAAGCGAAAATAATATAGCTGCTTATTGCTGAAAATGATGATTTTGAAGCATAGTCTTGCGTTATGCGACATCTCTAATGACTAATGACCAATAACCAATAACTACTAATTGCTATCTTTACCCCGTAAATTAACTAACAACTATCAACTATTAACTAGTAACTAAAATGCAATTCCGTCCTGTTAAAGAACAGCTTGAAATTTTGATGCGCGGCGTGACCGACATCGTGCCGCAAGATGAACTCGAAAAGAAACTCCAGAAGTCCTACGAAACGGGTAAGCCCCTCCGTATCAAGATGGGTGTGGACCCGACGGCTCCGGACGTTCACTTCGGTCATACGGTCGTGATGCGCAAGCTCCGCCAGTTCCAGGACCTCGGTCATACGGTCGTCCTCATCGTGGGTGACTACACCGCGCAGATTGGTGACCCGAGCGGCCGCAACAAGGCTCGTCCGCGTCTCACGCACGAACAGGTGCTCGAAAACGCGAAGGAATATCAGGAACAGTTCTTCAAGGTAGTCCGTCGCGACCAGGTGGAAATCCACTACAACGGCGAATGGTTCTCCAAGCTCCCGTTCAGCAAGGTCACGGAACTCATGGGCCAGTTCACAGTCGCCCAGATGCTCGAACGCGAAGACTTCCACAACCGCTATACAGCAAACACGCCGATCAGCCTCCACGAATTCATGTATCCGATGATGCAGGGCTACGATTCCGTTGCTATCCAGAGTGACGTGGAACTCGGCGGCACCGACCAGAAGTTTAACGTGCTCCGTGGTCGCGACCTTCAGATTTTTGAAGGCATGGAACCGCAGATTGGTCTCTTCATGCCGATTTTGCTCGGTACAGATGGCAAGGTCAAGATGTCCAAGTCCATCGGCAACTACGTTGGTCTTAACGAACCGGCTGACGTGATGTACCACAAGATTTACAGCCTCTCCGACAATATTGTCGAGAACTGGTTCGAACTTTTGACGAACATCCCGCTCGAAGAAGTCAAGCAGATGATGGCTGACATTGCCGCTGGCAAGATGAACCCGAACGATGCTAAGCACCGCCTCGCTATCGACATCGTGACGCAGTACTATGGTGCCGAAGCTGCCGAAGCCGCTGCCGCCAAGGAACGCGAAATCCACAGCGGTAACGCTATCCCGAGTGATGCTCTCGAATGCTCTGTCGATGCTGGTACTTATGGCGCTCTCGACTTGCTCGTGAACATCAAGGCGTTTGCTTCCAAGGGCGAAGCCCGCCGCATGGTGCAGAACGGCGGTGTGAAGATTGGTGGCGAAAAGCTCGCTGATCCGCAAGCCCAGATTGAAATCAAGGGTGGCGACCAACTCGTTGTCCAGGTGGGCAAGCGCAAGTTCTTCAAGGTGAACTTCTAAGGTAAGCGATGTCAAGGGAAATCTTAGTTCTCGGTTTGAATCCTGCTTGGCAGAGGGTGTTCTTTCTGGATAAGTTTACTCCAGGTGAAGTGCACCGCATCTCCAAGGTCAAGGAATACGCGTCGGGTAAAGGCATCAACTGCTGCCGTGTGTTGCAGCTCTTGGGCGGCACGCCCCGCTTGATGCATTTCCTCGGTGCCGGGAACGGAGAAAAAATCTTTGATGAGCTTTCTGCTTGTGGCATCCAGCAGGTGCCGATCTGGATTCGCGAAAATACGCGCATCTGCACGACGATTGCTTGTAACGGCGACACGACGGAGCTCGTGGAGCCGTCTCCGACTCTTGCGGATTCCGAGAACGACGATTTTGCACAAACGCTGAATGATTACTGGGATTCGACGCAGTATATAGCTTTGTGTGGAACGTTCCCGCAAGGCTTTAACGCGAAGATGTTCAATGAGCTAGACTTTAGCGATAAGCACATCTTTGTCGATGCCATTGATAGCATTGATGAACTTCTTGAAAAGGGCGTGGATCTCCTGAAAATCAACATGCTGGAGTATTGCAAGCTCTTGGAACGCATGGGCATTCCGCAGGTCAAGTCAAGTCCGCAGTTCTGGAAGATGACTGCAACCGCTGTCCTTGAACGCCTCCCGATCAAGAATCTCGTTGTGACTGAAGAGGACGCTCCTGTGCGTGCCTTCCGCCTTATGGAAAAGAAATTCCAGGGCATCCAGTTGCAGCCGCCTACGATTACGGTCAAAAATGATATCGGCGCCGGAGACTCGTTCTTTGCGGGCTGGCTCTATGCTTTCGAACAAAATCTGAGCTTTGAAAGCTGCTTGGCTAAGGCTACTGCTGTGGCAAGTGCCCGCTGTGAAGTCGAACGCCCGTGGAACTTGAGCTTAGACCGAGTCATGGAACTCGAAAACGAGCTCTCGACAAAGGTCGAACGTCTCGAGTAAGGGCGTGTTATGGAAGACAACTTTGTTCCTTTGTTTGCGTTTGCGTCAAACTTGGAATTTTTTGGAGTCTTTCCTGAATGCAAGTCCTTTGTTCAAAATAACATTCGTTTAGGTGAAATAGTCGAACTGCCCGAAGGGCGCGGCTTTGCCGTTGTCCTTGGCGTGGGCTTGCTTGAATTTGCAACAAATTTATCCGTTTTGCTCTCTCGGTTTGCTGCCGAGGGCCCTTTTACGCATGTGGTGCTGGCGGGCATCTGTGGCGCCTATCCCGGTCGCGGATTGAACGTGGGTAACGTTGTCCGTGTCGATTCCGAAGTTGTAGGGGACCTTGGCGTTGTCGAAAGTGATGGCTCGTTTACGCCGTGGCACAAAGTTTGTGCAACCTCTGCGAATGGCTCTGTTCCTCAAACGTCTGCGCAAGTCTACGAATCTTCGTTGTTACGGGGCGTTCCCGCCTGGCTTTCGAATCTAAAGCCTGTTGCCGGTCTCAGCGTCAATTGCTGCACGGGAACTGCGTCCATGGCAAAAGAACGTGTCGAAAACTTCAATGTCGATGTCGAATCGATGGAAGGGGCAGCCTGCTTCTCGATTTGCCTCGCCTTTGGCGTCCCTTGCTACGAAATCCGTGCGGTAAGCAACTTTGCCACCACCCGCGATAAATCCACCTGGCGCATTAAGGATGCTCTCTCCGCTCTTCGTGCTGCTTTTACTTCCTGCATCTAACTTCCTACTTCCTACTACTTATGCAACTAAAACTCGGTATTTCCACCTGTCCTAACGATACGTTCATTTACGAAGCCTTGCTCCAAGGGCTCGAAAACTCCCCGTTCGAATGGAAAGTCACATTTGCCGACGTGCAGACGCTCAACGAGATGGTCCTGCGCGGCGAACTTGATGTCGCAAAGATTAGCGCTCAGGTCTATCCCCAAATTGAAGGTACGTACCGTTGTCTCGGTTGTGGGGGAGCCATCGGGTACGGCTGTGGTCCGCTTTTGCTCTCTTCGGAGTCCAATGCGTTTAATCCGGAACTCCCAACGACCCTTCCGGGCGCAAATACGACCGCTGCGCTCCTTTTCAAGTTCTGGTACGCCCATCAGTTCAAAAACGCTCCAAAACTCGAATACGCCCTCTTTAACGAGGTTTACCAGGGGCTCCTGAGCAAGAATGTTCCTCAGGGGGTAACCATCCATGAGCATCGTTTTACATGGAAACGCGACGGTCTACACCTTTTGCAGGACTTGGGTGCCTACTGGGAGCAGGAAACGGGTTCTCCGATTCCTCTGGGCATCGCTGTGGCGAAAAAGGAACTGGGGGCTGCGACTATCGAATCGGTTGAAAATGAAATCCGTCGTAGTCTCCGAATTGCCCGTCAAAGACTTGATCCGGTGACCCCGTTTATCGTCGAAAAAGCACAAATCGATGACAACGAAGTCATCAAATCCCACATTGCGATGTTCGTGAATGATTTTTCAGAAAATGTCGGAGAGGCGGGTTGGAAAGCTTTGAAGAACCTGTGGCGGTTATCACGCTGTTAATAAGTTGTTGAATGACTCTATATCTATGTAATAGTTTGTAAACGTAAACGTAATTTTGCAAAACAGCGAATTTTTAGCAAAAACTTTATTTATTTTCCAAAAAGCATCTTTTTTTGGAGTTTGCTTATGAGTTTAGTAAACGATCTCGAACTAGAAATTGAAAATTTCAAACGCGAATACGAGAAATTCGAA
>JAEEGG010009513.1_pt1 | contig 21736 bp, 14 predicted proteins | sample 9134161 | NCBI WGS metagenome assembly JAEEGG01 (sample SAMN16246543, study PRJNA631951) | gut metagenome | biome: gut microbiome; feature: rumen; material: CR-attached | host: Bos | place: Iran: Karaj | collected 2018-10
GCATCATCAAGATCGTCCTGAACACTTACGAATATGTGAAGGAATACATCGATCCCAACGCCCCAGGCGGCAAGGAGCACATCGGCTATATCGTTGACCGAACCGGCGTGCCGGAGTTCCTCAAGTGGGCGCTGCGAGATGTGAATCTGCCGGAGATTGCTGAGGTCAGCTCCCCGCTCTATTGGGATGGTGTCCGGTACTGAGCGGCCGAAGGAGAACGTGTAATACTGAATACTGCAACGGGGCCGCTGCAGCATAGCATGCTTCGCAACGGCCCCGTTGGTCATATGGTTTTGCCAGATACACCTTATCATATCATCGTACAGAATCACTGGCAACACTCCTGCAAAAACAAAGTCCCTTCCTGCAACTGTTTCGGAAAGTGTCGCCACTTGGCGAGAAGTGGCGACAAGTGATGATATTGTCCGTTCCGTTATGTTCGAGGATTTCGATGTGCTGTCCGTGAGGCAGAAGAAATGAATATGACAAAATGAACGCCGGCTCAGTTTGATACCGAGTCGGCGTTGATAATTGTCCCCATCTTCTCTGTCAAATCATATAGGCTCTTTTCGTATTGTTCCTTTGAAATGGCCCCTTTCTCCAGAAAGGTTGCCAACAGCTCTTTCTGTTTCTGATAGAGAATGCGGTTCTTTTCTTCATGGGTCATCGTTGCCCACGAATCTCTAGCGTTTTCTTCTTTCATTGCGGTTGCCCCTACTAACTTGAATTTGAAATCCCCGAAATCATAGGCATCCGCCAGTGATTATAGGGCTTTAATGAAATCCTCTGAAGCTGTTGAAAACAAAGGGTTTTCCGCAATCTGCTCACCGAATTCCTTTATTAATTGTTACACCGTTTCTATAACGCCCGCACCGCTCATAAGGGCAAAAGTAAGGGCAAGAAAAACCCATAACAGAATATAACAAGGTGTGGCAATCGGGAACCTGTGACATATGTGCGAATACATCAACGGAGCTATTATACAGGAGGATTTCACGATGGAAAAGACCATTTATGACGAAAGCAACGGTTTGTGGTATGAACTGCGGGGTGACTATTACTTCCCTTGCCTAACAGTACCGGCTCAAGAAGAAAGGCCCATCGGCATTTGGGGCAGCGACACCTGCGATACATCAAGAAGGAGCGCAAAGCCCTGTACATGGAACTGCTGACCAGCGGTAAGCTGAGCACCTACCTGGCTGACATCAACGAACAGGCGACGGAGCAAATGCTCCTGCTGACAAGGCAACTGTCTGAGCGTGAGGGCGTGACAGAACAGCTCAAAGCATAGGATCAAATGCTGTGGGTACAACGGATGAACAGCATCCGGGAACGAGTCGAAGAGGTGATGCTGCAGGAATTCATCTGTTTTTGACGGCTCTGTTAGAGTCCGCCCCTACTTTGAATTCTATAAAGTAGTCAAGGTGCCGCACCACCCGTGCAGGAGTGCGGCACCTTGATACTCAGTTTTTTCGGAATGCGGCAGCCGATACGGTCAGCGTGTCCTGCTTCTTTGCGGCGAGAGATCATTCACACCATTCTCTCGCTGCAGTTTCATCAACCAATATCTTGGCCCGTCATCGGGGTCGTAGGGATTCTCGGTTACGGGGGCACGTCGTCAAATTTCCCGCCGCCGGCGACATTATCGAGCTCATCGTCGTTCAGCTCCTGGATGGCGGACATGAGCGCGTTGTTTGCCAGATCGACGGCCTGCTTCGCCATCTTCAGCGCCTCAAGGGTCTTCTTGTCCTTCTTTTTCATGGTAGTTGCTCCTTGTCCTCGTAGTAAAAAACCGCAGATTATTGAAGTGATGATTGTTCCTCCCGCCCCGCAAGGCGGGAGGATTTCTTGCCGCTTACTGCTCGATGGCTTCGTAGCGCATGAGCATGGTTGCGACCTGGGCGCGGGTGGCGCTTCCCTTCGGGGAGAGCTTGTTATCGCCTACGCCGTTGATGATGCCCTGCATCGTCATCCAGCAAATTGCTTCATAGGCCCAATCGGAGACCTCGGAGGCGTCGTCAAAGCTCAGTTGGAAGGCCCACGTTCCGGTGAAGCCCAGCCCCTTCATTTTGGCGTAACGGTAAAGGATGGTTGCGAACTGCTCGCGGGTGAGAACGTCGTTCGGGCCGAACTTCCCGTCGCCGTAGCCGGTCACGATGCCCTTCGATTCCGCCCAAGACACCGCCATCGCATACCAGTCTTTTTCCGTCACGTCGTTGAAGGGCATGCCGGAGCGGATCATGGGAGAACCCTCCAGACGGTACAGCATGGTGACGATCATGGCGCGGGTGGTGGTGTCGTTCGGGCCGAAGCGCCCGTCGCCATAGCCGTTCATGATCCCGTTCTCCAGCGCCCAATGTACCCCGTCGTGATACCACGCGGTTGGATCCAGATCGTCAAACGCGCTCAGCAGGCAACCGTCTCCACCGTCGCAGGGTTCCGCCTCTCCGGGGTCAGGCGCGGCAGGCGAGGGATCAGCGGGGGAGGGGACCACAGGGGTGGGGATCACGGGCATAACGGGCGCGCTGACCGTGACGGTCATGGTCTTGGTGTAAGTGTTCCCGGCCGCATCCGTCAGCGTGACGGTTATGGTCGCAGTACCTGCGCCGACAGCCGTTACCTTGCCGTTCTCATCCACGATGACGACGCGGGGATCGCTGCTGGTGAAGGTCAGGTCGCCTTCATGCGGGGTGCTGCAGGAAATCACATCGGTGTCGCCTGCTTTCAGGCTCATGGCGGTGGGCGAGATCTCCAGATCGGGCTTCTCCCGCTCGCCGGTCACGGTGACGGTGGCGGACACGGTCGCGCCTGTTGCTGTGTGGGTGGCGTACAGGGTGGTCTCGCCGCCGTTGACGCCGACGACCTTTCCGTTTTCCACCTTGGCAATGGTCAGATCGTCCATGGCGTAGGTCACGGAATCATTGCTGCTTCCGAATCTGTCGCCCAGGCGCATGGTAAAGGCGATCTCGGCGCTGCTATCAACCGCAACGTTCACGTCCTGTAGCTCCATATTCATCGGGACGACAAGGTCGAAGTCCGCATAGACCAAGTTGCTCAGATAACGGAGGCCCTTGAGCTCAGTATTGCCGACGGTCTGTTCCACGACCTCCTTCTGCACCGTGATCAGCGCAGTGACAAAGCCGAAGTCCTCCATCATTTCGGGAAGAATGGCGACCGGCACATCGAAATCCTTGCTCTCGCCCACTGCAAGGCTGATCCCGCCGCTGTACAGCGCGTCGGTATACAGATCTCCCAGATTGGCCGGGCCGCGCAGCTTCACATTCAGGGTATCCTCCGCAGAGGACGGGGCGTTGCCCGTGTTGGTCACAGTGAATCTGGCGTGGAAGCCGTCAGCGCTCTGATAGGTCTCGACGCCGGAGATCTCGTAGGCTGCTCTGGCCTCCAGCGGATCGGCGATGTAGGTGTCGGTATCTCTGTAGTAGATTTCGTATTCGGCGTCCCGCATCTCCTGGGCGACCGCCTTGAATGTCAGCCCTTCCACATCGGCGGGCAGGGTATACTGGAAAGCGTGGATTCTGCTTCTGTTTGGCACAAGGGCGTCGGTACTCACGATCTCGCCGACCGGCGTATCTCCCGCGTAGAGGCTCAGCTTGTAGCCCTGCGCCGTATTCATGCCGTTGTTGGAGACCTCGACCTCGATGGTCAGGGCGTCGCCGCCCTTGGGAAGGGTGACGGCTGCGCCGTCGGCGCCGTAGAGGCGAATGCTCTCGGTCTCCACGCTGCCGCAGGGCTCCATGGTTTCGGCCACCAGCGCCATATCGCTGATGATCAGCGGCGATGCGTCGGTCTCTCCGGAATAGGTGTTCTTATCGCCCTGCGTGGAGGTATCCGTATCCGGGATATTCAGCGTCTGGCTATAGCGGTTGTGAACCGTGATCAGATTCTCGCCGGACATGGCCACGGCCAGCTCATCGTTGTGGAAGCCGTCGTCCGTGATCTGATAGGGCTTGGACCAGCCGGAGCTGATGCTTTCGGTCACGGTGTTGCCGTTTTCATCGGTATAGCTGCTCTCATAAGAAACCAGTCCCGTGCCGAAGATTTCTCTGGCGGGGCTGCCATCCTCTTTCGTCACACCCTCGGTCCAGAGGATATAAAGGTTGCCCCTGTCGTCCTCGACAGCCTGGAAATCGGCGGACTGGAGGGCCGCGTGACTGTCGTCGGCATAGAAGTACACGACCTGAGGATCGGTAAATCTGCTGTGGGTCCTTCCGTCGGCGTCGGTATAGATATAGTCCCTGGTGTCGGGCGCGGTATGCTCCACACCCTGTTCATCCGTAAAGGTGTATTCAGTTGTGCCGTCAGCCTTTTGTTTCAGAGTACCGTCGGCGTTGAGACCTTTGTCAAGCAGCTCCGTCACGTCGATATAAACGACATGCTTGCCATCCCGATACCAGAACAGTTTGGTATGGGCTTCCGAGCCGGAGCCTGTATTTACCCGGGAGCGGAAGAGCTGGGGCAGCGTGTCGGCCACGCCGTCATCTGTCAGGATGGTCTGATACTTTGTTCTGTGGTTCCGGAAGTCATAGACCTGAAGATAGAGTTCTTTGTCGGCGTCGGTGTCGCTTTTGCCGTCGGAGTCGATGGTATAGGCGCAGATCGACATGCCGTCATAGCCGATGGCGGTGAAATCCGGGATGGCGTAGCGCTTATTTTCGTTGTTGACCGGTCCGTCCAGGAACCGCTGGCCGCCGAAAAAGCTGATCAGAAGCGAATACGCCTTTTCGGCTTCCTCATCCGTCATACCGTCGGTGTTGTGGTCCCTCTCGCCGGGATAGTAGTAGTCGAACAGCCAGTGTTCAGTTACCGTCTCGGTTTCCGGCTCGGCTCCGAATTCGGTCGGCTTCGCCTTGGTCACCTCGACGCCCTGCGCGCTGTAGATCATGTAGCAGACCACGCTGTCGTTGGTATAGGGGTTGAGATACTCGCCGACGTCCTCGCCGTCCTTGTGCTCCAGTGAGTAGGCGCGTTCGCTCTTGATGTAGTACACGATAGCGTCGCCGGTCTCCATATCGCAGACCACGGTGGGATTTGCGTCGTAGTAGTCCCCGATCCGATCAGTGGTAATGCGGGTGACTTCGGTATCGGCGCTGACGCCGTAGACCGGATCGTTCTTCGTCCTGATCTGCTTGTTTTCGTCAAGCTCCACAAAAGCGGTGTAGACGTCCATGCTCTCCAGGTATTTCATGGCCTGCTCGTCTGTGCTGACGTCCGTAATCGTATCGTCGGAGGTGGACACCCAGGCCACCAGCAGTCTGCCGTCCTTCATCTGGCCGATGGAGGGCTGGAAATCGGCGGTGTTGTCGCCTGCCACGGGAACGGGCTCGCTCCAAAGACCCATATCGGCGTCGTAGATGGAGAGCTTCAGAGTCGTGCGCTGGGTCATGCCCTTGCTGTAATCACTGTCAATAAAGGCCAGCGCAAGCGTTTTGCCGTCCGCGAGGGTGATGAGCTGGGGATCGCCGTGTTCATATGCATTTACCGCGAGGATCTGCTGTTTGTCCTTATTGGGCCTGAACGCGCCCTGGACCATCATCTGATTGCCCAGCCAGATGGAATCCTCGCCGTTGCCTTCCCGGAGCTTCAGCGTACCGTCATTTGGCGACGCCGACGAAGCAGATTGCAGGGACGCAGTTTGGAGCGAATTTGGATGAGCCGTTTCGGAATCGGTATTGTTGGCGTAATATTCAAAGGAGCCGTAAGGCCAGCCTCCCACTTCGAACATCAGGGGGATGGAGAACAGGAGTAGGTCGATGTAGCCTCCGAGGGACAACGTCACGTAGAATCCCCAGTCCCCATGCGGATCGTTGGGTTCCCAGTTCGCGAGCATATCCACGTTGCCGGCAAAACGGAACCCAAACGTACCGCAGAGACCGACGCCCAGGCTGACCTGCACAGAGGCTGAACCGCGGATCGCGCCCTCCAGTTCCGTAATACCAGCCTTTACACCGGTATTGCCGTGCATGGAATCATAGGTGATCTGGACGTCCTTGTTGAAATTCGCGCCGAGGAAACCCATGATCGTGCCGTTTATCTCGATGCCAAGATAGCCAGGCACGAACACGACCGGCAGTATGACGTACCATGCCATGCGAAAGCCCAGACTGACGCTGACATAGCCGCCCATGCCGGAGAAAATCATTTCCTTTTCGGTGTAGCCGTCCTGTGTAACGTTGGCGGCCACAAAGTCGAAATACATACCGATCGAGAGGTCAAACTTCCAGGTAGGGCTGCCCAAACTCATGGCGCTGAAAGATTCTCCCTGCGCCTTGGCGTCCAACGCGGCTTCCTTATACATATCTACCACGTTTGAGATCGTGGAAAGGTCGTCCTTGATGGACTCGATGGGACTGCCCAGGGAGAACGCACTTTTCCAATAGTCGCCCCCCGCGTCAGACATGGAGGACAGATGCGTCCCTTTGATGGTATCCATGATCTGAACCGGCGAGACGCCAAAGTAAATGCGGTAGCCGTGGTAAATCCTCATAATGCCCAGCGTCACGAACGGGAATGAGAGATTCATGCCGGTGCTGCCGACGAAGGGCAGGTCGCCGTATTCGATGTCGATCGGCATATCCAGGTTCATCTGCAGCGGCACCTCCTTGGTGGTGGGCTGGACAAAGCTCATGCCGGTAAACACGTCGGAGTAGACATACTCCTTGTAGGTCGGCACGCCGTCCGGATTTGCCAGATCGCTGGTCTGAGCCAGACGGTTGGTGGTAAGGCGCAGGTAAAGCTTGTCGCCTGCGTCGGGGATCAGTCCCACGCCCGGATGAACGATCACATAGTCGCCGTTCTCATCCTTCTGCGGCTTTCCGTCTCCGTCGATTGCGACATAGATCGGTTCTCCGTTCTCATCCAGAATGGGATTGCCGTCTTCATCCGTCAGTTCCATACACTCTATCGGTTCCGCGAAGTCCATGCGGCTCTGGAAGGAGTAAGTGGTGTTCCCTTTATCGTCCATCGAGATCTGGGGACTGTTCACCACTTCATAGATGCCCTTGTATACGTCGTTCTGATCGTAGACCACGAACTGCATCGCAAGCGGTGCTTCGATCAGGTAGTCGTCTATCGTCTGTCCATCTTTGCCCGTGGTGGTATAGTCGTAGCGCTTGGGTTTGACCGTGACCGTCATGGTCGCAGACTGACCCGTCACAGAGGGGATGAACGTATTGTTGTTGATCTGATACCCGCCGCTCATCGTGCCGGTGATCGAAATATCCTGGAAGATCTCCGAAGCGGCCGGGTTGATGCCGTCCTGGAAGTTGGAAGAGATGTCGATCTTCCCGTCGGACTTGGCCTTATTCACGTAGGAATTTGCGCTGGCTTCATCCGGGAAGAAGGCGATATAGTCGATCTGGATCTGGTCGCCGGGCTTTACTTCGCTTGCCAGCATGGGTTCCAGCCTCATCCATTTCGGAGACACAGTGCTCCAGCCCGGATTTCCGTGTCCGGTATTGGCGTTCAATGTTCTGTAGTTGAAGAGGTATTCATGCCACTCCGTATCCTGTTCCAGGGTCAGATAAGCATCTGAGGCGCTGCTGGCAGTGTTGTTGTCCGAAAAGCCAAACAGGAATCTTACCTGGCTTACGCCGGTAACGTTCCGCACCCGCATCTTTACCCATTGGATCTCACTGAGCCGGTTTGCAGACACGTTATCCAGAGAAACACGGGGAGAGAAGCCGGTGGCGGTAAAGCTGTAATAATCGTTGCCTTCCCCGTCCTTTTCACCGCTAATGTCCAGGCTGCCTTTCCCATGACCGCCCATATAGGCATCCATCGCAAGGTCGCTGTTGAAATCGCACAGGATCGCGGGCTCGGCCTGGTCTGCGTCATCCAGAGTCTCCGGCAGCAGCAGTTCCTTCACCACGTCCACGCCGTTGACGGACACGATGTAGCGCAGGTACTGATCTGCCTGACCTGTGATGGATATGGGACCGGCGGTAATAAAGCCCTCGCTGTTCGCCACGCCGCCGGCAGAGCCTGCGGACAGAATCGCACCGGCAGCGGGTACGTTGGATGCGTTTCCGGAGAACTTGGAGCGCATGTTGTAGTTAGAGTATTTTAAGGTGCCCTCCAGGGTCACGCTGCCTGCGGCAGGCGCTGCGGAGAGCGTAATGATATTGCGGGAAGCGCTGCTGCCCGCAGTGAAATAAAGGGTGTTTCCTACGTAGGTGCGCAGGGCAACGCCGTCGTACCAGGTCGCCACCGTATCCTCGCTCAGGGGCGTGACGGTGATCGGGTAGAGCTTGCCGTTCATGGTCTTGCTGGCATCAGCATAGGTAAAGTAGGTGTACTCGCCGTCCACTGTGCCTTTCTGCGCCAGCAGGCCGGCGTGGTGCGTGAGCTTGCCGTTCTCGTCATACTCGATAGCGGTGTCAAACTTGGCCAGCTCATCGGTCTTAATGCGTACGACGATCTGGTTATCATCATCCTGAAGGTTCGGTTCTACGATGATCTCCTTCGTGCACAGGCGGCCGTCGCCGTCGAAACCGGCGAAGTTGACCGCATTACTGCCGGAGAAATTGATGGTGCCCTTGACCAAATTGCCTTTTTTGTCGAGCGCCGAGTAGCTGATACCGATGGGTGTGTAGTGTCCGCTGCTGGCTGCGCCCAGGTCGATCTTCGTTACGGCCAGGGTGTCGCCCAGGTGGAATTCCTGCCCGTCGGGGGCCTTGATCTGCCGGGTCTCCTTGGCCGCCAGCTCGTACTGCGAGCCGCTGATGGTCATGGTGACGGGGAAATCATAGGGATTGCGGAGGGTAACGCTGGAGTCGATATAGCCGAGCTCCGCCCGAATGTTCATCAGAGCATAGTTGGCGTAGCCGTAATTCATATGGCCGTCCGTGTCCTTCTCATAGGGAACCTGATTGAGCATCGCTTTGAATTGCTCCGTATCGGTGTTGCCCATGCTGTTGATGACATCCTTGGAAAGCGTAACTTTGATGGCGCCTGCCGTTTGATCGGTGACCGAAGCGAGCGTCAGGAGCTTATTGCCGCTGCTGTCCACCCAGTTGATGTCCTTCATGTAGCCGTAAACGTCTACGTTGGAGTATGTCGGAGTGTAGACGGTGAATTCGTCGCCCGCGTAGAAAACCGGGAGGGAACCGCCCCCCACGATGGAGGCGGCCGTAGTGGAGGCGTCGGTGATCTTCTCCCGAGAACCGTCCGCTTTCAGGTAAAGCAGGCTGTCCGTCTCCATCAGATTGATCTGGAAAGGCCGCAGGATGGCCTTGATGTCATAGATGCAAACGGGGTCGCAATCGTCGCAGGAGCCCTTGTTGTAGATGGCAATACGATAAGGCGCTTCTCCCTTCCAGTTTTCGAACTGCGCCTGATTTGGGTAGATATTTGCAGTCGTGCGGCCAAAGCGCGCGCTGGATGCGAAGCTGTACCAGTCCCAATTTCCCTTTGCCTGATGCTGTCCCAGGTCTTGCCAGTAGGGGGGATCAATGCCGGCGACTTCAGCCATGAGCCACGCTGTGTCGCCGCTGTGGCCGCCGCCGTGCTGCCAGTCTACCTGGAAGCCGGAGGTCCAGTAGTAGCCGCTGTCCCAGTGCCGCCAGGAAACTGCCACAGTACCTTCCCGATCGGCGCCATTGATCCACTCCAGCAGATAGCCGTTCCAGTCGTCTCTCCATCGGTTGTTGCCTCTGAAATTATAAGGATCCCCATAAGAAGCCCAGTCTTTCCAGGAATTAATGCCCATACCGTCGTCCAGCGTTTTGACGTTTTGCAGGGTATTGACGTCCTGGGCAGTATCGCCGCTGCCGTTACCGCTGCTCGCCGCCATCAGGGCCGCACCGTCCGACGCGCTCAGCATCCGGGTCTTCTGCGCCGCGTAAAGGGACACCTTACCCGTATAACTGCCACCCAGATAGACGGTAGCGGTATCGTTTTCACCCGCCGAGCAGCCCGCCTCGGGCTCCAGCGCCAGTTCGAAGCTGCCCTCGCCGGTGAGATATTCCGTGCGCACGGGGATGTCCAGAGACAGATGATCCACACCGAAGGGGAACACCAGCTCGGCGTCCACCTCGGAATAGTCCCGCCCGGACCGGGCCGTGCCCTCGCCGGTGGTGACGATCTTCGTGCTGATCACGGTATTCATGGCGCCAGACCGCTCCACCGTGACGGTGACGCTCTCACTGCCCGCATGGTAAACCGCGTCGGAGAAGCTGACCACAGCCGGCTCCTGCTCCTCGTCGTCCACGATGGTGAAGGCGCAGGAGGAGGCTGCGGAGTTGGTGGTCGTGCCGCCGGGCGCGCCGAGGATGATGTAGAACATCCGGTCGCCGTCGCCGGTCCTGTTGTCCCTGGGCACGATTTCCAGATACTTTTCCGTCTCGCCGGGGGCGAAGGTCAGCTCCACGCTGGCACCAACCACTACGTTGGTCATCACGTTGGCGATGGCCTGCAGATCCTGGAACATATCGCCCTCGGCGGTCAGACGCTGTGGGGTAGCGTTCTGGCCGGTGAAGAAATTCACCGCCTGCCGCAGGGGATCGGGATCGGCGTCTGCACTCCCGCCGATGGTGAGCGTTTCGCCGTCGCCGTTTGCAGGGATTGCCCCGGCGTCCCATTCCGCGCCGCCATAGATTTCTTCCACAGCTTCGGCATAGGGATTCTCATCGCCGTATTTGTCGTCGAAGCCGCTGGCTTCCTCCAGAAACTCCAGAGCGGTGTTCATTCCCTCGGTATACGCTTCACGAGCCTCCGGATCGTTTTCCAGCATCCCGGCAAGCTCGTCCTCGGTGCCAAGCTCTCCCTGCTCGAAGTCGGTGCCTTCCATCATCTCCATCAGGGAGAAGTTGTCCTTCGGGTTATCCACCTTCGTCCGCTCATCCCGGACGCGGACGACATAATCCTCGCCGTACTTCGCGGTCATGTCCGCGATTTTGATGAGGGCTGTGGATTCCGAATCCGCCGACCCGCCCCGGCCGACGCGCAGCAGGTAAGCGTGATTTCCGCTTTCCTCCACGCTGGCCGCAGCTGTGGCAAGGTAGAAGACGTCATAGTCCAGAATATCATTCCCGATCTCGATCTCAGGGAGATAAACCTCTGTCTCCTCCACTGCAAATGCCTGCGTCGGAACCACGCTGACAAACAGCGCGGCGACCAGGACAAGGCTTAACAGTTTTTTCAGTGTTTGCACCATGTTGCTTCCTCCAGATTCCCTGATTTTTTCAGCCATTTACGATCCGCGTGATCTTTGCGACGACGTCGTTTACATAGTCGTCCCGATTCAGCTCCGTCTTCAGCCCAAAGCCGTTTTTGAGATCGGCTGTCCTTACGCTGAAGCCGCCGCTCTCGATGGTGCCCTCCTGAAGGTTCGGCCTTACCGTGATGACGTTGTTTTTCACCGTCACCAGAAGCTGCATTTCCAGCCTTGGCTCCCGCTTGAAGACGATCCGCTTGCCGAGAAAGCTGGACAGCTTAAAGGGCACGGAGAATTCATCCTTATGCTGCTCCAGCAGGGAATAGAGCTCCTCCAGCGTCAGGCTGCGGTTCATTTCGATCTTCCTTGGCGCCGCCGAATACGCGGCTTTCTTTAAATCATCTTTGATTCCCATTGTGTGTCCTTCCTTATTTAATGAATGTGCTGTCTCCGCCGTGCTCGGCGTTGTCATCGTGCCAGATGAGCTCTCCGGCGTCGCTGAGCATAAAGTATCCGCTCTCCTCCCAGCTGCCGTCGAGGTAGTATTCCTCGCCGTCTTCATCGTACTCGTTCTTCTCCCATTGGGCGTTCTCATAAACGAGCCTGCCGTCCTCCAGCCTTGCCGTCATCGTCCAGGTGTCCACGACAGCCGCGCTCTCCGGCCATCTGACCGCGATGTTCACCTTGCCGGGAGCCACGCTTTGGGTGATGTCGATCACTCCGCGTCCGGCAATACTATCATGCCATGAGCCGCAGTAGGGTTCCAGGCTCCGGTCCAAGGGCTTTACGCCTGCAAGCTCGGCCACGGCATAGTACCAGCCCTGCATCGCCTCCGCGCATGTGACGTTGTCGTCCACCCACGCGGCTTGGTACAGCGCCTCGTAGTCACCGGACACATAGCGCACGTACCCGCCCGGCGCAAAGAAGAAGTCGAGACGCACGCCGTCATCCGGGAAGTTCAGAGCCACATATTCGCCGTCCGGCGTCTCGCCTGCGTCGGTTTCCCAAAAATGGCAGCCCATCACGAACTCAGCGTAAGGCGTGCCGTCCACGCCCTTCAGCTCCAGCGGGCCGTACTCCGTGGTGCTGAGCGTGGCGTTTGCGTCCTCCTGCCAGGCCGCGCGTGCGAGGTAAATATCCACCGCCGTGTTGCCACGGTCATAGCTTTCAAGACCTTCGTTTTCGTCGATGAACCCGACGGTCGCTTCCTCCGCCCACGCATTCAGCATCGTCCACTGCTCCATGCCGCTCTCCATCTCCTCGGCGGTGGCGCGCTCATAGCGGACGTCCGTGGGGTGATAGATCATGTAATAATCGCCACTTTCGTCCTTCGCGAAAACATAAGCGCCGGACATATCGCTCTGGAGCAGCTCATGGAGCCTGTCCTCGCTGACTTTGCCGATGGAGAACAGCCAGCCCGCGCCATCGTAGCCGCCCGCCTCCAGCGAAGCGGTCTCGGAGACGGTGAACAGGATGCCGTCGGGGTCGTTTTCCGGAGCTTCGACTGTAATGAGTTCATTGATCTTTGGCTTTACATGAAAGATGCAGCCTGCGTTCTCATACTCGCCCCAGACCTGCGGGGGATAGGTCATGTGGATGGGATCGAGAAGCCCAGTATCGCCATCGATCAGGTCGTCAAAGCTGTCAGCCAAATAGCGGCGGTAGGTGACGGACAGGTTCTCGATACCCTTCAGCTCTCTCATCTCGCCGTCAAAGCTGATGGACCCGGCGTATTTCTTGCCTGGCGCGACAGCAGCTGCGCCGTACATATAATCGCAGACCACACCGTCCCCCTCGGCCTCCTCCGGGGAAAGGCCCAGCCATTGATCCGTCTTATTCTCGACATAGACAGCAAACTCCGGGCCGGACCAATCGTCGTAGTCCTGCTCGCCGAAAACAAGGGTCATCTCCTCGTCGTCGATCACAACGGCGCCCAGGGAGACGATATCCACGTCCTCTGCAGTCTCTCCGGTTTTGATGACCACCGGATCGGAAATGTAGTTGTGCCAGGAAAACTCATCCTCGGCCGTGGTAAAGGCAAACTCGATCTCGCCGAGGGTGTCCATATTTACGCCGGGGGCGCTGACCTTATAATAACCAAGGGCGCGGCGGACGCTTTCACCGGCAGGCACGGTCACATTGAAATCCGAGCTGGAGCCGAAATAGCCGTCCGTTTCCTCATCGTAATACTCGTTCAGCACGACTGTCGCCATGAAGCCGTTTACGGAACCGTCCGTTACGCCGAGATAGGCGTCCTTATCGCCTGTATTCTCAATGTCAACCCAGATTATGGGGTCGCTGCTCTCCGATGTGGGATCCATGTCAAGTCCCGCAGTGGTGACCCTTAGCCCGTCCTTCTCGAAAATGACGCTGCCATTCGGGGAAAAGGGGCCGGTCAGCTCCTGCGTCGGCTCGGCCGTGGGTTCTGCTGTGGGCATGGCCGTAGGCTCTGCCGTCGGTTCGGGTGAAGCCGTCGCGGCGGCCGTAGGTTCCGGCGAGGGCTCCGCCGTTTCAGCGGGCGTCGGCTGCCCGCCGCAGGAAGCAAGGGTGAGCACCAAAAGTGCTGCGAGCGCTAGAGCAATTAGCTTTCTAAGATTGTTCATTCTTTTCATTCCTGCCTTTTGATTTTAGTTTTTCTTATTTATGCGTCACGCCGGCACCATAGATGGTAGTCCAGTCGTTCTTCATTGAAATGGGGATCCAATCGAACTCCTCGCAGAGCTCAAGCATCTTCTGTGCTTTCGTTTCGCTGCCGTTTTCGCGCACGGTGTCGTCGCAGCAGAGCATGAAGGCAAGGCTCTTGTAGCGGTTGTTGTAGGTCACATATTCCGCCATGCTGCTGTCGCCGGTTGAGTTCCCAAACGAAAGCACGGGCTGCTGGCCGATCTCCTGCATGATAACGGAAACCTTATTCATTTTCAGGTTTTTAATGAGGAATTCGCCGCCGAGGATCAGCTCGTCGCCGTCCTTGAACACGTAGTCCAGACCATCCGTATCGCCCTGACCCGTGGAGATGATCAGTTCGTCGGAGCCGATGATCTGGCGGTTTGGAAGAGCGATGGGGGAATGATCTGCGATACCGCGGACGATCAGGCGGTCCGTACCGCTGACGATATAGATGGTGAAGTCGTTTGCCTTCAGGTAATCCACAATCTCCAGCATGGGCAGGTACCAGCCCTCGCCCCGCAGCATCCCGTCGTAGCTGGGCATGGGCTGCTTCTTGAATTCCTGAATGTAGGCGTTGAACTCCTCGACAGTCATCCCCGCGAAGGCGGAGGCGACCGCCTTCCCGTGGTCCACCTCCAGACCGGAGAAAGATTTGCCCGTTTCGTTCTGCTCCTTGATCTTGTTGGCGACCTCCTTTTCGAAGTCGGAGGCTTTGTCTTTATAAGCCGGGTCCTCCAGCACGCGGTACATGAGGAGCGTATAGTCGAAGTAATTCGGGTCGGTCTCGCAGAACAGGGTGCCGTCCAGGTCAAACACGGCGATGCGGTCGAGCACGGGGATGAAGTCCGCGCTGTCCTCGTCGGTAATCGCGGCCATGTATGCCGTCAATGCGGTCTTTGCGGGGGCGGTGTCCGTCCACAGGCCCAGCGCAGAGGACGCCGAGTCCGCTCCCTCGATCCGTGCGGTCAATATTTTGACCTGCTCCACGGTCAGATTGTCCGATGCGCCGAGCGTGCCGTCGCCATAGCCCAGCACCAGCCCCGCCGCCGAAAGCCGGTCTATATCACTTTTTGCCCATGTGGGAACATCCGCAAATGTGATGGCGTCAGTCGTTTTTTCCAGTTCCGGCAGACAGCGGGAGAGAAGTGCCATAGCCTCGATGCGGCTGATGGTGTTCTGCGGGCGCAGGGTATGGTCGCCATAACCTTTGAGGACGCCCTTTTCCACCGCCGCGGCCAGTTCCGCGGTGTAATATGTACTGACTGTTTCCGCATCCGTGAAAGCGGAGAGCGCTTCCGTGCCGTCGGGCAGTGTGATCCCCGCGGCGTCGATAAACGCGGCTACTGCGTACTCGCGGGAAGCGGGGGCGGTGTGCTCGTCCTCTATCTGCCCCACCATGATGTAAAGTTCGTAATAATCATCGTAAAGGCCGAGGCAGGCATCCATGCCGGAGTTGGTGCTGAACGCCTTCTCCAGCACGGTCTCCCATGAGCCGTACTGCTCATACAGCTCATCCGGCAGTGGGCCTTCCTCATGGCCGTATTTCTCCAGATTTCGTGCCTTTGCCGCTGCCAATCCCGCCGGGTCGTCGGCATAGGAGGCGAGGCGGATCTCATTCCGTTTATTGCTGACCGCTCTGGCGATTTCCTCGATGCTCTTGCCCTCGATGCTCATTGCGTTCATCATGGCGTACATCTCGTTGATGCTCTCGTGGTAGGCGATGCGTGCAAGGCGTCCGTTTTCACCGTTTACCAGCTCAGGGTCAGACCAGTCGAAAGCTGTGTAGCTGCTCAGGCTTCCGTCCGGGCTTGGAGCAAAGCCGTAAACCGCTGTGGGATCTACGACGATGTCCGCCATTGCTTTAGGATTGAGCCGAGGATCGTGTTCATAATGGAAGTTCGTCTTGCTGGAGATCAGCAGATTATCGGCGGAAGCCGGAGCCGCCGCTACGGACAGGATGCAGGCGAAGCACAGCAGCACTGCAAGCAGGATTTTTGCGGAATGGTTCCATGTCTGCTTTGTATTCATGTGGATTCTCCTCCCCAAATATTAGTTGTCGCTCTTATTTGGCAGGTTCTGCCGGGAAATGTTATCCCTCCTGCACAAACAGGCAGTCCTCGCTGTAGCCGTTCTCCTCCACTTGAGAGTCGTGCCAGCGGAGCTTGCCATCTTCCTGCCACGTGAAGCTGCCCTGTGTGGTCGCCTCTTGCGTGATGGTCTCGTTGCCGTTTTCGTCATAGCTGCGCACGGTGTAATAGCCGTCCTCGTAGGGCAGGACAGCCCTGTCTTGGAAGTAGCCGGTGATCTCCCAAACGGCGGTCTCCGTGGCGCTGTTTCCCCAGTACACGGTCATATCATAGCTGCCGTCGGTGTACATAATCACATCCTGGTTGGCCCGCTGACTGACCTCGTCAAGCCAAGAGCCCGACAGAACACTGTCGGCGATCTCCCGGTCATACCAGCCGTCATCACCGCCGTAGTTCTCCGGCTCGCCAAACTGGATCAGAACGTAGCTGTAGAGGCCGTCAATCTCGTCCAGAATCTCAAAAATGGCATCCTCGTCCGGGTCGATGGTGACGGTGTACTCGTCGGTCTCCACGCTCTCCAGCTCGGTGTAGTTCTCCACGAAGCTTTCCCAGCCCTTGGGCTGACGGAGCTTCACCACATTCATAATGGACTGGTAGGCCACATCGTCCAGGCCCTCATACTCGTAGAAAAACATGGTGAAGGAGTCTACATTGCCCTTGCTGTACATCCTGATCTTGCCCACGCTTCCCATGTGGTTGACATAGTCCTCGCCCAGGGGCTCCATCTCCAGAACCTTGTCACTCAGAACCATCTGATCCAGCTCCTTCATGGACCACTCCCCAGCAGTGCCGATTTTGAAGGTGGTGGTCCCGTCGGCGTTCTCGGTCATGCTGAACTCGTCATTGTTGATGCCGAGGGCGCCCAGACCGTTGACATAGCTCTGCGCCAGACCGGGAACAATGCCATAGTAGAAAGCCACTGCCTCCACAACATCCTGTACCAGCATCATCCCGGTAAAATCATCGCCGGCGACGGTGGCGGTGAGGGCGTTCCCCTCGTCCATAAAGGTCCAGGAGCCGCTCTCCACATACTCGCTCTTGCTGTCCACCGCGATGGTAAACCGATCCTCGCCAAGCTCCTCGGTGTACTTCACATCGGGCATATACTCGTCGTAGTAGCTCTTGGTCTGGCTGTAGCTGGAGTAATCGGCCACCAGCTCGTTATAGACGCCCTGCAGCGTCTCGGAGGGGCCATCGGCCCCGGTCATTTCCGACTCCGGCTCCTGTGCAGGCGCTTCGGTTGCCGACGTCGGAGGGGTCTGCGTCCCGCAAGCTGCCAGGGACAGCAGCAGCATCAAGGACAGCGCCCCGCTCCCAGTCGTTTCAGCAAATCGATACGTTTCATGTTCATCATCTTCTTTTTCGCTTTTTATCTTTTACACTGTCTTATAGCGCAGGTTGGCGAATTCCTTTTGCAGCTGCTCCGTCTGAAAAGGCTTTTTAAGATACCCGCTGGCATGGAGTCGGTAAGCTTCCACGGCGTACTTCTCCTCCGCACGGCCTGTGATGAAAATGATATTGACACAGGGTATGATCTTCTGTATCTTTTCAGCCAGCATAAAACCGTCCGTATGCTTTGTGCCCAGATCCGTATTGACCAAAAGCACATCGCAGCCTTCATTCGCCGCAAGACAGGTAACCTCATCCGGCTCTTCACACCCATGCACCACTGCGTTCGGCATAAGTGACCGCGTTTGCCGCGTCAGCTGTCTCAGTGCTGCAGAATCGCTGTCAATACAAATAATGTTCACGGGCAAACTCCTTCCATTATCTTTTCCGCTATTATAAAAAACAAAGCGCTCAATAGTGCTCAAAAACCATGCCGCATTTTCGGAAAATAACAAAATCGGGAAGCTTGGCAGCCTCCCGATGACAGGATTGTTTATGTAATTGTAATGTTTATCTTACGCCTTGAAGAACAGAGTCCCCGCCGTCAGCTCCGCCCAGCTGTAATCCGTCATATACTCGCCGCGATATGCGTTGACCGCGTCCATATCGCCCTCCAGCATACGATAATAGTCGCAGTCAAGGCAGCCTGTGCGGATCGCAAGGCTTCCCCGACGCTTGATCAAAGCGTCGCCCATTCCAATCTGATCGAGCGTAGATTTCAAGTCGTTTGCGAGGTTGCGGACCCGGTGCTTTGCCTCCTTGAGATCGCCGTCGTCCTCCCAGAGCGCCGCTATGACCTCCTCGGCGCTGCAAGTCGCGCCCCTGCGGTCAACGAGATAGGCCAGCAGCTCCTTTGTCTGCCTGCGCTCAAATTTTAACGGCTCGCCCTGCCAGAACACCTCAAAGTATCCGAAGCAGCGAACGGTCAGTTTCTCAGGCTTAGGCTTAGGCTCCTGCGGAAGATAGCGCAGCTCCGTCGCGACAAGCTCTTTTTTCAGCGGCTTCATGATATAGCCGTGAGCGCGCATCCGGAAAGCCTCCACCGCATACTGCGAAAACCCCGTTACAAATACGACCCTCGTATCCGGCGAGACGGTCTTGAGGGCGACGGCAAATTCCAAGCCGGAAAGACCCGGCATTTCAATGTCGCTGAACACGATGTTCGGGGAATGTCCTTGCGTCCGAATCGCGTCCAAAGCGTCCTCTGCCGAGGAGAACGCCATAATCTCAGTATCCGGTGCCGCTTCTCGTATGGCGCGCTGCGCTTCGGCAAGAAGCGGCCGTTCATCGTCTATGGCAAAAATCAGCATCAGGCATTCTCCTTTCCTTTTGGTAATATCATCACAGCGGCAGTGCCCTTGCCGGGCTCGGATCTGATCGTCAGCTCTGCCCCGATCGCGCTGTGCAGGCGGCTGCGGACGTTTTGGATACCGATGTGGCTCCGCTCGCTGTCACCGGGAACATTATCCGGGACGAAGCCGGGGCCGTTGTCAATCACGCTGACCTCGTAGCTTTCCGGCAGTTCCCGGGTGCGGATGATGACCAGCCCGTTTCCCTTGGGGTTCTTCCGAACTCCATAGCTCACGGCGTTCTCCACAAGCGGCTGAAGCGTCAGCGTAGGGATGCGAAAGTCAGTGCATTCCAGATCGTATTCCACATGCAGCGAGTCGCCGAATCGGAGTTGAAGCAGATCCAGATAGCACCTCACGTGCGCCAGCTCTTTTTCAAATGAGATCGGCTGATCATCCGTCAGGGAATCCATGTTGTGCCGGAGAAAATCGGTGAACTGGTCGATAGCTCTCCGTGCAAGCTCAGGATCATCGTAGTAGGTAGATTTGATCGCGCCAAGTGTGTTGTATAAAAAATGCGGCTGGATCTGGCCGAGCATGATCTGGATGCGCTGCCTGGCCTTCAGGTCGTCCTCATGCTCCCGCGCAAACTGCAAATGCAGCCAGATGTAATAGAACATACTGCTGGTGACGATGGCGACGGTCAGAAACGTGACAGGCTGCCGATCATTATAGACCCTGCCGTCCAAGTACACGGAGGCGAGGATCATCACAACGGTAAAGATTGGAATCAGCTTTTCCTGATTTCCTCCGGTCTGGTTATTACGAATGGATTGGACCAGCAAATCCCCGAGCAGAATAACGCTGACATAAAGACAGGTGAAGGCCAACGGGCCTCTGAAGAACCCGTTGCCTGAGCTAATCCAGAAGCACAGGTGAGAAAAGTAGGCCGTCATGTAAATGCCCCAGTTTACAATAGCCAGCCCCCAGGCGAGCAGATGCTTCTTTTCCGGCTGGATGATATAGAGAAACAGAATCAGGAATACCGGGCGAACGATATAGCCGTAAATCGCCACGGTGGTCCGCCAAAACCATTGGGGCGGGCCTGCGGTCAGCCAGTCCTCCAGCAGGTTCTGGGCAATCAGCGTCACGCTGAGGGCTAAGATGACCAGCATGATGATGCGGTTCCTTCGGCTGATATAAGGGTCGATCATCACGGTGATCGTCAGACCGGTCAGAAGAAACAGCAGCGGGACCAGCAGCGCCACTGTGTTCAGATTCCAGATCATACGTTGTTAGCCCCCTCAAAACGATACTGCACATTTGCTTAGGCATAAATTAATGATTCGAAAGTTAAGTATATTCTGCAGATTGGCCCGCGAAAAGCCCTTGCCAAATTCAGCCGTCAACACACGGGCCAGCTCTTTCATCCGATGCCTTTTTTCGTTTGGTTTCCCCGTTGATTCTAGCACAATCGCCTCTTTGTGGGCAAGGGAACACCGGATTCCCACTGCTCTTGTCTGTATCAGTCTTCCAGTACGACTACATTAACCTTTCCGCTCAATGCAGTACAGGCGTCCAGTGCGATGATCCTGCTGCCATAATAGGGTGAGAAGTCTGCGTCAGGACCGAGCTCGCTTCCCTTTTGCTCGAATTTCGCGTGCCCATAAGAGGTGTGCCAGTGGCCGCACAGGATCGTCTTCTCCTCCATACAGACTTGAGTGGCTTCCATGCCGTTATACCACCGCGCACTTTCCCATTCGTCCTTCCTGGCCTTCCGCCAGTCTGTTATATAGCTGAATTCACCGCTTTCATAGACGCACGGAATCCAGCCGTGAACGAAGATATAATGCTCGGTCTCATAATAGTCCACCATGGAGGGAATGATCTGCTTGAAAAACGGAGTTCTTCTGGCTGCGTCAGCGAAACCATAAGGTCTCCGCCCGGCCGCAGACGTACTGAACCCAGTCAACTGCAGAGCAGTATCGTATGTGCCGTTAGAGACATGATGGCTGTATGCTAACCCGTGGTCTTTAGTGGCCAAGTCTACAAATAGATCCTCATGATTGCCCTTGATCAGGATGACCCGATTCTCTTCCATCAGACTTAAGGTGAATTCCTGCATCTTTACTGCTTCAGCGCCACGATCAAATAGGTCACCGAGAATGATGAGCTTATTCGGCTCAGGATCCGTAAAAAATCCTGCTTCAGTCAGTGCATTGTGAAACGGCGTAAAGAAGCCGTGCACATCGGTTGTGACGTAGTATCTCATGATATTAACCGTTTTCATAATCCCAAAGGCCGATTTCATTGAGCTTAGCCCATTCAGCCCGCAGTATTTTGACCTTGCGATTGAAATCCACCCGCTGCATCCGCTGGACAACGAGACCGTCATCCAGCATTTTCTGGAGCGTTCTTCTCACGTATTCTTCGGATATATCCTGGTGTTTGCGCATCACAGCGCTTACTGTCGAATTGAACGTAGGGATAATCTTATCGTTCTTGGATGTGATTGCCAGGTCCTCGACGATAAGTTGAGCGTAACGTCGGAAAGAGCTGTCTTCATACGGCAGCAATTTCACTGCAGAGGCTACTTCCTGAAGCTGAGCACTGAAGGATTCCTTGATCCCGTATATCGCTACCTTCTTACGAAGCGTCTGCGTGAGATACTTTACAACCGAGTGAAAATGACCATCGCCTGTAAAGATAATAAAGACATCCACATCCTTGCGGCTGGCTGCGGTCTGGTAAATGTAGTCCAGCATGATGAAATCGGTCATATCCTTTTTCCGAGTTCGTGTCTGCTGGTGTGTCTCAATGATTGTATTCGTTATATTACGGAGTGGTGTGATCTGGTTTTGCAGTCGCTGGTTGCTGCTGAATTCAGCAAACACCATAATGTCCAAAATGTCGTAATCCTCGTCAAGCTCTTTTCGCCAGCCTTTTACATCCGGTTCCATGCGAAACAGGTTCTGATACGAAAAGTACCAGTATTCATAATCCGCGAAGGCGATTGCCCTGGGCTTTCCGGAACCACGATGCAGTATTGCGAGTAGGCGATCTCTTAACCCGCTAATTGGCCTCCTCTCCCTTCTGTTTTGTCTCACTCCGCTATATCGCTGTTAGTATAT
>JAEEGG010009515.1_pt1 | contig 21736 bp, 12 predicted proteins | sample 9134161 | NCBI WGS metagenome assembly JAEEGG01 (sample SAMN16246543, study PRJNA631951) | gut metagenome | biome: gut microbiome; feature: rumen; material: CR-attached | host: Bos | place: Iran: Karaj | collected 2018-10
GGCCCACCGCTTCAAGGAGTACCAGCCGTACAAGGGCGACATCGAGCGTCGCGTCAACGGCAGCATGATAGCCCTGGAGACGGGCAACTCCTTTGCCTACGCCATCGACAAGCTGCAGGATCGCGGCAAGTTCTTCATCGATCCGGGCGAGGATGTCTACATGGGTCAGGTCGTCGGCGAGCACGTCCACGACAACGACCTCGTCATCAACGTCTGCAAGGCCAAGCAGCTCACCAACGTCCGTGCCTCGGGTACCGACGACAAGGCGCGCATCATTCCCAAGGTCGTCATGTCGCTCGAAGAATGCCTGGAGTACATCAAGGAGGACGAACTGGTTGAGGTGACGCCCAAGTCGATGCGCATGCGCAAGATCATCCTCGATCACGACCAGCGCAAGAAGTCAAGCATTAAGCGAGGGTAGAGTCAAGCCAACATTATTTTCTGTCTATACAAATTTCGTAAGTATAAAAACCACGAATTTAACGAATTATACGAATTCTTAATTTCCACTTGGCATTTATTTCTATCGAATTTATCGAATTCTGCGCGGCCAATTCGTGTCATTCGTAAAATTCGTGGTCGTCATAATGTCTGCGCAGCCAATTCGTGTCATTCGTAAAATTCGTGGTCGTAATTAAAACATGCGCATGTTGAATTATTGTCTGTTAGCCTTCGTGCTTAATAATTGAAAATCACTACTGATAACATTTTTTTGTAAAATGTTTGGTGTTTTAATTATTATTCGTATCTTTGCAGCGTGTAACTAAAATACCGAACAGATTATGAAAAAATTATTTTTGTGTCTTATGCTGGCGCTGCCGTTTGCGACAGCTGCCTTCGGTGCCAAGAAAGCACCCGTTTCCAAGGACGTGAAATTTACGCTCTACGGCACTGAGATGCAGGTGCGCTTCGACGCCTCACGGGCCGTACGTATCAAGAAAGCTTCCGACAAGGAAGTCCTGAAGTGTGTCAAATGGCTGGAGGCCAACACCGCCAACACCGTCACCGACTGTCTGAAACTGAAGAACGAGTACAACCTCTGCGACTGGGCATACCTCAAGCTGCTCGACAAACTGGCCAAGACCTCACTGGGCAACACTAACGAGGCCACCCTGCTGTTGGGCACGCTGCTCGACAAGTCGGGCTACCGTACGCTCATCGGCCGCAACTCCACTGGCCGCCAGCTGTATGTGTTCTATGGTGCCGACGCCTTCGTCTACCGCACCTCCTATTTTGAGGAGAACGGTGAGTACTTCTACCTCTACGGCGACTCCGTCAACTTCAGCAAGACGGGACTGCTGAACGTCATCAAGGCTGCCGGAAAGCCCATCTCGTTCCGCATCCAGGGCGAGCAGAAGCTGGCCGAGAAACTGACGTCCCCCAAGACCGTGAAGTCTGCGAAGAACCCTGACTTCGCCTTCACCTACAGCGTCAACCAGAACCTCGTCGACTTCTACGGCGAGTACCCCTCCATCTGCTTCAACAACGACTTCACCACCCGCTGGTCGTTCCTTGCTGAACAGCCCCTGGAGCCGCGCCTGCAGAACACGCTCGTCAAGGACATGAAGCGCAAACTGGCCGGCAAGAAGCAGAAGGAAGCCATACAGCAGATACTCTGGTGGGTACAGACAGGCTTCGAGTATGGTTCCGACGAGGATACATGGGGCTACGACCGCGCCTTCTGGGCCGAGGAGACCCTGTTCTACCCGAAGGGCGACTCCGAGGACCGTTCCGTGCTCTTCGCCCGTCTGGTACGCGACGTACTGGGCCTGAAGACCATGCTCGTCTACTACCCCAACCACCTGTCAACGGCCGTCTGCATCACCGACGAGGCCGTCAAGGGCGGCTATGAGGTACTCAACGGCTGGCACTACGTCATCTGCGAACCGAACGCCGCCAGCAGCAGTGTCGGTGACGAGATGCCCACGGTGAAGGGCAAGGCTACCAAGGTCATTCCCCTGAAGTAAACATTTCCAACCCATTTAGACTTTTGTGAGTGGGCTTCTCAGCTTTGTGAGTGGCCCACTCACGCTCGTGAGTGGCCTTCTCAATTCCGTGACTGGCCCACTCAGCTTCAAATTCTCGAGAGAATTCACCCGAATGTTGCCTCGTTACATTTCTCATTCCTCATTCCTCATTTCCCACTGCTCATTTCTCATTCCTCATTCCTCATTTGGCGCGCGCAAACGCGCGCCTATAGTTGTCTTATGCACTTTTTATCCCACACTTCCCTCACTTCCCACACCTAACTCATGTTACATGAGACAAAGTTTAGGTGTGGGAAGTGAGGGAAGTGTGGGGTCTTTTTGCTGTTTCTCTACTATCGCGCGCGCGTAGGAACATAAATCCACAAAAATCAATTATAAAAATGTGTATGTTAGATATTTGTTTAGATTTTATAGAGATTTACGTTCCTTTTCCTGCGCTGATTGATGTTCTTCAACCTCCTAAAGACAACGATTTACGTAGTTTTTTGCTTAAACTCTTTGCACTTTCGTATTTTTTCCTTATCTTTGTGCCGTCGTATGCCCTCAAAAGGCATCGTTGTTATGCCATTAATGATATGAAACAAAGCAAATTTAAATATCAGAAGCAGATTGACGAGTTGGTAGCACACGGATGCAAACTACCATCTCTTTACGCTCCCAATGGCATGAGTGCTAACCGTTTTGTGTTCTCTGACGAAAGCCATCAGAACCATTTGCCTCAGTACGTGTCAAACCCCAAAAGAATGTTACGTGATATAGAGAAACACAATATGTCAACATCACTCTTGGCGTTATCCTGTTTCTCTTCGGCAACCAAGGCAGAATTATTTTATGGCATTTTATGTAAATCATTCAAGAAGGTTGCATTAACCATAGGTGACTCTTTGGCAGAAGGACATACAACATGAAAAGGATACAGGGAATTGACATACAGTTTGATTTCAGCAATTTCAAAAAGATTGCTGACCTTATCTATTTCGAAGGTCCGCTCCTCTCACATTATGTCAGTGACAAAGGAGACGACTACCTGTTCTACTGGGTAGACAGCGACAATACAGACAACCGTTGGCTTGTGGTGAGGGTCAGTCTTGCAAGCCTACAGCGATATGTGGGGAGAGAGACCACCTTGCGTAGCCTGATAGATAGCCCTAACGACGGATTCCTCTATGTCGTCGATGTCGACAACGACTTGCACTATCACAACATAAGGCTTGTCCAGCCTTTGAATCTGCCAGACGACTATCTGCCAGAGGCAGACTCCTATTACGAGTTTGAACCCGTGCCAACCCAAGACGCCGAGGCGTTGATGACCTACGAGTTGACCATCCCCTTCAAGGACAGAAGTCTTCTCGAACAACTCATATCGAAGATTGGCGTTCCTGTCGCCACGCTGAAGAAGGTCGTTACGCGGGCGGCAGTGTTTTAGAATATATTCCACTAATAATAACAAAACAACGAAAATTATGAAGAAACTATTAATCTTTGCAGCAGCCGTGTGCATGACAATGACTGCACAGGCAACCATTTTGCGAGTAAGTAACATTTCCGGTTCGGGTGCCCCGTTCAGCAACCTTGGAGATGCCATCGCGGCAGCCTATGATGGCGATACCATCATGATCGACGGTTCGCCAGACACGTATTCACTCGGAACCTCTATCTCCAAACGCATTGTGCTCATGGGACCGGGCTACTTCCTCACGGAAAACGGTGTCATTGGCAATGGTGCCGCTTCGGCAGTCATATTCAATGGAGTCACTTTTGAAGAATCAGCCTCAGGCAGCGTCATTGAGGGTGTCAGCCTTAACCAAGTGCTGACAATTCAGGGCCACAACATTGTCGTCACACGGTGTAACACCTATGGCATTCAGATTAATAATTCTGCATACAATACGGTCGTACACCAGAATTACATCAGAGGGGCTGTCAGTGGTACGTCCAAGGATGGCGCACCTCACAATGTGCAGATAACCAACAACATCTTTACCGCCGACATATCCACAGGGGGCACCGTTCGCTATTTCAAGGATTCAAACATAGCCTACAACCTTTTCACCGACCAGAAGACATCATCCGGGTATTACGCCGTTAACAATTTATACAACTGTACGGCGAGCAACAATATCGCCTTGTGTAACGAGCCATCCCTCGAAGGCTGCACACTGACCAACAACTTTTGGGGAGGAACGGGAACAAGCCCGTTCAAGGGACTTAGCAACGACCTTCAGATCAAGAACGTCATGGGTGGATATGCTGACTATGCAGGCAAGGGACCCTTCGTTGGCGACGACCCCTACGTCATCTCAGGCATTCCTGCCGGACCGATGGTGCAGGACATCTCGGTACCTGTATCCGTGGAACAGGGTAAGACACTGAACGTAACCATTAAACTGGGAGTACAGAAATGATGAAGGCGAGACTACTGTTGCTATCGCTGTTTGCGGTGGCGGCGTCGCTCGTGGTACATGCTGCGGATAGTTCGGCAGGAGCCGCATCCATCGTCCGCGCAGAGTACTTCTACGACACCGACCCCGGCTATGGCGAGGCAACAATCATCAGTGGCGTGGCCGAGGGCGACAACATCCTAACGTTGTCCGTCGACGGCCTGACGCCCGGCGTTCACCTGCTGAACGTCCGCTCGCAGGACAGCAACGGCGTGTGGTCGCAGACCCACCAGAAGCCGTTCTACCTGTTCCCGCAGCGAGCCACGCAGGTTGCCCGTGCAGAATACTTCTACGACACCGACCCCGGCCACGGCAGTGGCGCCCCCATTGCCAGCGTCGTCAACGGCGAGCAGACCCTGCCGCTGTCCATCGCCGGCCTGACGCCTGGTGTCCATACCCTCTTTGTGCGTGCGCAGGACCAGAGCGGCATCTGGTCGCATGTGGCATTCCACACGCTCTACATCCTGCCAGCCCAGTCGGCTAACGTGACACGCATAGAATACTTCGTCGACAGCGACCCCGGCATCGGCATGGCCACGCAGGTGACGGCAGCGACCGGCACCGACACCTACATGCTGTCGCTCGGCGACCTCACGCCTGGCGCCCACCTGCTGAGCATCCGTTCGCAGGACAACCTCGGACGCTGGTCGTTCGTACAGTCGCATCCGCTCTACGTGGTGGCTCCCGCATCGGACATCGTGGCCGTCGAGTACTTCTTCGACGACAGCGACCCCGGTGAGGGCAAGGCAACGCCAATCACGCTGCCCGCCGACCTGACGGAGCCGTTCGCCTTCGAGGCCAACACCGACGGCCTTGCCGAGGGTGAGCACACCCTGAACATCCGCATCCAGGATAGCAACGGCAGCTGGAGGACCATCACCACCGCCGCCACCTTCACCGTGACGACACCAACGGTCGTCGTGAAGGAGCCGTATGCCGTCGTGACGGACAACACTGACGAGGTATCAACCACTTCAGGCTTACACAACGGCAAGACGCTGACGTTCTACTACGATGACAAGAAGACTGAGCGTGGAGGAATGAGCGTCGTGCCATTCTCCAGCACCAGTTCCGTGGCTTGGTATGGCAGCAGTGATGTCATCTCCAGAGCCATATTCGATGACTCGTTTGCCGAATGCACCACGCTGACTTCGACGGCCTACTGGTTTGCACAGTGCCGTAACCTGAGAACTATCACGGGCATGAGTAACCTCAAGACCGACAACGTGACCAACATGGCCAGCATGTTCGACGTCTGCGAGAGCCTGACAGAACTTGACGTCAGCGGCTTCAACACGTCGAAGGTGACGAGCATGGAAAGGATGTTCCTCGCTTGTAGCCAGCTGACCAGCCTTGACTTGAGCAGCTTCAATACTGCCAATGTGACGAACATGGACCTGATGTTCTATCACATGTTCAAGGTGATATCCATCTATGCCAGCAGTGAATGGGACGCCTCGAAAGTCACTACCAGCGACGAGATGTTCGGAAGTTGTAATGCCCTCGTGGGTGGTGCCAGTACGCAGTATTCCTACGACAAGCTCAGTCACGCTTACGCCCATATAGACGGCGGTCCCGACAATCCTGGCTATTTCACCGTAAAGGGAGCTCCCGTGCCTTACGCTGCAAAGACTGTCAATGCCGATTCGGACGATTCGCACGACAGGTACACCCTGACGTTCTATTACGACACAAACATCGTGGAGCGTGGTGGAATGAGCATCGGCCCGATCATCGAGTACAATAAGAAGTCGTGGTACAGTGATGCGAAATACATCACGGCGGCAGTTTTCGACAAGTCGTTCGCCGACTACAGTGACCTGCTCAGTACGGCACACTGGTTCAGCTATTGTAACAACCTGGCATCGGTGACTGGCACCGAGAACCTGAAGACTGACAATCTGTTGGTAACGACAGATATGTTCTACGACTGCCGCGCATTGACAACGGTTGACCTGACGGGCATCAACACGTCCAACGTGGTGTACATGACCGAAATGTTCCGCAACTGCTATAGCCTGACAAGTCTGGATCTTAGCAACTTCAACACGGCCAAGGTGACGAACATGAACAGCATGTTCTACAACTGCCAGTCGCTGACCACCATTTACGCAAGTGCCGGCTGGTCAACGGAAAGCGTGGAGGATGGAGACTATATGTTCTCTGGTTGTTCCGAGCTTGTCGGTGGTGCAGGTACGAAATACAGCTACAGCCACACGGGTGTAGACTACGCCCACATTGACGGCGGTGAGTCCAACCCTGGCTACCTGACCGATAAGGATGCACCGGTGGTGACCGAGCCGGAGGCGTATGCTGTATTGAGTTTCGATGGCCTGACGGTGACGTTCTACTATGATGATAAGAAGGCAGAGCGGGGAGGAATGGACATCAACAACAGCTATATAAGCGACGACTCCACTTCGCCTTACGGCACGGCCACCACGGCGATGTTCGATGCTTCGTTTGCCGACTATAGGCCCACAAGTACTGCTTACTGGTTCATAGAATGTAAATTGCTGACCGCCATCACAGGTATAGAGTATCTCCATACAGACGAAGTTACGAGCATGCATGGCATGTTCTACGGCTGCTCCAGTCTGACGAGCCTTGACGTGAGCGGCTTCAACACAGCCAACGTGACGGATATGGGCAGCATGTTCTATGAATGCTCTGGCCTGACGAGTCTCGATGTGACCAAGTTCAACACAACCAATGTGAAGAACATGCACGGTATGTTCTTGAGCTGTAACCACCTGACAAGTCTCGACGTGAGCAACTTCAATACGTCTAATGTAACAGACTTGAGCATGATGTTCTTAGATTGTTCCAAGCTGACAAGCCTAGACGTGACCAACTTCAACACTGCCAACGCGACAACGATGAATGGCATGTTCATGTACTGTTCCAGCCTGACAAGTCTCGATGTGACCAAGTTCAACACTGCTAACGTGACAAATATGAGTTGCATGTTCCTTGGATGTTATGCCCTGACAAGTATAGACGTGTCCAACTGGAATACGGCCAACGTGACGGACATGGACAACATGTTCAACGAATGTGTATCGCTGAATGCCATCTATGCAGGAAGTGAGTGGAGCACAGCTGCCGTGACGTACAGCAAGGATATGTTCATTGACTGCACCGTCCTTGTCGGCGGCAAGGGAACGGTGTATAACGCCGACCATGTTGACGCTGAGTATGCCCGCATCGACGGTGGCCCGACCAGCGAGACGCCTGGCTACTTCACCGACAAGGATGCACCGGTGGTGACCGAGCCGGAGGCGTATGCCGTGTTAGATGGCCTGACGGTGACGTTCTACTATGACGACAAGAAGGCAGAGCGGGGAGGTATGTACATCAGCAGTTCGCATTACGGTACTGCTACAACAGCCGTCATTGATGCTTCGTTTGCCGACTACAGACCCACGAGCACTACCAGCTGGTTCATGAACTGCTCCTCGCTGACCAGCATCACCGGCATGGAGAATCTCAAGACAGACAACGTTGCGAGCATGAATCAGATGTTCTATGGCTGCTCCAGTCTGACGAGCCTTGACTTGAGCGGCTTCAATACCGCCAATGTGACGGACATGGTAAATATGTTTGCTCTCTGCTCCGGCCTGACGAGCCTTGACGTGAGTGGCTTCAAGACGTACAACGTGACGAACATGTACGGAATGTTCTTAGACTGCTCCAGTCTGACGAGCCTTGACTTGAGCGGCTTCAATACCGCCAATGTGACGGATATGAGCACTATGTTCGCTAACTGCTCTGGCCTGACGAGCCTTGACATAAACCATTTCAATACCGCCAATGTGACGGACATGAATCAGATGTTCTATGGCTGCTCTGGCCTGACGAGTCTGGACGTGAGTGGCTTCAAGACGGACAATGTGACGACCATGTATGACATGTTCAGTAGCTGCTCCAGTCTGACGACAATCTATGCTGGCAGTGAGTGGAGCACAGTTGCTGTCACTGACGGTGCTTCTATGTTCTATGGCTGTACCAACCTCGTCGGCGGCAAGGGAACGGTGTACGACGACGTCCATGTTGACGCTGAGTATGCCCGCATCGACGGTGGCCCGACCAGCGAGACGCCTGGCTACTTCACCGACAGGGATGCACCGGTGGTGACCGAGCCGGAGGCGTATGCCGTGTTAGATGGCACGACGCTGACATTCTACTACGACGACCAGAAGGCAGAGCGTGGAGGTGTGGACATCAACAATACCTTTGTTGATAGTTCACCTTACGGTACTGCCACGACGGCAGTTATAGATGCTTCGTTTGCCGACTACAGGCCTACTAGTACTGCTTACTGGTTTACTCGTTGCCCCTCGCTGACCAGCATCACCGGCATGGAGAATCTCAAGACGGACAACGTGACGACCATGAACTACATGTTCTCTGGCTGCCGCAGCCTGACGAGCCTTGACGTGAGTGGGTTCAATACGTCGAATGTGACGCACATGGCTGGCATGTTCAACGGTTGTATTAGCCTGCCGGTTCTTGATATCAGCAGCTTCAACACGGCCAAGGTGACCGACATGGGGGACATCTTCGTCGACTGCCGCTCGCTGGCCAGCATCGTGGCAGGCAGTGCCGACGTTCCTGACGAGGAGTATGCTAAGGTGGAGAACCCGAACCTGCTGGTGTATGTCGATGACGCTTCGCTGGCTCCTGCCGGCATCCAGAATGTCGTCATCGGCGACGTGGCGAAGGAGATTGTGCTGGTCGACGTGACGAGCGGCAACAACAACTTCTACGTGCCGAAAGCCTTCACCACCGAGAAGATCAGTTACAGCCACAACTTCACGCAGCAGACCACGCCGGGTGTCAGCCGTGGCTGGGAGTCGCTGGTGCTGCCCTTCACGGTGCAGACCATCACCCACGAGACCCACGGCGAGCTGAAGCCCTACAAGGCTGCCGAAGGCGACAAGCCCTTCTGGCTGCGCACACTGACCGCCAGCGGCATCAAGAGTGCCGTGCGCATCGTGGCCAACATGCCGTACCTCATCTCGATGCCTAACAACACCGATGCCTACGACGAGGAGTACTGTCAAGGCGGCGTGGTGACGTTCGCATCGGCCAGCGTGACAGTGCCGGCAACGAAGCTCACCGTGGCAGCCTTGAGCGACAGCTCCATCGTGATGCGACCGACGCTGCTGCGTGTGCCGCAGTCCGAGACGGTGTATGCGCTGAACATCGGCGAGCCGCGAGGCACCTATGCCGAGGGCAGCGTCTTCGAGCGTGACTACCGCGACGTACGTCCCTTCGAGTGCTACACCATGCACAAGAGCGGCACGGGCGGCTCGCGCTTCATCACCCTTGGCGACCTGAACGGCGGCGACGCCACCGGCATCCAGGACATCGACTATGCTGACTGGGCTGGCGACGGTGCCGTCTACGACCTCGGCGGACGCCGCGTAGACAGCTCAATGGTCAATGGTCAATGGTCAAAGATCAAAGGTCAAAGGTCAAAGCTGAGCAAGGGCGTCTACATCCAGAACGGGCGTAAGCGCGTGGTCAAGTAAACGAGATACTATTCTAATAATGTATAAGAAAACACTATTATTCCTGCTCTTGGCCGTCACCACCGTGGCGGCCAAGGCACTTCAATGCTATCGTGTCAACATTGACGGCATCACCTACGAGGTAAACCCCAACAACTACGAGGCCCAAGCCCTGTGGCTTGAGGGAGCTACAGGTACCAGCGTGACCATACCCGCTACCATCTACTGTAGCGAGGGAGACTATCCCGGTACTTACAGCGTCACGTCGATGGAAAGGATTTTCATGAATGACGAGCAATTCACCGACGTCACCATCGGTGCCAACATCAGGGGGATATACACCAACACGTTCTACGGTAGTAAGGTGGAGACCATCACCTTCGAGCCGGGCAGCAAGCTGACCCAGCTCTATGAGCATGCCTTCTACGAATGCCGCAAACTGAGGCGCATCATCAACCTGCCGACAGGCATCACGACAATAGAGTCGGCAGCCTTCGAGCATTGCGACTCGCTGGAGTCGGTTGACATACCGACGGGTATCACCACACTTGTCGAGCATACGTTCATGTACTGCAAGAAACTGTCGTCGGTATACATCCCCGGCAATGTCAAGACGATAGAGGGCATGGCTTTCTCGCAATGCGGCATCAAAGACATTACGATAGCCGAGGGTGTCAACACCCTTGAGTCAGCGTGTTTCAGCGAGTGCCACTACATCGAGGCTATCAGTATTCCTGCCAGCGTGACGACGATGACCGGCAACCCGTGTACCTTTGCCGACAGCCTGACCACCATCACCATTGCCGAGGGCAATCCGTCGTACGTCGTGAGCGACGGCTGTATCTACAGCAAGGACATGACACGTCTGGTGTGCTGCCCAGCATCGAAGACAGATACCTTCGTCATTCCCCCCAGCGTGAGGACCATAGGCTACGCTGCCTTTGAGGGATGCAAAAGACTCACCTCCGTTCCCATTCCCAGCACAGTGGCCTCCATAGAGGGGGCTGCCTTCTGGAAATGTACGGGGCTGACGGAAATCGTCGTGCCGGAAAGCATCACCACCATTCCCTACGGAACGTTCTGCGGCTGCGAGTCAGCGGCAAGCATCACCCTGCCAAAGACCATCACGTCCATCGGCTCATGGGCCTTCGCTGGCAACGGCAACGGGCTGAAATCGTTCACCATCATGGCCACCACGGTACCTGATACTCATGAAAAAGCCTTCTACAATACCTCTATCGGCAAAGCCGAACTCATTGTCCCGTTCAGCGCCATGGAGGACTATCAGGCCACCGTTCCGTGGAAGGACTTCAAGACCTTCGGGGGCAGATACCCTGACGATGTCTGGCTCTTTACCGCAAAGAACGTCGAAGACCTGGAAATTACCTACAAGATCATCGACCACGACATGATGACCGTCCAAGTGGGCGACGGCACGAATGCGGCCATCGACGTCACAAAGGAAGGTACCTTGCTGTTGCCTGACCAGGCGAACGGCTACACCGTTGTCCGCATCGGCGACAATGCCTTCAATGGTTGTCCGCAGCTGACGCATGTCTCCTGGCCCACGACACTGACCGCCGTTGGCAGCAACGCCTTCAAGGATTGCAGTGCCATCGAGTCACTGACCATTCCCAACGGCCTGCAGATAGAGTCCCTGGCTTTCAGCGGCAACAGCGCGTTAGGGTCCGTCACTGTTGGGGCGGGTACTGCCTACGACATCGCCGCCGATGCCTTTGATGCCTTAACGTACGACAATGCGACGCTCCATGTGCCATTCTCCCAGCTGGACAACTATCTCTCGGCACAAGGATGGAAGGAGTTCAAGACCGTCACCCCCATCATTGATGGCAGCGTGAAGATGTTCACCTACAAGAGCGTCGAGGGTGTAGACGTCACCTATACTGTAATGGACTATGAGAAGCGACAGATTCAGGTGGGCGGCAAGAATGCCATCTATCAAGTTCAAAAAGCTGTCGATGTGAACACTACCGGCACCGTCACCATACCTGCCAAGGTTTATGGTTTCGACGTGGTGGCTGTGGCAGACTATGCTTTCTATGAGTGTGCCGGCCTAACGGAAGTGTCGCTGCCTGACGGCATCACAACCATCGGCGAGCAGGCCTTCTGTCAGTGCAGCGCAATGAGCGCTGTCACGCTGCCGACAAGCCTGAAAGCCATCGGGAGCTGGGCTTTCTTTGGCTGCCAGCCTTGGACAAAGCTCGTCATTCCCGCAAGCGTCGAGAGCATTGGGACGTATGCATTCTCACTGGCAAACGACTGCAAGATTGTCATGTGCTCGGATATGCCGCCGACATGTGCTGAGGGTGGCATGAGCGTGAAGGAAGGACAGACGCTGTATATCCCTGCAGGAACGCTGGCAGCCTATCAGACGGCCACGGAATGGGGAACGTACAGCAACATCGTGGAGTATTACCCTGAGACAGTCGAGACCTTCACTGCCATGACAGCCAACGATGTGGAGATGACGTTCAAGATACTGGACCACCAGGCTTTCAAAGTCCAGGTGGGCGACGGTACCAACAGTGCTGTCGCCAGCGACGTCACATGTGCGGTATCCATACCGGCCATGACGGGGAGCTACGATGTCGTAGCCATCGGTGAGAATGCCTTTAGTGGCTGTACGCAAATGCAGGAAGTGACCATTGCCGATGGCATCACCGGCATCGGCAGCCAGGCCTTCAGCGGCTGCACTGCCCTGGCCACCGTCAACTGTCTGTCCACAACGGCTTACGGCATTGCCGAAGACGCCTTTGATGCAAGCACTTACCAGAACGCAGTACTTGCTGTTCAGCCGTCAATGACCGGCAGCTTTGCCGAGGCTGAGGGATGGAAGCTGTTTGCCCATATCGAGAACGGTCTGATGGCCGGCGACTGCATCAAGGAGAAAAACGCTGAGGGTGTGGAGATTACCTACACCATCGTAGATGCTGCAAAGCGGACGGTGAAAGTGGGAGGACAGCCGGGTAAATACGACTGGCAGCTGGCTTGCGCCATTGACAACTTCACCCGTGGAGCCATCACGATTCCGTCGGAAGTGAATGGCTACAAGGTGGTCGAGATAGCCCAGGATGCCTTCATTTACTGCCTTGATATTACCTCCGTCTTCATCCCGAAGACCATTACGGCTATCAGCGGAAAGGCATTTACGTCTTGTTCAGGTCTTAGCTCTATCGTCGTAGAGGACGGGAACCCCGTCTATGACTCACGCAACGGCTGCAACGCCGTCATGGAGACTGCCACCAACACGCTGATAGCAGGATGCCAGGCGACCGTTATTCCCGAAGAGACAAATGCCATTGGTGCCTATGCCTTCTATTTGCAAACCGACCTTGCCAGTGTCTGCTTACCTGAAGGTCTCAACACTATTGGAAATAATGCCTTTGCCAGTTGCCAGGCGCTCAAGGAGATAACGATACCTGCCAACGTGTCTGCCATAGAGAGCTTTGCCTTCTGGGGATGTAACAGTCTTGAAACAGTGAAGACAGCACTGGCCTCGCCCCTTCCCATTAGCAGCTATACGTTTACAAATCGTGGCAATGCCACGCTTTGTGTGCCTGCCGGCAGCAAGGCCGCCTACGAGGCTGCCGACTACTGGCAAGAGTTCAAGGCAATCGTGGAAGTCGGCGACACCAACAGGGACGGCAAGGTGAGCATCACCGATGCCGTGGCCATCGTGAACTACATCTTGGGCAATGCCTCGGAAGGCTTCTTCATGCCAGCAGCCGACGTGAACGGTGACGGGAAAATCAGCATCACCGATGCCGTGGGCGTGGTGAACATCATCCTGAACAAACAGGAGTAAGCCAAGCCCGTTGTGTACACAAAGACACAGGGACGTAGCGTTTTTAATAAAAAAGGTGAAAACTCTACGTCTCTGTGTCTTTGTGTACAAAAAAAATGTTACCTTTGCACTCGCAAAACGCATATACACATTATTTATATATGAAAGAGCTACAGCTGAAATACGGATGCAATCCGAACCAGAAGCCCTCACGCATCTTCATGCAGGAAGGCGAGTTACCCATCGAAGTCATCAACGGCCGCCCCGGCTACATCAACTTCCTCGACGCACTGAACGCGTGGCAGTTGGTGAAGGAGCTGAAAGAGGCCACGGGGCTGCCCGCCGCCGCATCCTTCAAGCACGTCTCGCCGGCTGGTGCCGCCGTGGGACTGCCACTGACGGACACGCTGAAGCGGATCTACTTCGTGGACGACGTGAAGGGACTAGACGACAGTCCTATAGCCTGTGCCTACGCCCGTGCCCGTGGTGCCGACCGCATGTCATCGTACGGTGACTTCGTGGCACTCTCCGACACCTGCGACGCCACGACGGCACTGCTGCTGAAGCGTGAGGTGAGCGACGGCGTGATAGCTCCCGACTTCACCGCCGAGGCCATCGAGATACTGAAGGACAAGCGCAAGGGTACGTACAACGTCATCAAGATTGACCCGACATACCGGCCCGAGCCGATAGAGCGCAAGCAGTGCTTCGGCGTGACCTTCGAGCAGGGACGTAACGAGATACGGCTCGACGACCCCGCCCTGTTTGAGAACATCCCCACGCAGAACAAGACATTCACCGACGAGGCTAAGCGCGACCTCATCATCGCACTCATCACACTGAAGTACACACAGTCGAACTCGGTGTGCTACGTGAAGGACGGCCAGGCCATCGGCATCGGTGCCGGCCAGCAGAGCCGCATCCACTGCACCCGTCTGGCTGGCAACAAGGCCGACATCTGGTGGCTGCGCCAGCATCCGAAGGTGCTACAATTACCCTTCAAGGAGGGCATCCGCCGTGCCGACCGCGACAACACCATCGACGTGTATATCTCCGAGGACGAGCACGACGACGTGCTGCGCGACGGTGCATGGCAGCAGTTCTTCACCGAGCAGCCCGCCGTGCTGACGCTGGAAGAGAAGAAAGCGTGGATAGCCCAGAACACGAAGGTGGCACTCGGCAGCGATGCCTTCTTCCCCTTCGGCGACAACATCGAGCGTGCTCACAAGAGCGGTGTGGAGTATATCGCCCAGGCTGGCGGCTCGGTGCGTGACGACCACGTCATCATGACGTGCGACAAGTACGGCATCGCTATGGCATTCACGGGTGTCCGACTCTTCCACCACTGATTAATTAAGCATTAAGAATTAAGAATTAAGCATTACAAAGATGAGCAAGGAAAGCGATTTTGAGGACATCCTCATGAATGGTATTTCGTTCGGCCGTGGCGGTGGGCCTCGCAAGGAGGACGACAAGGTGAAGACCAAGGCCAAGAAAAAGAAGTACATCACCGGCGCCCACGGCAGCGGCTCTGCACGGCAGAAAGCCAAATACCGTGAGCAGCGGGCAAACAGACATAAATAAAACAATGCTTAATGCTTAATGCATAATGCATAATTAAGATGCGCAACCCATTAAGCATTAAGCATTAAAAATAATTAAGCATTAAGCATTAAGAATTAAGCATTAAGCATTAAAAAAGGCATTAAAAAACGGCTGCAATATGAAAAAAACACTATTAACACTGATGACAACACTCGTCATCACAGCAGCTACGGCACAGAAGAAGTTCGTCGGCGGCGACATCTCGATGCTTACAAAGTACGAGCGGGCCGGCGTGGTGTATAGAGACAAGAACGGCAAGACCGTCAGCGACGTCCTGGCCTTCTTCAAGCAGGAGGGGATGAACGCCATGCGTGTACGCCTGTTCGTCGACCCGTCGCTCATCAGCGACAAGGCGGTGTGCCAGGACCTGAGCTACGTGAAGGCACTGGGCAAGCGCATCAAGGACCACGGCCTGAAGCTGATGCTCGACTTCCACTACAGCGACACGTGGGCCGACCCCGGCAACCAGTGGACACCCGATGCATGGAAGAACCTGAGCGACGCAGAGCTGTACGAGAAGATTTACGACTACACCAAGGAGTGCCTCGAGGCAATGGTGGCCGCCGGTGCCACGCCCGACTTCATCCAGACGGGCAACGAGATATCGTATGGCATGCTGTGGGGTACACAGGCCGCCGTGGGCAGCAACAACGTCAACCGCTGCTACACCAGCAGCAGCACCAACAACTGGAACCGCTTCTTCAACCTGCTGAAGCAGGCTGGCAAGGCCTGCCGTGAGGTGTGTCCCGATGCCAAGATCATCCTGCACAGCGAGCGCGTACCCAAGACAAACGTGCTGGCCGACTACTTCAACCGCATGAAGCGCAACAGCATCGACTACGACATCATCGGACTGAGCTACTATCCAGACCACCACGGCGGCCTCAACCAGCTGGAAGGGGCGCTCAACATACTGGAGAACAACAACTACGGCAAGGACATCATGATCGTCGAGACGGGCTATGGCTACAAGTGGAGCATCGGCTCGGAGTATGACTATACCGGCACCTACCCGCTGACCGAGGAGGGACAGCGCCAGTTCACCGCCGACCTCATCACCAAGCTCAATGCACACAGCAGCGTGACGGGACTCTTCTGGTGGTGGCCCGAGGACAACGGCAACAAGAACGTCACCGACGGGTGGTGGAATGCCGGACTCTACAACCATAGCAACGGCAAGCCGTACGCCGCCCTCTACGAGCTGAAGAACTTCGCTCCCGTGGAGGCCGTCACGGGCGACCTGAACGGTGACGGCCTTGTCAACGCGCTGGACATCCAGCTGGAGATCAATGCCGCTGCGGCGGGGTCCACCGAGGCAGTCTACGACATCAACGAAGACGGCACCGTCAACGCACTGGACATCCAGACGGTCATCAACATCGCCGCCAGCACTCCCGCCTGACAAGCAACAGTTAACAAACAATATAGTATGAATCCGAATTACAGTATCTACAAGCTGCACGCCAAGGTGGAGGCGATGGGGAAGTTCCTTAACCTCGACAAGTTCATCCAGGGCGAGAAGAACTCTTTGGAGCAGATCCGCTCCTATTTCAAAGTCAACGACTGGGCATACCGCCACTTCCATTCGCAGGACGGCTTCATGCACTTCCGGATTTCCTCCAGCGGCTGCTTCACCGACGAGGACGTCTACTATCAGCCCGACTCCGTCTCGAAGTTCATCAAGGCGGGCGACGTCGTGATGGAGCTCGGCTTCGGTCAGGGCGCCAACCTGCTGTACCTGGCACGCTGCCACCCCGATGCCCGTTTCATCGGCGTCGACCTGTCGCCGCTGAAGAAAGACGTGGCAGTCCCCGCCAACGTCACTACCTACCAGCAGGACTACAGCAGCCTGTCGCAGTTTGCCGACAACTCCGTGGATGTGGCATACGCCTTCGAGACCGTCGTCCACAACACCGACAAGGAGAAGATCTACCGCGAGGTATGCCGCGTGCTGAAGCCCGGCGGCGTCATCGTCGTCTTCGACTATGCCCTCGCTGCCCGCCTCGAGACCTACGACCCCACTATCCAGAAGGCCATCGCCCTCATCTCCAAGGGTGGTGCCGCAGCCATGATAGAGTCGCTCGAAGAGCTGAACAGCCACTTCACCAACGTCGGCCTGCAGCTGGAGCAGAGCATCGACCACACCCGTGCCACGCTGCCCGACCTGAAGCGGCTGGAGCGTAAGGCGGCGAAGATACTCGAGCGTCCCACGCTGGCCCGCCTCATGTTCTGGCTGCTGCCCGACCAGTTCGTCTCGAACATCATCCTGGGCTACCTCGGCTACGACTCCGGCAATGCCGGCATCGGCTCGTACCAGGAGTGGGTCGTCCGCAAGCCAGCATAATAAGGAACTCAAGTTTCTCAAGTCCTTTTCCACCACAGATTGCACGGATTAAACAGATTTTCTCTGCGCTTGGTGTCAACTATTCATCGATTATATCGGATTACATGGATTGACTGCGCGAAGTAATTTGCGCAATCTGCCGCTTGCGGTTGTAATCACAATAGGAATAATCTGTGCCATCTGCGCAATCTGTGGTAGTTCCTCTATGCTGATTTATGTTCCTTCGCTCACTTTTTCGGCATTTCCTTTGGCTGTTCCATTATTTCTTCGTACTTTTGCAGCAGCAGAAACTTATGTTTTAACGGCTATGGCAATGAACGAGATAGCAGGACGGTACATCAATCCCTATACCGACTACGGCTTCAAGCTGCTGTTCGGCACCGAGCCCAACAAGGACATCACCCTTGGGCTGGTCAATGCGCTGCTGCAGGGCAAGGAGGTCATCAAGAGCCTGACGCTGCTGCCCACCGAGCAGCTGGGCGACACGAAGGACGACCGCCGCTCGGTGTTCGACGTCTATTGCGAGAACGCCGAGGGCGAGAAGATCATCATCGAGATGCAGAAGGCCGACCAGCAGTGGTTCAAGGACCGCTCGGTGTACTACTCGTCGTTCCCCATCCGCCAGCAGGGCGCGAAGGGCCAGTGGCGCTTCGGCCTGAAGGCTGTCTACACCATCGGCATACTGGACTTCGTGTTCGACGAGGACAAGGACGACAAGGAGTACTACCACCATGTGGTGAAGCTGATGGACGTGAATAAAAAGGAAGTGTTTTACGACAAGCTGACGTACATCTACCTGGAGATGCCGAAGTTCCAGAAGACGGAGGCCGAGCTGGTGACGATGGCCGACAAGTGGCTGTACGCGCTGAAGAACCTGCCGCGCCTGTTGGAGCGTCCCGCCGCGCTGCAGGAGCGTATCTTCAAGAAGTTCTTCGATGTGGCTGAGATTGGCAACCTGTCGAAGGAGGAGTATGCCAAGTATTTCGAGAGCGAGAAGGTGTACTACGACAACGACGGTGCCATCCGTACCGCCGAGGCCAAGGGCCGTGCGGAAGGACGAGCGGAAGGCCGTGCGGAAGGTCTTGCGGAAGGAGAAAAATCGAAGAGTCTTGTCATCGCCCGTAATTTGAGGGATATGGGTATGTCGGATGCAGATGTTGCAAGAGCGACAGGACTTTCAGAAGAAGAACTCGCACAGCTATAGCATACAGAACAACTGAATAACACTCGAAAAATGCCGAAAAAGTGAGCGATAGCAACTTTTTCGGCATTCTATTTTGTTTTTCTTTTTTCTTCGTACTTTTACTAACAGATAGGGGCTACAGGCTATGATCCTCGCTGTGACAACCGCTCCTTGGCTTTGGAGTAGGCCTTGAAGGTAGTGAATCCGCTGGCTTCCGCAGCAGCCTCCTCCGTGGAATGGGGATGCTGGGCCATATACCTTTCGTAGTAGTCGATGCGCAGTCCGTTGACATAATCGGAGAAGCCGCCAAAGCGCTCGGTGAACACCTGCGAGACGAAATAGCGGCTGAAGCTGCAACGCTCCACAACCTGCTCCAGTTTCAGGTGGGGGTCCAAATAGGCCGACTCGGTATTCACAAACTGCTCTATCTCGGCAGCAATCCTGTTAGTGCGCTCCTCTGCCAGTTCGGCGGGTGCGTCATAATCTACCTCCACATCCGTCTCACCGGTATCGGCAATGATGGCGGCACGTCGCCATACGGGCATCACGTTAAGCAGCAGCACAATGTTGAAGGCGGCCAATGGGACGCACAGCACCGCCATCACCGTGGGCGAGTCCAAGATGTAGGCTGGCCACAGCAGAGGGGTGAGTATGACTGGTGCCAGCCATACGCGGTGGGCATAGTCGGCGGGAAAGTCGTCGGGGTTGGAATAGTTCACATCGCGTGACTCTTTCATCCACAGCCACACCTGCCACATGGCGACAGCAGAGAAGCACATCATGAGGAGGCTGACGACCACCGCCACGATGCTTAACAGACGGGCCATCTCGGCACTGAGCAGTCCTGATGGCAGCCACGCATTGAGGATAAACGGCAGTATGGTCAGGGCAGCGACGATACCGGCGACGTAGGAGGTTGTCTTCCATTTGTTCCACTGTTTCATAGAACCGAAGAAGAAGAACATCAGCATGCCGCAATAACAATAATAGGTACACGGGAAGTAGGTCTTCATCAGCAGCCATGCCGACTCGCTTTTCGGATTCATGACGTAGGGCAGCAGCACGGTACCAAACATATAAATAACCACCTGCATCTTGCGGTCAGGCCAGATGTAGTTACGCCGTTCCTTGGGCGTGCCACAGTTGTGGACGCCTCTTACTACGGAGAATACCCAGCAGGTCACGATATAGACCATTGCCGTCACTCCGTACCAGTAGAAATTGTCTGTTAGTATCATAATCGACGGCAAAGTTACGAATTTTTTTTCTACTTAATTGTATTTCCTCGCTTTTTTTATTACCTTTGCAGACAAATTGAGACAAATTGATGAAATTGACGACTAAAGTAACAGCCATGCTCCTGATAGTGGCAGCCATGCTGCTCATTTCCTGCAGAGAGCAACAGGCCAGTCCACGGCATCCTGAGGCGGACAGCCTGATTAATGCCGCCTATCAATCGCGTGACTACAAACAGATATTGACCATTGCTGATTCACATCAGCACGAAGGCACGCTGACCAACCTGAAAGCCTGCTACTGGCGCGGCTATGCCTATTCGCGGCTTCGCAAGATGCGCATGGCGGAAATGGAGTGGAGAAATGCAGTCGCCCAGTATGTTGAAAGCAAGGAGGACCTGGACTACTATGCTCAGTCGGCAAACCGTCTGACCGGACTGCTTTACCTGAAAGCTGACTACGGCGAGGCTATCCGTGTGGCAATGCCTGCCATGAGCCTGCTGAAGGAGCATGGGTACACAAAGGCCAACGACTATACCAACCTCCTGGTATTCATAGGCGGCTGTCAGTTGAAACTGGGGCGTCCCGACGAAGCAGCCAGCAACTTCAACCAGGCTTGGCAGCAATACCTGAAGACGATAACAGACGACCATGAAATTTCCCACTATACCAGCAGTATCGTAGGTGCTGTCACCATTGTCGACGCGTATATCCAGACAGAACGCTACCATGAGGCCTACGAGTGGACAGCCCGCATGGACAGCATGCTTCAAGAATACCGCCAGCAGCCCCAGGCTCGCGAGCCGTACATCGACAAGCAGTGGGCCAGGCTCTGCCTTTACCGTGCCTGTGCCTTAGAGGGACTGGGACATCAGGGCGAGGCTGCCAAAGCTTACAAGACTGCCATGGAAACCCAGTATGCAAAGAGCGGCGACGGGAAGATAGAGGCCACCAGCTATCTGATGGCCGCTCACAGATGGGATGAGGCGGCTGACAATTTGCAGGTGATGGAGTCGCAGATGGCCCGCTATGACTTGAAGATGACTATGGAGAACATTCATGCCTACCTGCTTCCGAAGTACCTTGCCAATGCAGGAGCCCACCGCATCGACTCGGCCATCGCCGTAGGAACCTGGATATGCCATGCGCTCGACTCTGCTATCGCTTGGCAGAAACAGGATGACGCTGCCGAGCTGGCCACCATATACGAGATTCAGCAGAAGGAAACCGAGCTGATGGAGGAACATGCCAATCTGTCGAGTCAGCGTTTGCTGATGGCTTTAACCTTGCTGGTGCTGGTCATACTGGCCTTTGGCCTCTTCATCTTCTTCCGTCATCGTGCTGCCATGCGGCTGGAAGATGCCTATCACGAACTCGAAGTGGCCAATTCCCGCGTCGAGGAATCATCACGCATGAAGAGTGACTTTATCCAGCAGATCTCCCACGAGATACGCACACCGCTCAATATCCTTTCAGGTTTCACTCAGGTTATCACCACGCCGGGCATGGAACTCGACGAAGAGACCAAGCAGGACATAAATGCCAAGATTATGGAGAACACCACCCGCATCACAGGACTGGTGAACAAGATGCTGGAACTGAGTGATGCCAACAGTACG
>JAEEGG010009516.1_pt1 | contig 21734 bp, 17 predicted proteins | sample 9134161 | NCBI WGS metagenome assembly JAEEGG01 (sample SAMN16246543, study PRJNA631951) | gut metagenome | biome: gut microbiome; feature: rumen; material: CR-attached | host: Bos | place: Iran: Karaj | collected 2018-10
GCGGGCGAATTCGTGCTCATACAGGGCGTCGAAAGAGCGCACAAGGCTTAGTTTCTGGGCCTGTGAACGGGCGAAGAGGGTGGAGAAGATGCTCTGGTTCACAAAGACGCTGCCGCCGCCGAACTGGACATAGTCTTTCTTGTAGTCCAGCGTGAGTTTCCGGGTGATTTCCCGCCCGAACATAAATTCGGCCTTGGCTTCCCCCTTGGGCTTCAAATCTTTGAATCCCAAGGCAATATAACCGCCCAAACGTACCCTCTTCGAGAATTCTTTGAGCGTGCGGCCGCCCAGCTGCATACGGAATCCCTCCCTGGGATTGTAGGCGAAAGTCTGCGGCCAGGGACCGAATTCCACTTTCCAGGGCTTCACCTCATAGTAATTGGTGCCCAACGTGCGTGAAATGGCGTAGGTCCACTTGTAGAAGCGCTGCTGTTGGATTTCATCTACCATATTGTAGATGCCTTGCTCCCGTTCCGACAGCCTGTAGGGCCTGACTCTGTCCCAGAATTCACTGTCTCCGTGAATCACCTTACGCATCACAACGCTTTCAGTGGAGCTGAGGGCATCCGGATCCTTTACGGGCTCAAAGACCGGGGATTCATAGATCATTTGCCGGTTGGCCAAGAAGGACAGGATGCGGGACTCGTCCCTTACGGTGACGGCGAGGTCGATGAACAGGTGCTCTTCGCCGTAGAACCAGCGTCCATCGGGCAGCCGGCGGTTCAACAGATCGATGTTGATGTGACGGATCCAGTTCACATTGGATTCGCCAGATAGGGCGGCGTGGACGGAACGGATGCCAAAGTCTTCCGCGTCGATCTGCATCTCACCGTCCAGCGTGGGGGAGGTAACCAGTTTCTTGGGATGGAAGCGCAGGACGTAGGTTTTTCGGCCTTTTACCTGCAGGCTGTCCACCAGGAAATAGTTGTAAAACATCCTGGAGGAGGAGGCAATGGGATTGGGAATCACCAGGTTGAACACCCCGATGCTGGACTTATAGAAGTTGGTCTTCAGCAGATAGGTGCCGGAGAACTGCTTGACGGCGTTGTTCTCGTCCGGAATGCCGGAGATGCGGCTCGCCCGCGTGAATTCCCGCATAAAGGAAGGCCGGGCCGAATGATACACGTCCGAGCGGTTCTCCGAGAGGATGGCCGGGATGAAGGACTGGCCGGTGATGGCCGATGTATCCGCGTAGTCGCGCACGAAGCCCAGGTTCCGCCCCAGCGCACCCACGGACAGGACGTCCTCCATATTGGTGAGGTCGAACTCGATCTTGGTATAGACCGTGCTCTTCCAGTCCGGGGCGTTATCGGGGTCGTGCTTTTCGCGGGCCTCGTCGATCAGGCGGAGGATGGATTTGATATAGCGGTCGTCGGGGCGGACCACGGCCCCCTCCAGCTGCCGGGGATCCGGCTTCAGGAGGAAGTCGATTTCCGAGAAGGCGCCCGGTGTGACCGGGAGCGAAACGCTTTCATAGCCAAGCAGTTGCGCCGTGAGAATCTGCGCATCGGGGCGGCGGGTCTCCAGGCTGTATCGGCCCTCCATATCGGTGGAAATGCCGATGGTAGTCCCGTCGAAGTACACGCCCGCAAACGGCAGGGGCTCGCCGGTGGCGGCATCGCGCACCACTCCGCGCACACGCGTGGACTGGGCCATCACCGTAAACGGGACCAGCAGCAGGAACAACCAGAGGCCTACTTTACCCATAACTCGCTGCGAAGGGTAAAATGGTCGGGGAGGGGCATCTCATAGACGCTCCGGCGCAGGAAGGCCTTGAAATCGGCCTCCGGAACGGCGTCCTGCTCCTCCACGGAAATGACCTCGCCAATCCCCACGCGGGGATGCGTTCCCCGTTTGTTGAACACTTCGTGAAACAGGCGAGCGAAACGGATGCGGTAACCCAGCAGACCCAGCCCGTAGTAGAGCCACGAATTGCGGTCGAAGAAACGGATGGGCACCACGGGCACGCGCGCCTTGCGGATGAGCCTGACAGCGGCATCCTGCCAGTCCCGTTCGCTCAGAATCCAGCCCTGGCGGGGCTTGAGGTCCGCCACGGCCCCGGACGGGAAGATGCCCAGGGGTTCGCCTTCCCGCAGCTGCAGAAGGGCGCTTTTGACGCCGCTGACGCTGGTGGCCGTGGCGCCGCTGCTGCCGCTGATAACGGGGTTCACGGCGATGAAACTGGGCCTGAGGCCGTGAATCCACATCAGGAACTCGTTCACCATCACCTTGGCCTTCGGACGCACGTGGCCCAGGATATCCACCAGGCAGATGCCGTCCAGATGGCCGTAAACGTGGTTGGCGATGGCGATGAAAGCCCCTTGGGGAAACTGTTCCAGCCGTTCGGGATTGCCGATGCTGAAATCAATCTGAACGTCGTCCAGGATGCCCTTGGCGAAATCCGGCCCGGGTTCGGTACCCAGGTCCTCCACCCGCTGGTGAAGGCCGTTCACCTTGTCGATTGCCGTCACTTTGAGCCCTATCTTAAAAAGCAGCCGCCCCCATCTTCCTTTGAAAAAGGGGGACAGTTGAGGGGCTTGTTCGGGCGTGATGACCATAGGCTACTTCTTCGGGGGATCCAGTTTCGCGAGCTCCTTCAGGTCCTTGAAGAATCCCTTCAGGTAGAAGAAGATGATCAGGAGCGCAGCCGCTACGGCGATGTAGTCGAACAGACCCACCTGGAACTCGTTGTGGAACAGCCAGACGGTCTTTTTCCACTGCGAAAGCCAGGGGATGTACATAAAGCAGACGTTCACGATAAAAAGCAGCAGCCGGAACTCCGTGGGCCCCAGGCCGCCGTAGGTGAGACGCATCTCGCCCTTTACGTGGCAGTCGATGTACACGTACACGCTGATCATAAAATAGGCTACCAGGGCGAACATCGCAAAGCTCATATTCACCAGGGGACTGCAGCCCACGCCGATGAACATAATGGTCTCGTTGATCACGTCCACGTTGTGGTCGATGAAAAAGCCGTAGGTCTTGCGCTGGGTACCCCGCACGCGGGCGAGACTTCCGTCCAGGGAATCCCCGAACCAGTTCACCAGGAGGCCGAAGCAGGACAGCCACATCCATTGGAGGTTCAGATTCGAAAGGGCATAGCCGGCGGCCATAATGAGGGCGCCCACGAAGCCTACGAAGGTGAGAAGGTCCGAGCTTACCCAGGCCGGCATCCGTTCCGCCAGCCAGACCAGGACTTTCTTCTCTAAGGGGTTCAGGATCGATGTCTGGATCCGTGTCGCCTGTTTATTCTCTTCACTCATTTCTTTTTCCTTTTAAAGCGTTTGAGGATCTTGCGAAGATTCTGCTGCAGGAACGTGTCTGAATGTCTTTTCCGTTTTTCCGGATATAAATCCTTATAGGTGACCAGGATGCCGGAATCGTAGACGTCGCCGAATTCATCGTTGATGCCGGTTCCGAAGTAAACCATCGTGGGGGATAGGTTCATATAGGTGTTCACCAGCGGGGGAATGGCGACACCCAGCTCCTGTACCTTTGCCTTGAGCACGCGGTAGCCCTCCTTGTAATCCAGGCCTTTGAAGATCCTGTAATAGCGGGCGCGGGTCTTCTTCTCCACCTTCACCTCCTTGCGGATTCTGAGGAGCCGATGGCCCCTGCCGAAGTATTTCCGGAGGAAGCACATCACCAGTTCGCGGGCCTCCGTGGGATATTCGCGGTAGATGGTGGCCTTCCCGAAGAAATACCGGATGTGCTTTTTATAGAGGATGCCGATGGCGGCGATTCCGTCGAAGAGGTTGTCCAGGGCGTAGAGGCTCTTGGCGCCGGCCTTCGAGCTCTGGTACTCCACGGAAACGAAGCTCCTGCCCAGTTCCACCGTATAGGGAAGGTAGTGCTTGAGGAACTTCTTCGTGAAGTGGAACATATGGGAGGACGTGAGCACCGGCTGCCCTTCCCGGTCGAAAACGGCTTCGTCGCAGAGGCAGTAGCGGTAGCCGCCGATGATTTCCTCCACCTCCGGGTCCCAGAGCACCAGCTGGCGGTAGCCATAGGCCGGGTCCGTGTCGAATTTGTCTATATCCAGCGGTTCTCCGGTGCCGCCTCCGCCGGCGCGGAAGGCGATTTCCCTCAGGCGGCCGATCTCCCGGATCACGTTCACGGCCTCCGGGCCCACCACATAGAGCTCGTTGCCCGCACGGTTGGTGGTGCGGAGCAGCGTCTGCGGGTTCAGTTCGGCTTTGAGGGCCTCCCGGCTCACGGGCGGAATGACAGGTTTCATATCGGAATGCTAAATTAGCCCAATTTTGCGACAAAAGCAAAAATATAGTATATTTGTATACTATTTCGACAACTATTGAATTATGAAAGATTCCATCATCATCCTTTGTGGCGGCGGCCCGGCTCCGGGTATGAACACCGTCGTTATGTCCGTGGCTAAAACCTTCCTGTCGAACGGTTACCGCGTGATCGGCCTGCACGGCGGTTACAGCGGCCTGTTCAGCAAGGCTCCGCGCACCGAAGACATCGATTTCTTCAAGGCCGATTCCTACTTCAACCGGGGCGGCAGCTACCTGCAGATGAGCCGTTTCAAGCCCACCGACAAGGATTTCGAGGAGAACTTCAACCTGGCCCTCTTCCAGGAGAACAATATCAAGCTGCTGGTCACCGTGGGCGGAGACGACACCGCCTCCACGGCCAACCGCATCGCCAAGTTCCTGGAAGCCAAGCACTATCCCATCCATAACATCCACGTGCCCAAGACCATCGACAACGACCTTCCGCTGCCGCAGAACACCCCCACCTTCGGCTTCAACAGCGCCAAGGACGAGGGCGCGCACCTGGCCCGCACCGTGTATGAGGATGCCCGCACCAGCGGCAACTGGCTCATCATCAGCGCGATGGGCCGCAGCGCCGGGCATCTGGCCCTGGGGATTGGCGAAGCCACCCATTGCCCGATGACCATCATCCCCGAGATGTTCAACAAGACGGAGATCACCCTGGACAAGATCGTGAACCTGGCCCTTTCGGCCATCCTCAAGCGCAACATCCTGGGCATCCCTTACGGCACCGTGGTGGTGGCGGAGGGCGTTTTCCACGACCTGGATCCCCAGGAAATCAAGGACGCCGGCGTCTCCATGACCTACGACGAACACGGCCACCCGGAACTGGGCAAGATCTCCAAGGCCGTCCTGTTCAACGACATTCTGGACAAGAAGTTCAAGGCCATCGGCCTCAAGGTGAAGACGCGTCCCGTGGAGATCGGCTACGACGTCCGCTGCCAGGACCCCATCGCCTACGACCTCACGTACTGCACGGAGCTTGCTATGGGCGCCTACGAACTCTTTGCCAAGGGGGAGACGGGCTGCATGGTATATGTGGACGCCTTCGGCAAGGCCAACCCGCTGTACCTGAAGGACCTGCAAGGCCCGGACGGCAAGATTCCGCCGCGCCGCGTAGCCATCGACGGCGGCACCGCCCAGAACTACTACAACCACATCTGCCACTTCATCACGCCCGCGGACTATGAGGCCGCAAAGAAGTATGTCCCGAATCCGGAGGCCTACGACTTTGCCAAGATCCTGAACTGGTAGATGAAAAAACTTGTCTATCAGCTGCTTCCGCGCCTTTGGAAGAACGGCCGTTTTTCCGGCGTGGACGCCGATACGCTGAAGTACCTGAAGGACATCCTAGGAATGGATGTCCTTTGGTGTACCGGCGTGATCCGGCACGCCACCGGCGCCACCGAAAAGGTGGTGAAAGGGGAGGCGGGGAGTCCCTACGCCATCACGGACTACTTTGACGTGAACCCCTATCTGGCCGATGACCCCGCGCACCGGATGGAGGAATTTGAAGCGCTGGTCGGGCGGGTGCACGGGGCGGGGCTCAAGCTCCTCATCGACTTCGTCCCCAACCACGTGGCCAGGGAAAACGTGAACTTCTCAGGGGACGATTTCTATTATTATCCGGGGGAAGCCCTGCGGCTGCCCGTGGATGCAAAAGGCTACGAAGAATTCCCCGCCAGGGCTTCCGGGAACGCGTTTACACCGGCCCCCGGCATCAACGACTGGTGGGAAACCGTCCGCCTGAACTACGGGGACGTGCACAGCGACACCTGGGACAAGATGCTGGACGTCGTCCTCTTCTGGATCGCCCGGGGCGTGGACGGATTCCGCTGCGATATGGTGGAGATGGTGCCGCCCGCCTTCCTGAAATGGCTCATCGCCCGGGTGAAGAAATACCATCCGGAGGTTCTCTTCGTGGCCGAGGTCTACCAGCGGGACAAATACGACTTCTACGCCAACGAGGTAGGCTTCGACTGGCTCTACGACAAATGCGGCCTCTACGATACGCTGAGGGCCGTCACCTGCAACGGAGCATCGGCCCGGGAGATCACGGCCGCCTGGCAGGCGCTCGGCCCCCTGCAGCCCCGGATGCTCAATTTCCTGGAGAACCACGACGAGCAGCGCATCGCCAGCGATTTCTTCTGCGGGAAGCCGGAAAACGCCTATGCGGCCCTGGCCGTATCCCTGCTGCTGAACGAGGCCCCGTTCATGGTCTACTTCGGCCAGGAAGCGGGAGAGCGAGGAATGCAGCAGGAAGGTTTCAGCGGCCTGGACGGACGCACCTCCATCTTCGACTGGTGCAAGGTTCCCGCCCTGGAAAAGCCCAACGAGAAAGTGCTGGCCCGTTACAGCGACATCCTGTTCTGGGCCAAGACGCCCGCCTTTGCGAAAGGAAAGAGCTACGATCTCTGCTACTGCCAGCAGGAGGGCTTCAACCCGGACCGGCATTTCGCCTTCATCCGCTCGGATGGCGTGAACCACTACCTGGTGGTCGCGAACTTCGGTCCCAAACGCGATATCACCGTGCGCATTCCGCAGGAAGCGCTGGATTATCTGGGGATTACATTAGGAAAAACGCACCACGTGCTGGAGGTGCCGGAAAAGGACTACGTCCTCATCCACCTACAGTAGCCGGCGGCGGAACTCCGCAACGGTGACGGCTGTCGCCACGGCGGCGTTCAGGGATTCCGAACCGGGATCGCCCACCGGATAGGGCGGAATATAGAGACGGTCGCTCACGCAGGCGGCCGTTTCCCGTGAGATGCCGCCCGCCTCGTTGCCGATGACTATCACGGCGAGGGGATCGCGGCCCAGCTCCTTCCCGTAGAGGTTCTCCCCGTCCAGGAAGGTGCCGTAGACCTTACCATCGGCCTTCAGAACCCCTTTGCAGAGGGAGGGAATCTCCGCATAATGGAACTTCACGCGGAAGATGGCCCCCATCGTGGCCTGCACCACCTTGGGGTTGAACACGTCCACCGTGTCGGGGGAGGCATAGACGCCGTCCAGGCCGAACCAATCGGCTATTCTGAGGATGGTCCCCAGGTTCCCGGGATCCCGGATGCCGTCCAGGGCCAAAAAGAGGCCCGTAGAGGGAATATCGGTCTGCAGCAGGTCATCCGGACGTCTGACGAGCGCAAGGGCCGGAGAAGGCGAGGAAAAGGCCGATATACGGGCCATCGCGGCTTCGCCGATTTCCTCCCGCCGGTAAACCTTCTCCACGGTGAACCGCGATGCGAGGGCTTCCGCCACCAGCTTCTCACCCTCCACCACGAAGAGCCCGCTGCTGTCCCGGAATTTTTTCTGGGATAGGGACTTGATGAATTTTATCTCATTAGCCGTCATATAATCAAAGTTAATCAGCGCCCGGAGGGCGCCGGGGGTGTATATAAAGGGGGCAGCGCCCCCTTACAGCCATTTTTGTCCGTTCGCTAGAACGGATAACCCACACCAAAGTGCAGCGCCATATTACTCCCCTTGAACCAGCCGTTCGGGGCGACCCAGCGGTCGCCGGCATCGCGGCCGGGATCGTGCAAGCGGATACCCAGGTCCAGGCGCAGGAGGATGAGGTCGAAGTTCAGCCGGAGGCCCAGGCCCCAGTTCATACCGATGCTTTCCGGCAGGTTCTTCAGGACAAAGGCGTCCGACTCTTCCTCCGACTCTTCCACATAATCCCAGATGTTGCCCACATCCACGAACGTGGCGCCCTCGAATTTCCAGAAGAGCGGAAAACGGTATTCCATATTGGCCTCCAGCTTCATCAGACCCATCTGCGTGGGAATGACGAAGAACTCCGCCAGGGAAGTATCGTTGCCGGGACCCAGCGTACGGGCCTGCCAGCCGCGCATCGAGGTGGAACCGCCGCAGTAAAACATTTTATCGAGGGGCGGCGCCATCGAGTTGCCGTAGGCATAGCCGGCGCCGGCCAGGAAGCGCAGCGCCAGGGCCTGCCGGTCCTTGGGGCCGAAGCGGAAAGTCTTTCCCAGCTGCAGTTCCCCGCGGACATACTGGGCATAGGGGATGCCCCAGATGAGATGCTCGTCCTGGAAGTAGGGATCCGCGGGCAGGACGGAGTTGAACAGGGAAAGGACGTTACCCGCCACGTCCACGCTCAGGCGGGCGTAATGGTAAGGACGGGAAGGGATGGTGGAGGCATCCGTGGTGTAGTACAGCATCCCGCTCACGCCCAGGTCGAAATTGTCCGTGAACATCTCCAGCATAAAGACGTTGTCGATGAACTGGTTCAGGAAGGTCTCGTCTATGTCGTAGATGCGGGAGATATTGGCTCGGGCGGGGGAGAACTGGTAGAACAGGCGCTCGCTCAGGCGGCCGTTGTAGGTGAAGGCCGACGAAATGACGCTGCGCCGGTATTCCGGCCGGTTCTGATAGTTGTAGGCAAGGGAGACGTCCGTACGGGGGATGTAGGGGCCCTTGAAGATATGGTTGGGCAGGCCGATGAAGCGGGGGAAACGCAGCGACGTGGTCACGCTCACTTCCTGCGAAGACACGTTGTCGTTGGGCTTGAACTGGAAGTTCCCCTTCAGACCCACGTTGAGGACCTCTCCGCCGTGGAAGATATTCTTGTGGAAGTAGCTCAGCTGCGGGGAGATGCCGATGAGCCCGGTGGAGTTCACCGAGGCCTCCAGGTTGGTCTTGAACCCCTGCAGACCGCTGGCCCGTAGGGAAATGTTGCAGTCCACCTGGTCTTCCGAAGCCGGAGTCACGTTCACGTTCACGCCATTGAACATACTCACGTTCGTCAGGCGCGTATAAGTGGTGTTGATGGCCTCTTCGCTGTAGGGCTGCCCGGGGCGCAGCAGGTTGAGGTTTTCCAGCACGCGGGGGCGGATTTTCAGTTCCTTGGGATAGGTGAAGGCTACGTCGCCGATGGAAAACTTCTTATGCTCGCGGGCCGATGCAGGGTCGTCGCCCAGCGCATAGTCCAGGACGGAGTACTTCAGGCGGGCCTTGCCGTCGCGGGCGAGGGTATCGGCCTCGAAGGCGTAAAAACTCCTGGAGAAACCGTAGTAGCCCTGATTGCGGAGGTACCGGGCGCTGCGCTCGGCCTCGGCCTCGAGGGACTGCTCCGAAAGGATGCCTCCCGCCTTCACCTCGCTATTGGGGATATCGGCCTGGAAATCCTGCCGGAAAGTGCCGTAGTCGGGGATTTCGTACTCCACCGTGCTGATCTCATAACGCCTGCCCAGCGTGACGTAGTAGGTGACATAGACCTTCCGGCCCCTCACGCGCACGTCGCTCTCCACGGTGGACCCGTAGTAGCCGATGTAGCGCAGGTGGTTCTCCATACTGGCGATGCTTTCCTCCACCTTCGAGGGGTCGTACACCACGGGCGGCGTACCCACCCGGCGGAGGAAACCGGCAAAGCCGCTTTCCGAATCCCCGGCCCAGTTATAGACGGAGAGCAGGGGATTGATTCCCAGCAGATAGGAGTTGGGTTTCTGGGCCAGATAGGAATTCAGGCCGGAGGCGGAAAAGGACTCCTCGTTCACCTTCACGGTGTTTTTCCGCAGCAGGAACTCCCCGCTGCGAAGCGACCGGGTGGTGCTGCAGCCGGCAAGGGCCAGGGCGGCCAGAAGGGCGATGATGAGTTTTCCGCGATACATTCATACAAAAGTAACACTTTTTAATTATATTTGCACGTTTTATTGTACATCGCAAGGATGAAAAACAAGTACATCGACCTCATCGAGCAAACCTTCGACTTCCCGCAGGACGAATTCCTGGTGGGGGACGACGGCAATCTGCTTTTCAACGACATCGACCTGATGGAGATCATCGAGAAGTACGGAACGCCCCTCAAGCTCACCTATCTTCCCAAGATTTCCTCCCAGATCCAGCGTGCGAAACGTCTCTTCAAGGTGGCGATGGCCAAGGCCGACTATCAGGGCAGCTACCACTACAGCTACTGCACCAAAAGCTCCCAGTTCGCCTTCGTGGTGCACGAGGCCCTCAAGAACGACATCCACCTGGAGACTTCATCGGCCTATGACCTGGACCTGGTGGAAGCCCTCCAGCGCGACGGCTCGGTGAAAAAAGAGGACCTCTACATCATCTGCAACGGCTTCAAGCGCCCCCAGTACATCCAGAACATCGCGAAACTCCGCAAGGACGGCTGGAAGAACATCATCCCCGTGCTGGACAACAAGAACGAGTTCGAAGACTTGGCGAATCTCATCGAGGAAGACACGATGATGGGCATCCGCATCGCCTCGGAAGAGGAACCCAACTTCGACTTTTATACCTCGCGCCTCGGCATCCGCTACTCGGACATCCTGAAGTTCTACCGCGACACGGTGGCCAAGTACCCCAACTTCCACCTGAAGATGCTCCACTTCTTCATCAACACGGGCATCCGGGACACCGCCTATTACTGGAACGAACTCTCCAAGTGCGTGCGCGTATACTGCGAACTCAAGGCCATCTGCCCGGAACTGGACAGCCTGAACATCGGCGGCGGCCTCCCGAACAAGACCTCCCTGGCGCAGGACTTCGACTACGAATATATGGTGGAAGAGATCATCAACCAGATCAAGGTCACCTGCAACTCCTACGGCGTGAAGGAGCCGGACATCTTCACCGAGTTCGGCAGTTTCACGGTGGGGGAGAGCGGCGCCACCATCTTCAAGATCCTGGACATCAAGCAGCAGAACGACCGCGAGAAGTGGTATATGATCGACAACTCCTTTATGACCTGCCTGCCGGACACCTGGGGCCTGAACCAGCGCTTCATCCTGCTGCCCGTCAACAAGTGGTACGACGAATACCAGCGCGTGTTCCTGGGCGGCCTCACCTGCGACAGCCAGGACTTCTACAACGCGGACTACCACGCCAACGCCATCTTCCTGCCCACCATCCGCAGCCGCCGGGAGAACCTCTACATCGGCTTCTTCCATACCGGCGCCTACCAGGAAGCCATCTCCGGCTACGGCGGCATCAAGCACTGCCTGATGCCTTCCCCCAGGCACATCCTCATCGACCGCGATGAAGAGGGCAACCTCACCACTTCCGTCTTCGCCGAAGAGCAAAGCGCGGAGAGCATGCTGAAAATGCTGGGATATAAATAATTATTTCTTAGGGTAATATTTGGGCCAGCAGGCCTCGAGATAGGCACGGAGCACGTCTTCGTGCCTGTTTTTTGCCGGTTCGTAGAAGACGGTGCCCTTGAGGGCTTCCGGCAGGAATTCCATATCCACGAAGTGCCCCGGATAATCGTGGGCATATTTGTATCCGTCGCTGTAGCCCAGCTCCTGCATCAGCCCCGTAGGGGCGTTGCGGATGGGCAGGGGGACCGGCTGGTTACCGGATTGTTTTACTTCGGCCAGGGCTTTTTCAATGGCCATATAGGAGGCGTTGCTCTTGGGGGAGGAGGCCAGGTAGACGGTGGTTTCCGCAAGGGGAATCCGTCCTTCCGGCATCCCGATCTTGGAGACCACCTCGAAGCAGGCGTTCGCCAGCAGCAGGGCATTGGGATTCGCCAGGCCCACGTCCTCCGAGGCGCTCAGGCACAGGCGGCGGGCGATGAAGAGCGGGTCCTCGCCGCCGTCGATCATCCGCGCCAGGTAGTAGATGGCCGCGTTGGGGTCGCTTCCCCGGATGCTCTTGATGAAGGCCGATATGATGTCGTAGTGCATCTCCCCGTCCTTGTCGTAGATGGCCATGTTCTCCTGGATGGAGGCGGTTACCGTGGCGTTGTCGATGACCACGGGCCCCTTGCCGCTCTGGGCGTCCACGACCAGTTCCAGGACATTGAGGAGTTTGCGGGCATCGCCGCCGCTGTAGCGCATCAGGGCCTCGGTTTCCTTTACGTCGATGTCCTTCTCCTTCAGGAGGACGTCCTCTTTCAGCGCACGGTCCAGAAGGACCTGTAAATCGGCCTTCTCCAGGGACTTCAGGACGAAGACCTGGCAGCGGGAGAGCAGGGGAGTGATGACCTCGAAGGAAGGGTTCTCCGTGGTGGCGCCGATGAGGACGATGGTGCCGTTCTCCACCGCGCCCAACAGGGCGTCCTGCTGGGCCTTGTTGAAGCGGTGAATCTCATCGATAAAGAGGATGGGCGCGCCCTTCTGGCTGAAGAGAGAGCTGCTTTTGGCCCTGTCGAAGACCTCCCGCACATCCTTCACCCCGGCCGATACGGCGCTGAGGGTGAAGAAATCCCGCTGGAGCGTTTCGGCGATGATGTGCGCCAGGGTGGTCTTGCCCACGCCGGGAGGGCCCCACAGGATGAAGGAACTCAGGTTCCCGCTTTCAATCATCTTCCTCAAGATGCAGCCTTCGCCCACCAGATGGCGCTGGCCCACGTACTGGTCCAGCGTCCGGGGACGCATCCGCTCGGGGAGCGGCGGCAGCATCACGGAAGAGGCGCTCATAACTTAGATTTTTTTGGAGAAAACGCGGCGGCGGCGTTTGAATTCCTTCAGATAATCGTTCCAGATATTCTGGACGCTGTTGTTGGTCTCCATCTCCGCGTTGGATTCGCCGTACTTGAAGCCGCCCCGGATGAGGTTTCCTATCATATCCTCGAAGATAAGGGCGTGCAGGCCCCGGTTCCGGTATTCCGGATCCACGGCAATGAGCATCAGCTCGATCCCTTCCTCGTGTTTGAAGTACATCGACTTCAGCAGGTGCCACCAGCCAAAGGGGAAGAGGTAGCCGTTGCCTTTTTTGACGGCGTGGGCGATGGAAGGCATCGTAACCGCGAGGCCCACGAGTTTTCCCTCCTTGTTCTCGATGAGGGTGACATAGTTCAGGTCCAGCAGACCCAGATAGGTGTCCACATAACTGTCAATCACTTCCGGAGGAAGGACAGTGAAGTCGAACAGGGCGTTGTAGGTGCGGTTCACCAGGTCGAAGATCTTCTGGCCGTAGGCTTCCTTTTTCACCTGCCGCTTGGTAATCTTGCGCACCTTAAGCTCAAAGCGCTCCCTGATGATCCTGGCGGCGCGGACGACCTTCTCCGGCAGCTGCTCCGGGACGAAGATGCGGTATTCGATCCAGTCGTTCACCTTGCCCAGGCCCAGTGCCTCGTAATGCTCGCCGTAGTAGGGGAAGTTGTATTTAAGGCAATAGGACGAAATGTCGTCGAAGCCTTCCACCACACAGCCTTCGTTGTCGAAGTCCGTGAAGCCCAGGGGGCCGCTGACGGTATCCATTCCGTGCTCTTTACCGAAGGCAATCACCGCCTCGAGGAGGGCCCTGGACACCTCTTTGTCATCAATGAAATCCGTCCAGCCGAAACGCACCTCCCGGTGGTTCCAGTCCCGGTTCGCAATCTCATTGATGATGGCTGCCGTGCGGCCCACTACCTTCCCGTCCTTATAGGCCAGGAACAGGCGGCTCTTCGCATATTTGCTCATGGGGTTCCGCTTCGGGTCCAGGGCGTTCAGCTCGTCCAGGAAGAGGTTCGGAACGTAGAAGGGGCAGGCTTTATAAAGTTCCAGGGGGAACTTGACAAACGTCTTAAGGTCCCCCCTGGAGCTAACAGTCTTGATGGTTACGGACATCCTTAGTTGACCTTCTTGGCCTTGATGGTAATCTCGCCTTCAAGGTCTGAGCCACTCTTGGCAGTCATGGTAAGGACGAGCGTGTTGTCGTTGTCTTCGAGGGCAAAAGTGCCGCTGGCCTCTGCATCAAAGAGCTTGCCGTCAAGATTTGCATTAAGCTGATAAGTGAAGGACTTGGTAGCAAGGACCGGGGTCCAGATACCTTCTATAGCCGGCTTTTGGGTAAACTCCACAATCACCTTATTGGGGTCGAGATTCAGGGAAATGGCTTTGATATAATAACCAGTCACCTTGTCCATAGGGATATGTCCTCCCTTCAGGTTGATTTCCTTGGCCACATTTTCCACATCGTTGGGGTTGATGCCGCTCTTGTCGTTGAAGTTCAGGCTCACATTCTTCCCCTTAAGCGTGGCTTTGATGCTGGAGAGTTTCCAGTGGGCGCCGCAGAGGGCTTTTTCCACAGCATTGCTGGGGATGGTGTAGCCGGAGAAGGAACCGGAAACCTTGTTGCCGTCCGTGCCGGTGAAGCTAACGACGGCACCGCCGGGCTGCTTGACCATGGAACCGCCCTTGAGATCGCCGGTGTAGGAATAAACGTCACCAGTGACCGTGAAGCGGCCGATGAACGTCTTCTGCGCCGCACCCTTGGTCTGGAGAGGAGTAAACTCATAGCCATAGGCCACGTAGGAGCCATTGCCGAAATGGTCGATGCCGACTATCTTACTGCCGTTGACGACCGGCTGGCTTTCCAAGCTGAAGGATACCTTTCCGGCATTGTTTCCCTGCGGGAATTCTACCACAGGTTCATCGCCCTTGTTACCGTTGCAGGCAACGAGCAGGGCGCAGATGGCTGCGAAGGAGAAAATCTTTTTCATTTGTTTATTGGTTTTAGAGTTTATGCGTTAAAATATGGCGACATTCACCGTGAAGCGCAAATAGGGCATCACGGGAATCTTGTTCGCTGTGGAAACATATTTGAGTAACGATTCCGCTTCTCCAAGGTTGTCCTTTACGTCTTGGTTTCCCGGATCGTTCACCCAAGCCTCGTTCAGTTCCACCTTCACGGGGGTGCCTTCCGTGTAATTGTAGGAATAGGCGTGGATGCCGCCGGTATAGGCCACACCCATGTCGAAGTTCACGCCCACACGATGCTTGGTGGAGCAGGGACGTCCGAAACCGATGCCCAGGTAGGGCTTTACCCGGTTGGCCTTGTACTGGATGTCAATCTGGACATCGCCGTTCAGGTCTGTAGTGACACCGAAGATTTCCACGTGCCCCTTATCCTGTTCCGACATGACAGGATCCCCGTTGGTCGTATTCTTGAGCACGCCCGTACCGGAAACAAGGGAACGGGAGAGGGAGACCATGAGGCCGCCGGTGATGTGGAAACTGGATTTCTTGGCGGGATAGAAATCTGCCAGGAGGGAAAGGTTGCGCTGGTGCGTCTTTCCGGAGATGTTTATCTCATCGATATTCACCCCGTTCTCATGGTAGTCGATACCGGTGACTTTATATTCGAGGGGATTGATTCCAATTCCGGCGTGCTTCTTGGCAAGACCGTTGGCAATGGAGACATACGGGAAAAAATCCGTGTACAGCAGGCGGGCCTGAAGGTTGGGGAGGATGGAGGTTGCCACCTGTACCTGAAGACCGTCCAGCAGGCCGATACCGACGCCGGCGGAAACATGTTTAAAGAGCACGTTCTCCTGTTGGGGAGCTTCCTGCGCACGGGCGCTGAAGAAGGTCAGGGAAAGGGCCAGGGTGGTTGCAAAGGCGAAGATTTTTTTCATAGGTCTTTGGTTTAAATCTCTACAAAGATAGGAATAATTCCGTAATAACCGCGTTTTTTTGCAAAAAACGTCACGCATTGCGTACGTGCACGTCCATCTGCGGGAACGCGAATGTGACCCCGTACTTTTCCGGAAGTTCCTTATAGATAGCTTCTTGCAGCTGGAAACGGGCGGTCCAGTAGTCGGCCGCCTTCACCCAGGCGCGCACCACGAAATGGACGGTGCATTCATTGAGTTCCACCAGGGCGGCGAAGGGATTATCGGCCCCCTTGGTGGAGGCGTCCAGGTAGAGCGGGTTGGCCTTCGCGAGCTCGATGAGGGCGTTTTTCACTTTCTCCGCATCGTTGCCGTAGGCCACGTTCACGTCGATGTCCACCCGGCGCAGTTCCTTGCCGGTGACGTTGGCGATGTTGCCGTTGGAAAGGGCGCCGTTCGGAATCACGATGAGGCGGTTGTCCACGGTGAGGATCTTGGTGCTCACGATGCTCAGGTCCTGCACTACGCCGGCGTAGCCCTGCGCGTCGATGAAATCGCCCACCTTGAAGGGCTTGAACACCAGCAGCATAATGCCGCCGGCGAAGTTCTGCACCGTTCCGCTGAGGGCCATGCCGATGGCCATGCCGCCGGCAGCCAGCAGCGCCGCCAGGGAAGCGGTGTTCACGCCCAGCGCGCCCACCACCAGGATGATAAGGACCACCCACAGGGCGATGGTGACCAGGCTTTCCACAAAGCTGGAGAGGGTAGGTTCCGTCTTCCGGCGCTTGAAGCTCTTCTTGAGACCTTTCCGGATGAGGGAGATGATCCAGGCGCCGATGATATAAAGCGCCAGGGCGGCGAGAACCTTGAGGCCGAAGCGGAGGGCCTCCTGGCCCAGCATAGACATCAGTTCGCTGGGCGGGGTAGTGGTGAGTACTTCTTTCACGCCGGCTGCCTTTGCGGCCAGGGAATCGGCCGAAACGGCCGGGGCTTCTTGAAGGAGGAAAAACATATTACAGATTGATTATCAGATAAGTCATATAAGCTGCGAAGAGCAGGAGGAAAGCCACGCCGGAGATGCGTCCCATCTGTTTTCTCCGGCCGATGCAGGCCGCCGCCAGGAGCGCCAGGGCGCTCACCAGGAGGGCCCCCAGGTCCACGTAGGAGATGCCCGCGAGCGAGAGGGGAGTGATGAGGGCGCTGCCGCCCAGGATGAGCAGGATGTTGAAAATATTCGAGCCGATGATGTTCCCGAGAGCCAGCTGCCCCTTCTTCCTGGCGGCGGCAGCCACGCAGGTGGCGAGCTCCGGCAGGGAAGTGCCGCCGGCCAGGATGGTGACGGCGATGAACTTGTCGCTCACCCCGGCGCTATGGGCAATCTTAACGGCGTTGTCCACAAACAGGCGCCCGCCGAAGATGAGCATCGCCAGCCCGCCCAGGATGAGCAGGGCCGAGAGCCAGACCTTGCGCTCTTCCGACGGCCGCTCTGACACAGAGTCTTCTTTCTTCTGGGCGAAACTCATCCACATATAGCCCACGAACAACGCCAGCAGGATGGCCCCGTCCCAGTGGGAAAGGGTTCCGTCCCAGCCCAGGCCGATCAAGAGGGCCGTAACGAAAAGGTTCACCGGCACGTCCCGACGGCGGTTTTCCTTCGTCACCGCGATGGGCAGCAGGAGGGCCGTGACGCCCAGGATGAGGAGGGTGTTGAAGATGTTCGAGCCCACCACGTTGCCAAGGGACACATCGGCATTCCCTTCGAAGGCCCCGATGAACGAGACCACCATCTCCGGGGCCGAAGTGCCCATCCCCACCACGGTGAGGCCGATGACGAATTCGCTCAGCCCCCAGCGGCGGGCGACGGAGGAGGCGCCGTCCACGAGGAAATCGGCCCCCTTCACCACGAGGAGAAGGCCCGCAAGAAGCAGCAGGATAGTAAAGGCTAAACTCATTTCTTCTTAAGTGCCACTACATTTTCCACGTGCATCGTATGGGGAAACATGTCCACGGGCTGCACGGCGGTGATTTCATAGTCCCGGCACAGGATGGCCAAATCGCGCGCCTGCGAGGCGGGATTGCAGCTCACGTACACCATCCGCTGCGGGGCCGCCTGCAGGATCACCTGCGCCACGTCCGGGTGAATGCCCGCGCGAGGCGGGTCCAGGATGATTACGTCCGGACGGCCGTGTTCGGCGATAAACGCCTCATTCAGAACGTCTTTCATATCGCCGGCGAAGAATTCGCAGTTGGTGATGCCGTTGCGCCGGGCATTGTCCTTTGCGTCCTCAATGGCCTCCGGTACGTATTCGATGCCGATGACCTTCGAGGCCTGCCGGCTCACGAACTGGGCGATGGTGCCCGTGCCGGTATAGAGGTCGTAGACCACTTCGCCGCCCGTGAGCGCCGCAAAGTCGCGGGCCACGCTGTAAAGCCTGTGAGCCTGGCGGGAATTGGTCTGGTAGAAAGACTTCGGGCCGATCCTGAAGCTGAGCCCTTCCATCTGCTCGTAAATGGCGTCCTGCCCGTAATAGAGGATGGGGGACTGGTCCCCGATGGAGTCGTTCAGCTTCTCGTTCACCACATAGTAGAGGCTGGTGATCTGCGGAAATTCGGCCTTCAGGGCGTCCAGGAGGGCATTTCTGGGTGCTTCGTCCGGCTTTGCGAAGCACAGGATGAGCATCACCTGGCCGTCTTCCGTGGTGCGTACAAACACGTTGCGAAAAAAGCCCCGGTTTTCCCGGATATTGTAGAATTCCAGGCCGTTTTTGAGGCAGAAGTCCTTGATAAACAAGCGAATAGCATTGGAAGGCTCCGGCTGAAGGTGGCATTCCTGAATGTCTAGCACCTTGTCGAAGAACTTGCCCACGTGGAAGCCCAGACCCGGTTCTACGAGGTCCTGGGGCTCGCTTTTGAGCAGCCAACGCTTGGATGAAGCGCTGAATTCCAGCTTGTTACGGTAAAATTCCGTCTTTTCGGAGGGGAGGGTAGGGCGGATTTCCGGTACGTCCAGGTGGCCGATGCGTACCAGCTGGTCTTCCACCTGCTGGCGTTTGGCCTTCAGCTGCAGCTCATAGGGAAGCGGCTGCCAGCGGCACCCGCCGCAGACGCCGAAATGCGGGCAAAACGGCTCCAATCTATCGGCCGAGGGCTTTACAATCCGCTTAATAAAGCCCTCCATATAGTTTTTCTTCTTCTTGTAGACCTGGATGTCCACCACGTCTCCCGGAACGGCGAAATCCACGAAAACCACCATACCGTCCACGTGCGTGAGCGCTTTTCCTTCCGCGGCCACCGACTCAATGGTCACGCTTTCCAGGAGGAGGTCGATTTTCTTTTTTCTGGTCACAGGGGAGACGACGCCTATCTGCAAGTTAACATAATATCAATTGTGTAACAGAAGGGGATTTGCCCTATAGTTCACCGTTTTCGAGCATTTCCTTGCTCCTGACAGGATTGCTGTAGATGTGCAGCAGTTCCTCGCGAAGTTCGCGGCGGTTCAGCGTGCTTTCCACCTTCATCATCTGTTCGGCCAGATACGAGCGGAAATCCTCAACTTCGGCCGGCGTGTATTGATCGGCGTACTTATCACCCTTGTTCACGAGATCGTACGCGATGTAATTCGTCTTCCAGAGTTTGTAGCCTTTGATGACGCGGCGGTCCACCGCGTGACGGATGGACTGATAGCGGTCGTTTTTGTCGCAGAGCGCCGCTTCAGCGATTTCCTGCTCCGTGAGCGGATCGTTCACCTGCAGGTGTACGTGTCCTTTAGGCTGTTTAATGCCCAGCATAATGCTCTGAAGGTCTTCGTCCTCGCCCTTGACATAGGTGCCCGTGTGCCGCTTGATGATGACCTCGCGCGCCTTCATAATGTCGCAGGGCTCGTATTCGTAGGAAATGCTCAGCGGAACGATATGCAGCTCCATATAGTTCTGCACGAAATCCTTGGTGCCGCTCATATCCACCATCTTCAGGAGGCCCTGTTCGGTGACGTCGATGCCGTCCTTGGTGCGTCCCTGGCGCTGGGCGATCCATACAGAGCCGGTGCCGGAAGTGATGGTTTCGCGGATGTATCGGCTCAGAAGCTGCGAGGAAAGGTAGAGTTCCCGGGCCGATATCCCCCGGATGACTTTGATCATTCGGTTGGACCGGATAAGCAGCTCTATAGGCTTCTGTTTCAGCAAGTTATCTCCTACGCAAATCTGCGTTTCCGGCAGTTTGTGCCAGAACAGTACCATCTGCGTGAGGGCCGGATCCAGGATGATGTCCCGGTGATTGGACATCGCCAGATACGGGCCTCCGATGGCCTGGATCTTCTCCAGACCGTCGTAGGTGAATTCCTTCATCGTATTGTCGATCACCCACTGCACGGCCTTGGACATCACGATTTCCTGGAACTGGTCCACGGTTTTGATGCTGCACAGGACGTCGTGCAGGAAGGTGTGGGGTTTGTCCGGGAAAAGGAATTTGGATACCCAGGAAATGTTGGGATGGTTCGCGAGCTGCGCCAGGGCGGCCGATGCTTCTTCGTCGTTGTAGGGAGCGATATCGCTGAAATCCGTATAATCCATATCAGTTTACGTGTCTATGACACGCAAAGATACAAAAATTATGCGAAACTACCGCCTTTCCAGGAGCGAACTGTCGCCGTAGCTGAGAAAACGGAAACCGTGCGAGAGCGCGTAGTCGTAGATGGCGCGCCAATCCCCTGCTACAAAGGCCGATACCAGCAGGATGAGCGTACTCTCCGGCTGGTGGAAATTCGTTACGAGGTAATCCACCAGGCGCCAGCGGAAGCCCGGAACGATGATGATGCGGGTGCCGGCGACCAGCTGGCTGCGCCCGTTGCGGTCCAGCCAGTCCACGATGGCCTGAAGCGCCTGCTCTGTCTCATAGGGGTATTCGCGCTCATACGGGGCCCACTGGTCCACGTCCTTGGGCTCCCCTGTTTCCAGGATGCTTACGCCAATGTAATATAAGGACTCCAGCGTACGGACGGACGTTGTGCCAACCGCCACTAACAGACGGTGTTTATGCGCAAGTTCTTGAAGTAATGCTTTAGATACGGAGAAGGGCTCCCGGTGCATCGGATGCTCGCTTACCAGGGAGGACTTTACCGGCAGGAAGGTCCCGGCCCCTACGTGAAGGCACACGGTCTGGGTCTCGATCCCCTTCTTCCGGATGCGCTCCAGGACATCTTCCGTGAAGTGTAAACCGGCCGTAGGCGCTGCTACAGAGCCTCTTATGTGCGCATAGAGCGTCTGATAACGCTCCGTGTCGATGGCCTCCGACTCCCGGTCCAGATAGGGGGGAATGGGCACGGTGCCGGCTGTTTCGAGTACCCGCGAGAACGGACTTCCGTCCTTCCAGCTCAGGCGCACGACGCCCGTCTGCCCTTCCCTGCTTTCCAGTTCCGCCTCCAGTCCAAGGGCGGCAACAGTGGCATCATTTTCGGGGTTATAGAGGTGCAGGACGTCGTTTTTCCACTTCTTGGCATTCCCGATCACGCACTTCCAGGAGCAGGACTCGGTGGCGGCAAAAGAGAGATTGTACTCCACCGGCTGCACGGGTTCCAGGCAGAAGACTTCGATGAGGGCCCCGGTCTCCCGCTGGAAATGCAGGCGCGCGGGTACGACCTTGGTATCATTGAAGACCATCAGGGCATTTTCGGGCAGCAAAGCGGGCAAATCACGGAAAATGTGCTCGTCCACCACGCCGTTGGCATAGTGAAGAAGCTTGGACGCATCCCGCTCCGGAAGCGGATATTTCGCTATTCTGGCGCTGTCCAGGCCATAATTATAGTCTTCGATATGAATCTCCGGGATCATCGAGAATCAAAAATTTACACAAAGATAACACATATTATCGGAAATCCTTTCTTCTCGTCAAAATCGGCCAATTTCGGGGAGAGTTGTTTTACAGAATTGAACAAGACTCCCCTATTGTAAACCACATAATTGTAAACATCCGCCTATTTCCGGTAGCGTTTCTCAAAAATTTAAAAAAGAAATGTAACAAAATAGTTATATTTGCAGAAAAAAAATTGTATTTATCGCAAACTCAGTGTTTTATTATACTTTACTAAAGTATAGTTTCAACTAATTCGAGCCAAATTAGAATCTAGGCCCGAAATAGCTCAAAAATACATTAGA
>JAEEGG010009517.1_pt1 | contig 21733 bp, 20 predicted proteins | sample 9134161 | NCBI WGS metagenome assembly JAEEGG01 (sample SAMN16246543, study PRJNA631951) | gut metagenome | biome: gut microbiome; feature: rumen; material: CR-attached | host: Bos | place: Iran: Karaj | collected 2018-10
TCGTCACGCTATTGGGGATAGTGACGGAGGAAAGGCCAGAGCAATCAGAGAACGTACCATATCCAATGCTCGTCACACTATTGGGGATGGTGACGGAGGTGAGTCCAGAGCAACCAGCGAACGCAAAATATCCAATGCTCGTCACACTGTTGGGGATGGTGACGGAGGTGAGTCCAGGGCAATCCCCGAACGCTTCAGCTCCAATGCTCGTCACGCTGTTAGGGATGGTGATAGAGGTAAGGCTGGAGCAATCACGGAACGCCCTTTCTCCAATGCTCGTCACCTTGCGTGTCCTGTTCATGTAGGTTACTTCCTCAGGTATAGCGACATTGCCTTGATATTCTTTTGAATAAGAGTCATAATTGCTACCACGGAAAGTAACCTCCAGTTCCGTGCCATTATTAATGTAGTTGTAATAAATAGTTTTACCATCGGCATTCTTAACTTCAATGTCGTGAGCACTAGCTACCAAGGGTAGCAGAATCATAGCGAATAAGAGTAATTGTTTTTTCATATTACTATTTGTTTTAAAATTAGTATTCAATAAAGGTCTCGCCGTCCCAATCATCGTCGATGGTGAGGGAGGAAGAAGGGTGTTTCCGTGTATTTGCGTGCGTCATAAGCGTGGGTTATATGGTAATGTGTGGCAAAGATATATAAATTTCTCTACATCTACAAGAAATCACCTTTTTTTTAGCGTTTTTATATGACTGGAACTGGAGTCCTTTGGTACCATAATCTAAATTGTCTGACACAATAGGGGCTAACCTTGCAAAGTATTCATGTCCCTGCTGAGATGCTGGATATTCTGAGCGCCTCGAATCCGTAATTTTCGGCCATCGAAGATTACTTTTCGACGATGGCGAGCAAGATGACGCGGTTTTGGTTGTCACATTGCAACAATGTCACTTTGTAACATTAAGCCCAAGCCAAAAGCAGACCATAGCAGTTAGAATATATAATAATTATTATTATTATATATTCTAAACCAATAATGCCCCATACATCGAGAATCCTTATTGTTACATTGTTACAAAGTTACAATGTGTCGTTTCGAAAAAAAACTGTAATTCCCTAAAAAAAGTTGAATGGTTTTTACTTTAACCCTGCCATAGGTTGAATGCCTGTTTTGTACCTTAATCCTTATCCCTGGCAGAAGTTGAATGATTCTCTCTTAACCCTTGTTTTTGTTGAATCGGCTCTCCGGAAAGCCGTTCAATCATGTTTAGGGTTTGCGGTGCAAAGGTACATGCTCCTTCTTGAATTTCCAAATTTTCGAGGTACTTTTCTCTGTAACTGGTCCATTTCTTTTGTATTTTACCCATACATGAGGCTGCCTGACGTGGAGTCATGTTGTTCAGCGACATGTGTGGCCGTTCATTATTGTAAAAGGCTATAGCTTTATCCAGAGTCCTTCTCACTTCGCCTATAGAGTGGAACTTGATGTCCTTGAGCAACTCGTTCTTGACGGTGTTGTTCTGGCGCTCTGCCACAGCATTGTCCTTGGGATCTCCACTCTCCGTCATGCTGATTTGGATGCCTGCATCGATAAGTAGTGAGGTATATGCTGCACTGACGTATTGGATGCCTCGGTCAGAGTGGTGGATGAGATTAATGACTTCCTCCGTATCAAGTGTTTCCAGAGCCTTCATAAGGCATTCCACGCTGCACCAGGCCTCCATCGTCTCGCCTACATACCAGCTGATGATTTCCTTTGTGTAGCAGTCTGTCATCATAGAGAGATAGCAGAAGGTATAGCTTCCGTCTGGGTTCCAAATCGGTATATACGTGATATCCGTCACCCACAACTGGTTCTTGCGTATGGGGATGAGCTCCTTCACCAGATTTGGATATGTGGGCAGCCCGTGTCTGGAGTCCGTAGTGCGTGGATGCCTCCTTGGAATCCTCACGTTCAGACCATTGCGGGAGATGATGGCCTCCATCTTGTCCCTGCCTACCATATACTCGTAGTCGGCACCGAAACGCTCACGATACATGTAATGCAGCTTCTCACCGCCTATCCCTGGGTCCAGCCTTCGTATATCCTTTACAAACTGAATCACCATTTCTTCCCTGAGCCGTTGCTTGCCTAACGTGTCCTGGTGCTGGTAGTAAGCCTGCCAGCTTTTGCCAAACAGCCGGCAGAGAAGGCCCATGGACTGGCCCTTGACCTTCTCTGCGGCAAGCGTCTTCACTGTTTGGCACCAGATTTTTTTCTGATCGGGATGTTGAAGGCTTTCTCGGCTTCGTCGATCATCACGTCCTTGGCGTGGTTCATCCACTCGGCCATCTTCAATGCTTCCGACAGTCGCTTGTTCTCCCCGTAGGTACTTCTAAACAATCCAAGTATTCTGAGATTTTTTACAGAAATAATTTGAAATTGGAGCTTATCTCGGATTTTATTTGTATTTTTGCACACGTAAAATGATTTTCAATCTCAAATAAGCTATAAATTATGGTCAGTGCATAATTATATGCATTCTAGATTTTTCTAATGACTGTGGAACAGATAAAATCAGCCAGCGAGGTACTGGCATTGATAGAGAGAAAATATTTCCGTGGAGCTGGTCTCGACAAGGCAAGCCGGACGGAGGGTGACGAGCGTAGGGCATACAGGCTTGAGCAGGTGGAACGGCTACTGACAAAGGTGAATGCTGGGGCCTTGTGGGCCATGTACCTGTCGGATGAGTTCTGGACGGCTGATGAAGGCAGAAATCCGAGGCATGAGGACAACCCGCTGATGACGCTGGCAGGTCAGCACACGCTGACAGATAGAGAAATGGCCCGCCTGCGACTGATACTCGAGATAGCAGGTCTGTGTCATGACCTGGCTCTACACTTTACTTTCGACCTGAACGAGGCTTTCGGCATTAAAAGTAACAACATGCTGGGATATAGCGACTTCGGGGTGTCGAACAAGCAGCTGGTAGAATGGATTAGAACTTCGGAGTATGAGCAGATAGCTATGCATACGGCATACATCATGAAGAAACAAGAAATCAGCGCGTATGAATACAGTCATTACCTGCCGGCGCAAGATGAACTGGCAGAACTTTTCTCATCGGAATACGGCCAGCTGATACGCAGCCCTCAATATACAAAAATACCCCCTCGCCGCTATGTGAGCATCATACTTGATGCCATGCTCGCCATACAGCGGCATTGGCAGCGCGGACGCAGGCTGAAGCTGAGGCCCGACTTGGTGATGCTGCACGACGAGATATACGGCGTGGTGCCCCGGCAGTTTGACAAGGTGGTGCTGCAGGCTGCTCAGGAACTCTATGATTACATGGATAAGGAACTCTGCGGACGCTTTGTTACTAAGGATTTTAAACCTTGGGACGAGCAGCCGGAGTCGTTCAAGCAATTCGTGTCAGATCAGCTGGATTGTTTTGCCGATAAAGTGCGTGAGGTGCGCTCAAAGTATCTGGGTGAAGGCTGGGTAAGAGACGACTCACTTGAGTTCGCCTATCTGATGGAACATGCCAAACGATGTGGGCATGGCTGGTGGCGTGAGGAGGATGATGCCCTATGATGAGTAGCAATCGCAGGGATTATGGCTCGGCAGCGGAGTGGCTGGCTGCTCTTAGACAGGATGATGCTTGGTTATGCCAACTGCAGAGACTTCAGGATTCAACAGAAAATGATTTCAACATCCATCGTGACGATGCTATCCGAAGAATAGGTAATGGCGAGACCTATGAGTTCTGGGATATATACCAGCATAAGATTGAGCCAGTACTAGCAGAGGTTTGGCAGATTGCCGAATTGTCGCTTATCAAACTGAAGATTCAGACCATCGGCATGCTGTCAATAGAGTGGATGGAGCAGCATGGTGGTATAAATAAAGTGGTGCCCGAGAGGCTGAAAACAGACGAGGCCAAGGAGTTGTTGGCCGACCTGGTGGATGCCGGCATGCTGACTGAGAACTGGCAACCTAACGGATTGAGCGGAACAGAGCGTGCCTTGGTGGCCAAGGCAGTGAGCGACCGATTGGAAGTGAATGAGGTTTGGCAACTGTTCGGCCAACTGTGGGGTGAGAAACCCGAGACCTTGCGTGCTTACTATAATAAAGCCATGGAACAGAAGAAGTCTCTAAAATATCTAGATAAACTAAAAAATATATTAGACTGATAATCAGTATTTTATAATATATCGTACCTGCTACGCGTACCTACTACGTAGCAGGTTTTTTTGTGTAGGTTGCCGTACCTTTGCACTCGGAAAACAGAAAACCAATGCAACGGTGCAGAGGTTAACCCCTGTGAGTACACCTTTTAAAAATCATGTCCGTAAAAAAGCAGATTTTCAAAGAGAACTACCCTCTGATGGTTAATCAGGCTCGACAGCAGATGGCGCTAATGAACAAGTGCAGGATGCGCAAAATGAGATGCCGACGAACGTCGCAGGGCTCATGTAAGAACCAGCCCTTCTACATGCAGTTTCTTATTCGCTAAAATCAAAGTTTAACTCTGAGTTGAGGTGAACGGAGTCTCGCGAGATTTCAATCACAAATCGAAAGGTGGCCACCCTTCTGAAGCTTCGCTCAACCAAAATTCAGAAAACAATGAATTCACAGAAATTCCAAGAACAGATTTTGCAGAACGCAGTCCAGATGGACGCAAGTGTTAACTTCCAATTGAACGGCAACATGCTGATAGTGCCGTGCCCGTGGGAGGATGACAAGCAGTTGACTAACGGTGAGCGTGTACGCTACAGTGGTGGTATCGAGGTGGATGCCGACGGTCGCACCAGAGTGAAGCGCTACAAGGTCGGCAGCAAAGGGTCACTCCACGAAACCCTCTACGAGACGGCTCACGGGGCAGTGAAGATAACACGTCCTATCTATCGTAAAAGTGATAGCTGCAGTCACAGAGCCGGTGAGAGACGATTGGATCGGGAGTTCGTTTACGTCATGTTCAAGTTCCCGAAGAAATACGGACTGGCGCTGACCAAGACCCTCTATCAGGAGGAGGCCGACGAGATTATGTCTTACTTTAAAACACGCAAGGAGGAAACGCTATGGAAATGATTTTGGAACGATTGATGTTTACATGTATAGGCAAGGGACACGGCGCCCCTTGCTTCCCAGCCAACCGCGAGGATTGGGAAAAACTTCGCCGCGAGCCTTGGCTGAAAGAGATGTGTGAAAGGATAGAGCGTGGCGACGAGCAGTTGAAGCATCGGCTGCCGGTGTGGACACCCCACTGCGCTGAGTTCAAGAATAATCATCGTGCCATTGCCGATGCGGTGCGTCCGCTGAACCGACTGATGCTGGATTTTGACGAGAAGGGTCACACGGACGAAATCTGTGCCCGACTCTTGGAGCAGTCGCCGTTGGTGCCGCTGCTGATAGAGGAAAGCGTTCGTCGTGGCACTCATGTGCTCGTTGAGTTGCCCGACGGCATGACGGCCGAGCAGGCTCAGCAGCTGATGAAAGAGGCTACGGGCTTTGAGCCGGATGCCGCGGTGAAGGATGTTTCGAGGTGCATCTATATGGTGACTGAGGAGCATACGAAGTATGTCAGCGACAAGCTGTTTGAGGTCTCTGAGGACTGTGAGCGCAAAAGTGCGCCGACATCCGATGAGGGCTGTGAGCAGAAGAGCCTGCCGACATCCGAAGCCGCACAAGAGCCCCATACGGAGCTGATGTTCAAGGGCATCCCTTATACCTCTATTATAGCAGAGTGGTGGCATCGCAACGGCGGAGAGCCGGCCGAAGGCGAGCGCAACGTGAAACTGCACAAGTTGGCCGTCTGTCTTCGTGCTATCTGCGACAACAAGAAAGAGGTGCTGATGCAGGTGATGCCCCGATTCGGACTCTCCGACGTTGAACTTCGCAGCGTGGTCGACTCGGCTTGCAAGGAGACGCCCAAGGGCATTTCAAAGATGATGCAAGGCATTGTGGATGCGCTGGAAATGGGTATCTCTTCAGACGAAATCGAGGATGCCGAGGCGGTTCGGGCAGAGACTGGTGTGAAGGTCAATGTCAAAGCGTTACCAATGGGCCTTAAAGAGTCGCTGACGGGTGTGCCCGTGTCGATGCACATGCCGGTGCTCTGTGGTGTGCTGCCCATTGCAGCGGCCTATGCCGACCAGGTGATGGTGGAGTATTGCGACGGCAACTTGCAGCACCTGGGGCTGATGTCGATTATACGTGGTGAACAGGCTTCTAACAAGTCGGTGGTGAAGAATGCCATCGATGTATGGAAGCGTCAGTTCGATGAGGAAGACGCCCTTGCTCGCAAGCGCGAGGAGGAGTGGAAGGAGCGCAAGAAAGGGCGCAAGGCCAACGAGAAGGCGCCCGACGACCCGAAGGTGCTGATAAGGATGGTGCCGGTGACGGTCTCGTGTTCTACTTTGCTCAAGCGCTTCAAGAATGCTCAGGGTCACACGCTCTACAGCTTTGGTGAGGAACTCGACACCCTGCGTAAAACCAACGGTGCCGGCTCGTGGAGCTCAAAGTACGACATCTACCGCCTGAGCTTTGACAAAGGTGAGTGGGGGCAGGATTACAACTCGGATGCCGCAGAGTCGGGAGTGGTGAAGGTGGCCTACAACTGGACGATGCTCGGCACCAACGGAGCACTCAGAAAGTGCTTTAAGTCGGACAACATAGAGAACGGTCTTTCTAGCCGAATCCTCGTGGCCGAGATGCCCGACAGCAGTTTCTCGAAGATGCCCAAGTTTGGCCGTCGTTCGGCAGGGGATGAAGCCATGATACAAGAGGCCGTCACCCGACTGCGTGCGTTCTCCGGACTCATAGACACCCCGCGTCTGCGCAAGGCCATCGAGGGGTGGGTAGAGCAGAAACGCGTAGAGGCTGCCAAGGATATCGACCACGTGAAGGATACTTATCGTAAGCGTGCTGCCGTCATCGGTTTCCGTTGCGGGGTGATCTTTCACTTGCTGGAGACCCACCCCCAGCCCCTCCCTGTGAGGGATGGGAGTGGTCAGACTCAAGTAAAAGAACTATCTACGCCCCTCCCTCACAGGGAGGGGAAGGGGGAGAGTCGAAACTGTATCAAGTTTGCGCTGATGATGGCCGAGTATTGTCTTTCTCAGCAGATAAAAGCATTCGGCGAGGCATTGCAGAATCAATATGTTGATGCTCATGAGGAGTGTCAGCGATATGGTGCCAACCACTCCGTGTTCGACCAGCTTGCACCCACCTTCACCCTCGACGACCTGCGAGCCTTGAAGCGCGGCTACTGCTCGGAATCGGCCATGCGCATGATTATCTCTCGATGGATGCGCGACGGATGGATTAGCAAAACCGACCGCTATCACTGGAGTAAGGTTAAAGTGAATAGTGAAAAGTGAAAAATTTCTTTTAGTCGCGAAGCTTTGTAAAAGCGAGCAGAGCTCGAGCGGCTTCCGCTATGTAACAATGTAACTTTGTAACAATGTAACATTAAGCACATTCAAGATTATGGAATTGATTTTAGAACGTATAGCAAAACGCAGGACCTACACAATAGGTCGTCTGTACATACGCCGCCAAGTGGTGGATGAATATCTGACCGGCACTGCCGATGACTATTTCTGCGACACACTGGAACCTACTTGGCGCGGCTACAAGAACGGGGCCTACAAGGTGAAGGGTCGCTCGGCCATCCCCGAGGGTCGCTACGCAGTGGTTATCTCGTATTCGCCCAAGTTCAAGCAGTGGCTGCCCATCCTGCTTGGTGGCCCTGAGTTCAACCGCAAATGGCAGGGAATACGCATCCATGCGGGCAACACGGCCAAGGATACCGAAGGTTGCATACTGGTGGGCAAGAACAAGCTGGTGGGGCAGGTGGTGGACAGCCGCATATGGATCCATCGGCTCAAGCAGAAAATCGTTGAGGCAAAGGGTAGGGGTGAGCCCGTCTGGATCACCATCAGGTGAAAATAATGGGGGAAGGACGGTCGGCGCGGTCGTGAGACCGTCCTTGCCCACCTTGTTTAAAAATGTTGGTATAGGGAAAAAAAGTAGTCTCAAAATTTGTGGGTAAGAAAAAAAATGACTACCTTTGCACCCGCTAAACAAGAAAACGATGCACCCGTAGCTCAGTTGGTAGAGCACCTGACTCTTAATCAGGGTGTCCAGAGTTCGAGCCTCTGCGGGTGTACTTGGGAAGGCCGACATGGCTCAGTTGGTAGAGCAACGCATTCGTAATGCGTAGGTCCCCGGTTCGAGTCCGGGTGTCGGCTCAAAAGGATGTCAATGCGGAATTAGCTCAGTTGGTAGAGCATTGGCTTCCCAAGCCGAGGGTCGCGGGTTCGAGTCCCGTATTCCGCTCATAATGAAAGAGATTCAGTTTATATCCAGTCTTCAGAATCAAAAGGTAAAGCAATTAGTCTTACTTCAACAGAAATCATCGGAACGCAGAAAGTCCGATCTTTTTGTCGTTGAGGGTCTGCGTGAGTTACGCCACTGTGTGAGCAAGGGCTATGAGATTGATAGTCTTTTCTTCTGTCGTGCATTGCTCATCGAATCGATTGATGATTTGCTGGTGGCTCCGTCGTATGAGGTGACGGAACAGGTCTATGAGAAGATAGCCTATCGTGGCAGTACGGAGGGCGTGATTGGCGTGATGCGTATGAAGCATCAGAGCCTGGAGGGCCTGCTGTTGAAGGAACATCCGTTGCTGGTGGTGCTGGAGAGTGTGGAGAAACCTGGCAACCTGGGGGCGGTGCTGCGTTCGGCCGATGCTGCAGGCGCCGATGCCGTGATAGTATGCGACCCGTTGACTGATTTGTATAACCCGAACTTGATTCGTGCAAGTATCGGTGCTCTGTTTACGGTACCTACCGTGGCGGTGTCATCGGAGGCGTGTATTCGTTTTCTGAAGGAGCGTGGCATCAGAATACTGACGGCACAGTTGCAGGATTCCGAATTGTATTATGATACGGATATGACATGTGGCACAGCTATCGTGATGGGAACGGAAGCCACAGGACTGACAAATCAATGGCGTGAGGCAGCAGATGCGCATATACGGATACCGATGCTGGGACAACTGGATTCGCTGAATGTGTCTGTGTCGGCGGCAATACTGCTGTTTGAGGCTGTGAGACAAAGAAAGGGAAATCACTAAGTGACTTCCCTTTTTTTTATTCTAATCTTTATAACGTTCCAATTCAGGAAAACGCTTCCGGTTTCTTATAACGCTTCATCGTCAGGCCGCTGAGGCTTCTTAACGATACGTGGCAGGTGTTTCTTCTTTCTGAGATACTCGGCCTTGCGAGCCTCGTAGTCCTGCTGTCGTTTCTCTAAATATCCGTCGGCCATGATGGATGGGGGTTATTTGTTGAACTTAGCGTAGGCCACATTGATCTTGATGGGCTCATAGGGATTGTTGGCACCTCCGACAAGGCGTGTGCTGGTCAGCGACATGTCGTGCTGAGCACTGGTTGACGAACTGCTGCTATAGGTGATTGGCACCAAGAGAACTTTGTTCCAGTTGGGGTTCTTCTGCTCCCAGTTGACATCGCTTCTGATGCCATCCTGATATTTCTCCCACGCCTTCGTGATGAGTGAGGCTATATTGGTGAAGTTATAAGAGTTTGTTCCGCTGTAAGTGGATTTGATGTAGTTGAAGTTGGCATAGTATGACGTAGACTGATTGGGCACATTGTTGCCCTCGAAGAATGTCTTCAGACTATCCTCTTGTACCATCAGTAGGGTAGAGGGAATGCCAAACATGCGACTGTCGCTCGACTCGTCGTTGATGCGCTGGAAAGAAATCTTGGCGGCGATGAGTGAGTCGTTGGCGTGACCTTCCATGATGTCTTTGATAGGCAGGGTCACCTCTGTGAATAGACCGGCAGGCGACTTGATATAAGTATGTGTGGTCTCTGCAGCCAATTTCTTGATGGCCTCCTTGTCGTTGGTAATCAGCGAGGTCTGCATCACCTCTTTTGTACCCGCCAGCGTGATGCCGCTGTTGATAACAGATGTGTCGCCCTGAATGGTGTAGTTCATACGCAGACCGATGTTGGATACTTTAGCGTGGAATCCATAACCATCTGTAATCTCAAAGAAGAAGCCGGGACATACATGACGACTGAAAGCATAGGAGTTATTGAAATACTCAGGATGCTCATGATACTTTCTAATGATGTATGTGCCGTAGTTATTATAGGAGATGCCATCCTTGTCTGTATAAGGCTCGTTGAGCGATATGCGGATATTATTCAGATAGGATGATGTGCCGCGAAGACTGTCGTTGTCGACAAGGTTTCTATAGGAAAACATCTTGTTTTTGTTGAGGCCAGCCTCGCGCACCATACCAAGTTTCATGGGGTTGAAGTCTGAATAGTATTTCGGGCCCGTCTCCAACGTCTTGTCCAATTCATGAACCGTCATCTTTACTGATGCCAGCGTATCAGCAGTATTGAAAGGATTGCTGACATAGAGAATCAGAAAACAAGAGTCGGCTGCAGGCTTACCATTGTCGAGACTCAGGAATTTATCTGCGTCGGGAATGGCGGTGACGTCAAGCAGGTGAAACTGTGTGGCAAACTCACTCTTGATGTCGGCTTGCGTCTGAGGGTCGCGCACCATGCCCAGATAGCAGGTGCTGCTCTGTGTGAAAACAGATCCTAGGTGCTCGTCACTATTGTTGAACACCGTGTCTGCAATGACGGTGCGCGTCTGCACGTCAAAAATCTGCGAGGTGATATTCAGATGATCATCGTCGTTGGTAAGAGACTGACCTATCTGGTCTGTAGTCTCATCACAAGAAGAAATGGCCATTGCCGTAAGTACGACACCAGCCATATAGTGCATAATCTTTTTCATATAGAAATGATTTCTAACTCTATTGTTCCGGACTAATCTGATCGTAGAATGCTTCGTAAGCATCTCCAAATTCCTCTCCTTGGAATCCTAAGGTAGGAATATTCTTGTCCTTGGCGTATTTCTGTAGCGTCTTGCTCACGTTCTGATCTGCAAGAATGACGCCGTCGCTATAGTCGATAGCCAATTTGCTGAGGTCATCGAAAGTAAACTGGTCGTTGTAGGGAGCCAGCAACTCTGCTTTCGCATCGCGAAAATCAACACACTGCTTGAAATTAGTACCGAAGTCGCCCTTGATGTCCTTGTCGAAAAGTGAGGTGACAACCTTTGTATTAGCAAACGAAGGCTCGTCTTTATAAGCCGTCTTGATATAGAAAGGCACAACGCCGCTCATCCATCCCTGACAATGAATGATATCGGGCACCCAGCACTGCTTCTTGACAGTCTCTAACACGCCTCTTGCAAAGAAAATGGCACGTTCACCGTTATCGGGATAGTCCAAACCGTTCTCGTCAACAGTCATCTGACGATTAGAGAAATAGTCATCATTGTCGATGAAATATACTTGCACGCGACATGAAGGGATTGAAGCAACCTTGATAACAAGGGGGTGGTCGGTGTCGTCAATGATGAGGTTGATACCAGAAAGTCTGATGACCTCATGCAACTGTCCGCGACGTTCGTTGATGTTGCCCCATTTGGGCATGAATGTGCGAATCTCATGACTGCGATCCTGCATGGTGCGGGGTAATTCACGTCCCATCACCGACATTGTGTTGTCGGGAACGTATGGGGATATTTCCTGATTGATGAATAGAATCTTCTTCTTTGCCATCTTTTTGTTGTTAATACTTTTGCAAAGGTACGAAATTATTTGTAAATAACGACAAAAAATGTGTGATTTTAGGAAAAAGTGACACTTTATATACTTATTTTTAGTGTTTTTTTTCCATATTTGAGAAAATTGTTGTTATTTTGCACCGCCAAACCAATTGGTGATTATTAAGAATGAAAGTTTTTAAGAAGATTGTTGACCTGCAGAATGCGCTTTTTGAAGAACGCAAACAGGGTAAGGAAATTGGATTAGTGCCTACAATGGGGGCTCTACATGAGGGACATGCCTCGCTGGTAAGACGCAGTGTGGGCGAGAATGGTGTGACCGTAGTGTCGGTCTTTGTTAACCCTACACAGTTTAATGATAAGAATGACCTGAAGAACTACCCTCGTAACTTGGAGGCAGACTGTGAACTGTTGGAAAGTTGCAAGGCTGATTATGTGTTTGCTCCAGAGGTGGAGGATATGTATCCCACGCCTGATACGCGTCATTTCGAATTCCCACCGGTATCTACGGTGATGGAAGGCGCGCATCGTCCTGGTCACTTTAATGGAGTTTGTCAGGTGGTAAGTCGCCTGTTCTATATTGTGCGTCCAGACAGAGCTTATTTCGGAGAGAAAGACTGGCAGCAGATTGCCGTTGTGAAGGCAATGGTACGTCAGTTGGGTTTGGGCGTTCAGATTGTGGAATGTCCTATCGTGCGTGATGCTGACGGACTGGCTCGTAGCAGCCGTAACAGTTTGCTGGCACCCGATGAGCGAGCAATCGCACCAGCTATCTATAAGGCTCTGAAGGATAGCATTGTGTATGCGAAGAAACATACGTTGAAGGAGACGCACGACAAGGTGGTGGCTGATATCAATAAGGTGGATGGACTTGACGTAGAGTATTTCTCTATTGTGGATGGTAACACCTTGCAGGATGTGGCGGAATGGGAGGATTCTCCCTATGTTGTAGGTTGTATCACGGTGTATTGTGGTAAGACGCCTATTCGTCTGATAGATCATATTAAGTATAAGGAAGCATGATGATAGAAGTACTGAAGTCAAAACTCCACTGTGTTCGGGTGACTGAGGCCAACCTGAACTATATGGGTAGTATCACCATTGATGAAGACTTGATGGATGCTGCCAATATGATTGCCGGCGAGAAGGTTCAGATCGTTGACAACAATAATGGTGAGCGCTTTGAGACTTATATCATCAAGGGTGAGCGTGGCAGTGGCTGTATCTGTCTGAATGGTGCTGCAGCCCGTAAGGTGCAGGTAGGCGATACGGTTATCATTATCTCTTATGCCCTGATGGATTTTGAGGAGGCAAAGACCTTTACGCCTACGGTGGTGTTCCCGAATGATAATCACCTCTGATTTATAAGATATAACGATATAAAAAAATATCCCTTCAGTCTCGCAACTGAAGGGATGTTTTTTTTGTATGTCGGATATGACTTATTTCAGTTTCTCATTGATAAACTGTGAGAGCTCTTCGCCACGCAGTCCTTTTGAGAGCACCTTTCCCTGCTGGTCAATAACAGCTGTGAAGGGAATAGCTTGCACGCCAAAGCTTCGTGCAACATTTGAGGCTCCGCCTTTTAAGTCTGACATCTGAGGCCATGTCAATTGGAGTTCGTCGATGCAGCTAACCCATGCTTTCTGGTCGTCGTCGATAGAGATTCCGATAATGCCAAAGCCTTTCTCCTGATAGTCTTTCAACATCTGTTTCATGACGGGCATCTCCTCACGGCATGGCTGACACCATGAAGCCCAGAAATCCAGAACGGTGATCTTGTTCTGCTTCACCAGACTCATGACGCTGATCTCCTGACCCTCAGGGGTCTGCATCTTGAAATCGGGAATCTGCTGACCAACCTCTGTCGTGAATATCTCGTCGAGCATCTTCTGGATATCCTTGATAGCCTGACGTTCCTGGTATTTTGAGGGCAGTTTTGCAATGGTCTCTTTGAGTTCGTCACGAGAGAAATCTTCACCATAGGCCATCTGTGTGAGGAGGAAATAACCCAGTTCGTTGTTCAGGTTCTGCAGAGCCAGCTCCTTCACCTTCTTGCCTACTTCCTTCTGAATATCGGTGTACTGTGTGTAGATTTCCACGCGCTGCTCTTCGCTCAGGCTGTCAGAGTAAATCTTCGTCATCAGCGCCTCACCCCTTTTCTGAGCATCAGAGAAAATTCCACCTAATTCCTGCAAACCTTCGTTAGCTTCTGTACCAGAAACCTTTGAGTCGCCAGTGGCTGATAACAACAGATGAATAGTGCCGGGCTCTCTGAAGAACATGGCAGAGGTCATCTTTTTCGGGGCTACAACAGTACAAAGGAATACTGAGTCGGCTTCGCCCTTCCATTCAAACTTACCGTCCTTCACAACGAGTGTGTCAAGCGGTGTGGGAGTGTTGGACATGATGAACAGTGTGTCACCGTCATCAATGCCCTCTACTTCACCTTCTACCTTGAAACCGTTGGAGTTACAAGATGTCATGGATATCGCTGCAATAGCTAATCCAAAAAGGAATTTTAGTTGTTTCATCTTTATAATAAATTGGTGTGACTATACTAGATACTGGTCACTGATACTCTCGTTCTCAATGACGCGGCGAATGGTCTCGGCAAACATCTCGGCAACGCTGATCTGCTTAACCTTGGCGCAACGCTGGGTGTATGGGATAGAGTCGGTGAATACAATCTCTTCAAGAGCTGACTCCTGCACACGATCGCTGGCAGGACCGCTCATCACACAGTGGGATGCACATGCACGCACACTCTTGGCACCAGCCTCCATCATCAGGTCGGCTGCCTTGGTGATAGTGCCGGCTGTGTCAACCATATCATCGATAATAACTACGTTCTTACCCTCAACATCACCAATAATCTGCATGGTGGCAACTACATTGGCACGAGCACGTGTCTTGTTGCAAAGCACCAGTGGACATCCCAGGTATTTAGCGTATGTGTTAGCGCGCTTAGAACCACCTACGTCAGGTGAAGCAATCACAAGCTCATCCAGCTTCAGACTCTGCAGATAGGGCAGCAGAACGCCAGAAGCATAGAGATGGTCTACAGGTACATCAAAGAAACCCTGAATCTGATCAGCGTGCAGGTCCATCGTGATAACGCGGTTAACACCAGCAGTGCTCAGCAGGTCGGCAACCAACTTGGCACCAATGCTAACGCGTGGCTTGTCCTTACGATCCTGACGTGCCCATCCGAAATAGGGGATGACGGCGTTGATAGTACGAGCAGATGCACGCTTGGCAGCATCAATCATCAGCAACAGCTCCATCAGGTTGTCGCTATTGGGGAATGTGCTCTGTACCAGGAAAATGTCGCGTCCACGAATAGATTCTTCGTAAGAAACGGCAAACTCTCCGTCAGAGAATTTGGTGATTTGCAATTTGCCCAGAGGGCACCCTAAACTTTGGCAGATTTTCTCAGCCAAGTATCTCGTTGCAGTACCCGAGAATACCATGTAAGAGTCTTGTGTAGTCATTGCTTATATGTAGTACGTATGATTTGAATATACTTAATTAGCCGCTTTCTGTAACTTCTGGAAATGAGCAATCAACTCCTTGTAGTCTTGCTCATGATGGATGTTGAAGCGATTCCACAGGTCGCCACAGACAACAACGCCTCCAAATCCAAGGTCGCGCATCTGACGGATGTTATCCAGATTGATGCCGCCCATCGCATAGACGTGCTTATCGATGAGGCCTTTCTTGCTGGCCTCACGCAGTTCCTCTTCGCTTATTGTTTGCTTGTCTTGGGGGTTGCTCTGACTGTCGAAGATGGTTTTCAGGAAAACATAATCAGCTTTCTTCTTGGCATCATGCAACTCGTCAATATTGTGGCAGGTGATACTGAAACGACCTTTATAGCCATAGGGCAGTTCTGCATCGGCCGTATTAAGGTGAATACCTCTTAGACCAAATTCCTCGCGTAGGTAGAAATGGTCGTGGACAGTGATTTTTCTATAGTAATCGTCAGAAAGGAGGGTAAGCAACCGTTCGGAATAGACGGGTTCCGAATCAGGTTTGTATAGATGCAGATTATCCATCCCTTCTTCGAAAAGAGTGGTCAGGATCTTGTCTTCTTCCACGAAAAACGTGGCCTTTGTCAGGATGATAAGTTTCATCTACAAGTACTTTATTATAAAAGCCCTATTCTGTTAAGGAATAAGGGCTTTATGAGATTAAGTGATTCCGTCGGGATTCGAACCCGAGACCCACAGCTTAGAAGGCTGTTGCTCTATCCAGCTGAGCTACGGAACCAGCCTCATATGAGGAATGCCCTCATTTGCGAGTGCAAAGGTACTCTTTTTTTATGATATATGCAAATTTTAAACCTTAAATCTGATATACGACCTGTCGTCAAACGAATTATTCCCAGCAGCGAATGCCTTGGTGGCCTTAAACTGACCGATGTTCAGAGGGTCGTTTTCGCGTTGCCAGGCAAGTTTCTCCTCGGATTCCTGCAGGGTGGGGCATAGGAAGGGATAACCATCGCTTGCCAGTACGATTTCCCATGGCTGGAAGTCGAGTGTGATGATGCGCACATACTGTTCTGGGATGCGGAAACCATCGATGACACTATAGGTGATGTTTTGTTGTTTCATCGCCTCCAACATCTGCGGGATAATCTGCTGACGGGCAGTGTCATTAGTTAGGTAGTGCTCCTTGGGCTCTGTTCCTTCGTTGATAATCTGTGCGCGTCGCTCGGCTAAATCCTGTTCGTAGGGTTTGGGGTTCTCATAGAGTGTGCCGCCTACCATGCATTGGCAGTCGCCAATCATCCATATCTCCCTGTTCAGACGACTATAGACAACGGCACTGGCTGTGAGTCTTTCCTCGGGATGCTCCATCAGTCGGGGCAGGTCGGCCTTCTTATAGTGCTTGTTGATCTGCTTGGCTACACCCACGCAGAAATCATGGCACGAAATACCTTTCGGCGCATTGCGGATATACTTCTCAATGAGCTGCATGGCATAGCGTCCATTGCTCTTAAAGAAACTATATCGCTTGTCGGTCTTTGACGTGGAGCCATCGATGACGGCGATAAAATCTTTAGTGACGACGATGCCGTCCTCGCTTTTCTTCTTTGGGTTTTTCTGAACGAGGTTTTGTTCTATTATTTGCATTTTGATTATCTTTATACCAGAAGAAATACTGTCGCTGGGCTTCTTTCTCACGCGGTGTCTTTGCAGAGAAAACGGGTTGCAACGTATAAGGATCGTAACCAGTGTACCATGTCTCCGTAGATACCGTCATAGGCGTAGGGGTGAAGTCCTGCACCTGTTCCAGTTTGTAGCCCATCTTGCGTGTCAGTGCAGCCAGTTGTGCCATATCCTCTTCATGGCAACCAGGGTGACTGCTGATGAAGTAGGGGATAATCTGCTGGCGCAGGTTCTCCTCACGATTGATGCGGTCAAAGATGCGCTTGAACTCTTCAAACTGGCGGAAAGGCGGTTTCCTCATCAGCATCAGCACACGGTCGCTGGTATGCTCGGGGGCCACCTTCAGACGTCCGCTCACGTGATTACAAATAAGTTCGCGCGTGTAGGTTTGTGCCGACTTGTTGGCTTCCTCGTCTTTACCTCTATATAATAAGAGGTCGTAACGCACACCGCTGCCGATAAAACTCTTCTTGATTCCAGGCAAGGCATCGACGGCATGATAGACATCGAGCAACTTCTGGTGACTGGTATTGAGGTTAGGACATATCTGTGGGTGGATGCAACTGGGGCGCTTGCATTTCTCGCATGCGTTCAAATTGCGTCCGTGCATGCCGTACATATTGGCACTGGGACCGCCGAGGTCTGACAGGTAGCCTTTGAAATCGGGCATCTCTACCACTTGCTCCACCTCCTTGAGGATGCTCTCCTTTGAACGACAGGCAATGAATTTGCCCTGATGTGCCGATATGGTACAGAAAGCGCATCCTCCGAAGCATCCGCGATGGATGTTCACGGAGAACTTGATCATCTCGTAGGCAGGAATACGCTTGCCTTTGTATTTGGGGTGAGGCTGACGCGTATAGGGCAGGTCGAACGAGGCATCGAGTTCGTCGGATGTCATAGGAGGATAGGGCGGGTTGACAACAACATAGTAGTTGCCTACCTTCTGAAGCAGACGATGGGCATGCATCATGTTCGACTGTTCCTCGATATGCCGGAAATTCTCAGCCTGCGACTTCTTGTCGCGCAGACATTCCTCATGAGAATGTAATATGATATCGTCATCAGTAGGCTTGACATCCTTCGACAGATAGACAATCTGCGGCAGGTCGGTAAGGTCTTGCATCCGCTCGCCATTAGCCAGTCGGTTGGCAATCTCAATAATAGTCTTCTCGCCCATGCCGTAGCTGATGATGTCAGCACCACTGTCGCAAAGGATGCTGGGACGCAGTCGGTCTTGCCAATAGTCGTAGTGGGTCAAACGGCGCAAAGAGGCCTCGATACCGCCTAAGACGACAGGTACGTCTGGGTACAACTGCTTGAGAATCTTGGTATAGACGATGGTGGGATATTCCGGGCGCATATCGTGACGTCCGTCAGGGGAGTAAGCATCCTCTGAGCGCAGACGACGTGCAGCTGTGTATTTGTTCACCATGGAGTCCATGCAACCAGGCGATATGCCAAAGAACAGACGCGGACGACCCAGTTTCTTGAAGTCACGGAAATCACCATGCCAGTCGGGCTGAGGCACGATAGCTACCTTGTAGCCTGCAGCTTCAAGTATGCGGCCTATCACGGCCGCGCCGAATGAAGGGTGGTCTACATAAGCATCGCCCGAAAATAGGATTACATCCAGTGTATCCCATCCTCGCAACTCTAATTCCTTTTTTGTAGTCGGTAGAAAATCAGTCAGCCGATACTCCATTCTCCTCTGTTTGGTTCCTCTTCCAGTCGAGGAAGAGTGTGATTAAGTTCTGCAATCCCAACGCTTTCATATTGGGGTGGTAGATGACGTCCAGACACAAATCGAGGAGCGCCTTGTTGCGACCCGTCTCAGATTCGAGCAGAGAGCGTATATTGAACCTCAGTTTGTCGAGTACGTCTTCATCAACGTAACCGTTGGAATCGATGAGATCGCGAAGCAGTTGATACTGCTCGATAGTAGCCAGGTGTTGTTCGCTTACCTCTATGCTTCTTGTACCTGAAGCGTTAGTTTGAATTTTTGCCATAATTATCTGTTAATTAGGAATTTCAGTATGCCACGCATGATTGATTCTTGAAGTGTTTTATCTGTGATGCATTCAAAGGGGAAACCCATGGCAAATGCATGATAGTCGTTGCCTTGATAGGCCACGGCAGCACATGTCTGGTTGTTGTATACCATCGTGGGAAATGCGTTGTTGACGGTAGGCATCAGGATGTCGCTTTTCAGGGCGGCATAGTGCTTCTCGTTCAGTTGGCGATAGAATTTGAATGAGGTGCCAAGTCCCGTGACATCACCACTCAAGTCGGTGTTGATTCCCTCATAGCTGACTTTCAGAACATCGGCAAGGAAAGCCTTCTCTTCGTCGTTGGTCATATCAGAACCGATGTAGGCTCCGCTCACCAGCAGGTTGCCACCGCAAGCCGTGTAGTCTCTCAGTCGCTCCTGCATAGCCTGACGGAAACTCTTGTATGATACCAAACTATGCCCGTCGTTTTTCTCCAGTCCCAACAGGAGGTCTACGGCCTGATATCTGTTCAGGTCGCAGTCGCCTTTCTCAATGGCCTGTGACGAACTGCTTACGATATTGTATTCTCCAGCTGTCCGGATAGCATTGGCATGGGTGCCTACATAGTTGAAGTCGTTGCCGGCAATGAACATGCCCTGAAAATCAGGCGTGGTATAACCTAAACCTGTTGCGTTTTCTATGCCTATCCGCTTTACGTCGAAATTACGCTGCAGTCCCAGCCATCCAGCTGTTCTACCGTATGACACACCAATGTCTTCATTAAGGTCGAAACCCTGTCCCTCCTTGCTGATAGCAGGCGATGAGAGACGGTTGAACCCATTGATAATCATCACAGTCTTGGTGGATTTGGGATTATAGAGCGCAGCAAGGACCTCGGTGGGAAAACTCTTTCCGCCCTCGTTGATGGCTGCTACGCGGAAACGATAAAGCACGTTGGGCTTCAGTTGCACGCGACAAGAGGTACCTCTGAGCAGGGTGCCGTTGTCGAAATCGCTGTTGTCTTGGGCAATGTATAATACGTAGCCCGTGGGTGCCGATGAAGGCTCTTGACCGTCGATGACACCCTGCCAACTGATAATCGCCTCACCCGTTTTTTCCGAGAACTCTATGTGGAAACGATTAGGAGCTAAGGGCTGTACTACGGCCTCTTTTTTATGCTTGCTGGTGATGTAGCGCAGGATGGTCTTGTAGATAGAACGTGCCAACGTGAATCGGAAGTTGGGATCCTGAGCGTAGCGCATATCGCCAAAATTCTGGTGCGACAGCGTCTCAAGGATAGAACTTGGCACGATAGGCAGACGCGTCTCAGAATAGTTGCGGTCTCTCACCTGACGTCTGGTCCATTCACCATAAGAATATTTCATGTCGGTAGTCAGGTTGTTGAGTAGGGCGGTGGCTAGTTCTCTTGAGGCCTCACGACTGATGCCTGCTGCCAAACAACTGTCTCCATAATTGGTGGTGCAGATAGCGAGCGAGCCATAGATACCTTCGCCTGTCTCCGTATAACCAGCATCGCTATGTATGGCAAGCGATAGCTCTATAGGCACGTGGCGTCCAACGGAATCTGGCGCAAAGACAGAACCGCCGCAAAGCAGGTTAGTCATCAGCGAGCGCACGTTGAGGTCGTCGCCGTAGTCGTTTTCACCATTCTTGCAACTATATACCTCGTAGGGCATTCCAGCCCATTGCGCGTAGTAACGTGCACCTTCCAAGCAACGAGGCAGACCGCTGGTTTCGCCACCTCGTTCTATATTACCCATGCCACCACCGAAACGGACCGCATCTGTGGTGACAATACCTTTGTGCTTGCTGAGATTGGATACAACAACCTTATTCCGCTCGCTGCACCCTTCGTCAAAATCAAAAGTTCCCAGATAGCCCCATGTGAATCCGCCCATCTGCTGGTTGACCTTGAACTCCGTTTTCTGACCTTGGTGATAGACCGTGTAATGTGCATCGTCAACGCTCTTTTCTACAGTTTGGTAACTGACATATACGGCATAACGACCAGCTTCGGGGATGTTGGGCTGATAGGTGACGGTGCTTTGTCTGGAACTGTTGTGCGTGGTTTCAGCCATACGTGCCGTACCAGCCATGAAGGGATTATCCTTGTCCTGATAGGTCCCTTGATGGATGGCAAAACCCTGACTGGGAGCGGTTTCCCACGGATAGCGTAGGTTGTGCTCGTGGTAATTGGCAAATGAAGGCATGTTGTCGTTGTCTACGATGACCTCGTTGCGCTGCCAGTCGCGTTCGCGTGGTGTGAAAACATTAGCTCCTGCATTCTCAAGCATCGGAATGAGGTAGGGTATCACGATGGTCTGGGTGAAGAGGTCTTCTGTCGTTCCGAAGAGGGCAGGCCTCTGCCAGCGCCATTTTCCTTCACCGTTATCGTAATAGCGCCCATGACTGGCCCATAGTGAAAGGTGGCGTCCGTCGAGTCCATGCTCGATATCGTAGGGACGCGACGCATCTTTCACCCATGGCTCACCTTTATAGTCGATGTGGCCCCATGAAGTTTGTGCTGACAAGCTATGATTGCCAGCCAGCAGAAGTGTGATAATAAAAAGAGGTATTTGTCTATACATTACCAATTGTAAACAGTTCGGGCCGCTTGCCCTTGAAATCCTTGAAGTATAGTTTAATTTCGCGCATGTCGGCCTCCAGGTCTCCTGTTGGAATGATGGTCTTCGTGCACTGGATGTGTTTCTTTTCGTAATCGAGTCCGTAGAGCAGGATGGGTATGCCAGCTTTCAGAGCAATGAAATAGAACCCCTTTTTCCATTCCTCTACACGAGAGCGTGTGCCCTCTGGTGTGATGCAGAGATGGAAAACCTTGGTCTGTAGGGCTGTTTCGGCCATAGCGTCAGTCATGCTGGTTTTCTTGCCGCGATGCACGGGTATGCCTCCCATCCATTTGA
>JAEEGG010009519.1_pt1 | contig 21731 bp, 16 predicted proteins | sample 9134161 | NCBI WGS metagenome assembly JAEEGG01 (sample SAMN16246543, study PRJNA631951) | gut metagenome | biome: gut microbiome; feature: rumen; material: CR-attached | host: Bos | place: Iran: Karaj | collected 2018-10
ATCGAATCCCGCGTAGAGGTCTCGCAGGTCGAGTTTCTCGCTCTCGTGAACGAGGGGGTAGACGAAGTACACCTGACGCCCGGCATCTATCTGCTTCTTGAGGAAAGAGAAGACCAGCGGCCGACGGGGTTCTGTGCGGTGAAAAGTGCGCACAGGATGGCGCCCCGGTGGCAGCTCGTCGATGACGGAGCAGTCGAGATCACCGTAGAGGGTCATCGCCAGGGTGCGGGGAATCGGGGTGGCCGTCATCACAAGGATATGGGGAGGAACGACGGACTTGTTCCAGAGTTTGGAGCGCTGCTCGACACCAAAGCGGTGCTGCTCGTCGATAACCACGAGCCCGAGGTCGCGGAACACTACGTCGTTCTCGATGAGCGCATGGGTGCCTATGAGTATCTCTATCTCTCCCTCCGCAAGTTGCCGTTTGATGCGTCTCTTCTCGGAAGCCTTCAGCGAGCCGATGAGAAGTTCGACATGGATGTTGAGGCCGTCGAGCATCCGCAGGAAGGTCTGGTAGTGCTGGGTGGCAAGGATTTCGGTGGGCGCCATCAGGCAGGCCTGACAGCCGTTATCCAATGCCAGCAGCATGCTCATCAACGCCACAAGGGTTTTTCCACTACCCACATCGCCTTGCAGCAGACGGTTCATCTGCCGTCCGGAGCGCATGTCTTCCCGCATCTCCTTGATGACGCGTTTCTGTGCCCCCGTCAGAGGGAACGGAATTTTCTCTTTGTAAAAATTGTTGAAATGGTCGCCCACATGGGCAAAGATGCGGCCCTCGGAGCGTGTCACGCGTTGCTGACGGGCATATTGGTAGTCGAGTTGCAGGAAGAAGAGCTCTTCAAATTTCAGACGTGTGCGTGCTTGGTCGAGTTGTTCACGGCTGTCGGGATAATGGATAACCCTCATGGCCTCGTTGCGACCCATTAGGCGGAAGTGGGCGAGAATGTCGGCTGGGAGATTCTCGGAAAGAGACGGTAGGTTGTCGAGGAGGGTCTCGGTGAGACGGGCCATGGATTTGGTACCCAGACCGTTCTGCTTCATCTTCTCTGTGGTCGTGTACACCGGCATCAAAGGATGACGGGCCCCCTCGTCAACGTAAGAGTAGGGCTCTATCTCGGGATGGGAGATTTGCCACTGGCCATTGAAAACGGTGGGATTCCCCATTACGAGGTATTCCACCCCCAGTTTCAGCTTGTCACGCACCCATTTGGTTCCGGCAAACCAGACAAGTTGCATCGTGCCGCTGCCGTCGTAGAAGTCGACAGTGAGCCTCTCGCGACGGGGCCCCGTGGCCGTTGTCTGCATATTCGCGACGACACCTTTGAGGACCACGAAAGTATCCTCCTCGCGAAGTGTGGCCACAGTGGTGATAACCGAGCGATCGACATAGCGAAAGGGGAGATAATCCAGCAGGTCGGCCAGCGTATGGATGTCGGCTTCCGAAGCCAGCACCTTCGCTCTGGAGGGACCTACGCCCTTGAGGTATGCTATGTCGTCAGTTAGTTGCATTGCTTGAATGCATGATTGTTTGATTTTTCACTAATTTGATTTATTTCATCGGAGTTCAAGGCCGCTCCCTGCGGTCGGGCAGGCTTGAGTTTCTGAGCATACTTAACGTAGAGCGAGCGGGTGTAGCCCACGGGGATGGTGCTCTTGATGACCATCACAGCGTCGGGGTTCACCTTCAACACGGCATCGATGACGGCCTCTACGGCACTGGTATCGAAGAAGTTCTTCATGCTATCATAGTTGGTGGGGGCAGCAATCACCACGAAGTCAGCATCGCAATATGCTTCCTCTGCATCGAGTGTAGCCCTGAGTTTCAGAGGTTTGGTGGCAAGGTATTCCTCTATCTCCTTATCCACGATGGGAGATTTCTTCTGGTTGATCATCTCCACCTTTTCAGGCACAATATCTACAGCCATCACCTCATGGTGTTGGCTCAACAGGGTTGCTATGCTCAGGCCCACATATCCCGTTCCTGCAACAGCTATCTTCAGGTCTTTCATAATTCATTTATTTATTTGATGCAAAGTTACGGAAAATCGAGGGCAGAACAAAATAAGCCTGCTTATTTTTTATGCCGAGATGGAGTAACTTATCCAAAGTTACGTAAAACCGAGAGAAAAGCAAAATAATACTGAGAAAAGTTGATACAGTACTCAAATTGCATATTTATGCATAAATTGGGCTCAAAACAGGAACCCTGAACGATTGCTTCAATTAGTCCAAGCAAACAAGCCATCCTCCCGAAGTAATCAGGACTTTTACTTGAAGTAATCGAGTTGCTTGCTTGAAGCTGATTTTTAGGTTAAATTACAAGTTGTATATACGTAACTTTATGCATCCTCTCTACCCTTTAAAAAACAGTGTCTTGCCCAGAAAAACGTAGAATCAGAAACAACGTTACTCAAGGCAAGACATTATCTAAATATAGGTTTGGTTATTGCAAGGTTAATGTGTCCTATATTATTACCTCTTAATAAACTCCACACGCCGATTTTTTGCACGACCTTCATCTGAACCATTATCAGCCACAGGCTCATGAGAGCCCTTGCCCACAGGACGGAGGTTGAATGGATCTACTCCTTGTCCTTCAAGGGCCTTCACCACAGCTTCGGCACGACTCTGACTCAATGGGTCATTAATAGCGTCGGAGCCTTGATTATCAGTATGTCCTTGCACCTCAAAGCGTGCTGTCGGATTCTTCTTCATATACTCTGCCACCTTCATAATCTCCTCCATCGATTCAGGTTTCAAGGTTGCCTTACCCGTCTCAAACAAGATATTATTGGTAACAAACTTACCTGTTTCAGCAATAGCCTTCTCAACAGCAGATGAATAGTCAGTAGATTGACGCTCATACAGTTCAACAGCACCCTTAGCCATAACAACGTTGGTGATATAGATACCCTTATTACTATCAGAAGAACCATTCATGTACCAAGAGCGTGGTTGCTTCATATTAGGGATATTGACTATACGCTGATAGTTGAGATACACTTTGAATGCACGCTTGTTGAATGAGAATGCAATGTGATTCCAATCGTTTTTCTTGAATATTGGCTTAATCGTAGATGTTTTTACTTCACCTGTTTGTTTAGTGCCATTAGGATTCTCAGAACCCCAACCCCAAGATATGCCATAATAATCACCCTTAGGATTATTGAGCGTATGTGTTTCAGGACTTGTACGGATGTCAAAAGCTCTATAACTTTCTTCTTTTGCCTGTTCAAAAATGATATCCAATGTAGCATCCCAACTAGAACCTTCTTGTGCAGGTTGTGAAAGCACATCAAACTCAAGGGTAAACTCTTCAGGGAAATAATCTTCTTCATCCATCAAAGGCTTAATAGCACTCTCTTCCAACTTAATGGCTTTCAAACCTTTAATGCTAACGACTTCTACTTCACTACCTTCAACCAAGTCCCACTTGGATGGGAACTCACCCATCTGCTCGTTTGCGAAGTCATCCTCGAAAAGAATCACGCTACCACGGACGAAGTCACTCTTTTGGTTCTGACCTACGGCATTGGGGGTATCATCAACCTCTTCATCACTATCATTGTCAGACTTTGAGCTTTTCCCTTTCTTGCCTTGCTTCTTACCGTTAAGCACCTTGTCAGAAGCATTATCAGCCTCCTTATCGGCCTTTCTCTCTACATTACGCTCCACAGCGTTCTTCGCTGCATCCACAGCCTTGTCCTTGAGCTTACCCAACCATCCCTGGGCATCGGAGTTTACCGAGAAAGCTATCGCCATCATCAGCATCAAAATCAGTCTTTTCATACGCTCTTTTGTTCTAGGTTCATAAATTGTATATATTAATTGCAAATTTACGAAAAATATCCGAAATCACCAAACGAAATCACAACTTTTTTTTCGTCTTACTCCCCAAAAATCCGTTGCAGCGTTGCAACACTGCAACGGATAAAAAGATTCTGTCTGGAGGAAAGCATGGGTTTCGCCAAATGAAAGCAGGACTTTACTCCGAGGAAAGTCCCTTTGTGCTTCCATTATTGTTTTTTAAGAATTTACTTGGCTGAATTATTTGGCAGAGTGGAGGATTTTGCTTATCTTTGCAACGTGACAATGCAATTTTGCGCAAAACTAAAACAAAGTACATTTATGAAAGATTTGAAAGGAACAAAGACAGAGAAGAACCTGCTGGAAGCATTTGCAGGCGAGAGCATGGCACGTAACAAGTATACCTACTGGGCATCAAAGGCAAAGAAGGACGGTTTCGTACAGATAGCAGCCATCTTTGAGGAGACTGCCAACAACGAAAAGGAGCACGCAAAGCTGTGGTTCAAATACTTGGAGGGCGGTGGCATTAAGGGCACAGAGGAGAATCTGGAGGCAGCTGCCGCTGGTGAGAACTACGAATGGACCGACATGTACGACCGCATGGCCAAGGAGGCTCACGAGGAAGGTTTTGAAGAGATTGCCATCAAGTTTGAGGGCGTGGCAAAGATTGAGAAGGAGCATGAGGCTCGCTATCGCAAGCTGCTCGACAACGTGAAGAAGGAACGCGTATTCTCAAAAGACGGCGACGTTATCTGGCAGTGTTCTAACTGCGGACACTTAGTAATTGGCAAGAAGGCACCCGAGATGTGCCCCGTTTGCAACCATCCGCAGGCCTACTTCCAGGTCAAGGCCGAGAATTATTAAAACAAGCTCCCCTCCCGAGTCAGGAGGGGAGTTTTTATGATAGAAGGATTTGAAGAATGCGGTCGGCAGTACGCCCGTCCCAACGTTCTGGTAGCGCAGAGTGCTTCCATTCGCCACGCACCATCTGAGCGACAGACGCGGAAAGTTTTACAGGGTCTTCGCCCACGAGAACGTTAGAGCCCACAGAAACAGTCTCTTGATGCTCAGTATAGTCATTGAGAGTAATACAAGGTATACTGTTAAACGTTGCCTCTTCAGCCACGTTGCCCGAGTCGGTAATGATACCTTTAGCATGAGCAGTGAGCCATCCGAACTCAAGATAGCTCAAAGGCGGAATAATTAGAATATCAGGATTCAGTTCGCATACCTTATCACGGGCCAACCCACGCAAAGGCGCAATGACGGGGATATCTCCAGCAGCCTCAACCATCGCCTGTAGCATCTTCTGCAGATTGTCTGTATCAGCCAAGAGAGCCTTGCGATTAAGGGTGAAAACCAAATAGTCACCCTCCTGTACCGAGGCGGGCAGCGAGGCTGGTCGTTTCAGACGATCGTAGTTAAATCGGAGCGTATCCATCAGGATGTTGCCCACCATATAAGTTTGTGAAGCGTCGCTCTGCTCACGAGTGGCAATACCCGTACTCTTCACTCCAGCGGTAAAGAGATAGTCGCTCAGTGCATCAATCACCAGACGATTAATCTCTTTAGGCATATTAATATTAAAGGAACGCGTGCCCGCAACGAGGTGAGCCAGACGGATGGAACGTTTCTTGGTAACGATAGCGGCAGCCATCGTAGAAGCCAGATCGTCGACGACTATGACCACATCGACAGGATGCTCGTCAAGAAACTTATCGAAAGCGGCCATCACCTGACTGGTTATCTCGTTAAGACTTGTAGACGATACACCCAGGAAAAACTGAGGGCGTTCTATCTGAAGATCGTCAAAAAGCGAGGGTTCCAGCGTAGGATCGTCCTCACATCCCGCATATACCAGCAAACACTTAGCATCACTACGACGGCCTATGGCACGCACCAAAGGCGAAACTTTTACAAAATTCGGTCTTGCTCCTGCAAGAATACATATCGTCTTATCCATAGCTATATTTTTTATGGTGCAAAGATAGAAAAAAAATCCGCAAGATATTAGGTTATTCGGATTTTTTTAGTAACTTTGCACTCAGAATACGGGTCGTGCCGCATAGATCGGGATACTCTACATTAATTAAATCATCGGGACCGTTTCCCTTGCCAATGGCGGGCCACAATGATCCTCCACGAGGAGAGCAGCAATGCCGGTGGATTACAACAGCAGGGAGCACCCACATCGTGTGAAACAGGAGTTTTCACCAAATCATCGGCACGAACCCGCTTTTTTGTTTATCATTGAAAATTAGGTATTATGTTTTCTGGAATTATCGAAGAGTTTGCTACTGTTATAGCAATCAATAAGGATCGCGAGAATATAGATTTCACACTGAAGTGTTCGTTTGTCGACGAACTGAAAATCGACCAGAGTGTGGCACATAATGGCGTGTGCCTCACAGTCGTGAAAATTGAGAACGGCACATATGTGGTGACAGCCATGAAGGAGACGCTCGACAGAACGAATCTGGGATTGCTGAAAATAGGCGACAAGGTGAACGTGGAGCGTTCGATGCTCATGAACGGACGATTGGACGGTCACATCGTACAAGGTCACGTAGACCAGACGGCCAAGTGTATCGCCACAGACGATGCCGACGGAAGCATATACTTCACTTTCGAATATCCAGAGAACCGCGAAATGGCGAAAAAGGGTTACTTTACCGTGGATAAGGGCTCAGTCACAGTGAATGGCGTATCACTCACGGTTTGCAATCCTACTTCAAACACATTCCAGGTAGCGATTATCCCCTACACCTTTGAACACACCAACTTCTGCGACATTAAGGTTGGCTCCGTTGTCAACCTCGAGTTCGACATCTTAGGGAAATATATTGCAAGGCTGCAGAGCCTATAGGCCCTCAACTATAACAATTCTGACGGAGCGGAGATGAAAGTCTTCGCTCCGTGTCGTATCAGGAATTCTTTGTCACGGAAGCCCCAAAGCACACTGATACAAGGCAAGCCGCTATTCTTTGCCGCCTCAACATCCACATCGCTATCCCCCACATACACAGCGTTTTTCTGTCCCACGTTTAGCATCCTCAAAGCAGCATACACAGTGTCTGGCGCAGGTTTCTTGCGGATGCCAGCAGCCTCGTTTTCACCTATTGCCACTTCGATAGTATCAGGAAAGAAATGCTGACAGAGCTCCTGAGTGGCAGCCATCATCTTATTACTCACCACAGCCAAGCGACAGCCCTGAGCCCTGAGTGCTTTCAAGGCGTCAGGAATACCCTCGTATGGACGGGTGGTATCGAGCGAATGTTCCATATAATGCTGTCGGAAGGTAGCAAATGTAGCCTCGAAATCAGGATTCTGTTCCCCATCAGGGATGGCACGCTCCATGAGAAGGCGCACCCCATTACCAACAAAATGACGCACATCGTCGATTGTATGTTCAGGCATGCCATGCGTACGGAGTGCATAATTCACAGACGCTGCCAAGTCGCCAAGCGTGTCGAGCAGTGTCCCGTCTAAATCAAATATATATGTAGAATACATTTCCTGTCTTTTTTATCTTTTACTTCTTGTTATCATGGTATGTACCTTATTATTATACTTATCAGCCTTCATCAGATCGTCAATAGTGAGGTGCATGCGATATCTCCAACGATGAAAGGCATCACTAGGCACATTGATACGCTCTTCGCGCGGATTCTTCGAACGGAGCTCCGTATCCATCGCAAGCCAGTCCTGCAAAGATAGCACACAGAGCATTGACGGACAATAGAGATGGCGCGCAATGATTTCCTCTGCCATGTGGGCAGGCAGATGCTCAGGCGCTCGCCCTTGTTTCTGAAGCATGGTAACATAATAACGCTGGGTGCGCTCAGGGCTCTCCTCCCACCAGAGGCGCAAAGGCGACATGTCGTGGGTTGAGAAAGTTGCCACACTTGGATAAGTATTTGCATCGAGATGAGCGAACTCAAATCCACTCTCCTTGGGCATCGACTGAATCTCGAGCGACAGGATACGAAGGCTGTCGAGCACAGGCGCCACACAATCGGGCAACATACCCAGATCCTCTGCACAACAGAGCATACGAGTGTCGCCAAACACCTGAGTAAGGTGTTTCATAGCCTGATTACCCCAGAAAAAATTATGGCGCTGATAGAAGTAATTATTATAGAGACGCATGAAGGCATCTTTCTCTTCTGCTGTCAGAGCATCGAATACTGGTTCGTGTAACGCTCCTATACGAGGGTGATACATCTCTGGCTGCTCTGGATCTTCGAGGAAGAGCACTCCGCTGATAAGGCGATAAAGGCCATCACGAATCCAAAGACTGTTTTCATCGCATTTCCCCTCGAAAGCGTCCTGCACTTTCTTTTGGTTGTTATAGTCGGCCTTCAAATCATAGAATCCATAACTACGACTCACCAAAAAAGTCTCCTTAACATAAGGAGCATGCATACCAAAAAGGCGATTCAACACACGATCGTTAATAAACGGACGGGTATAGAGTTCCTTATGGAACGGAAGGCCGAAATACTCGATTTCGCTCACAGTCATTGGCAATGCTGGAGAAAAATGTCCCAAAAGACCATAGACAGCATCACCGGGAATCTCCCAAACGCGGAAGAAGCCCAATACATGGTCTATTCGGATGGCATCGAAATACTGTTCCATCCAACGTATGCGCTTGCGGAACCAACTGACTAACGAACTTTCGCTCCAATTATAAGTAGGGAAGCCCCAGTTCTGCCCGTTCTGCGAAAAGGCATCAGGAGGCGCCCCCGTCTGCGTATTCATGTGGAATAACTCAGGATGAGTAGCTGTTTCCACACTTTCGCGATTTACCCCAATAGGCACATCACCTTTGATGAAAATGCCTTTCTCTCTGGCATAGTCTGAGGCTGCCTTCAGTTGAATGTGAAGGTGATACTGAAGATAGTAAATTATATTAACATCATCAGACGTCCACTTAGCATAGGGTTCTAGCCAGTCTTTATTATCAATAAACCATACCTTAAAGTCTTTTGAGTCGAGGGTCTGTTGGCCTCGTTCAGCGAAGATTTCCTTAACATAAGCCATCTTTACGCAATCTACAGCCTCATAATCACTATAGCTCAGGTTGTTAAGTTCCTGACGTTGGCGATGGAAGGCTATCATTTTGCTCTTGTTTTTCAAGGTTCCAAGAGCCTCTAAGTCAATATAATGCGGATGGAGCGCAAAGGCTGAGACTATGTTGTATGGGCAGGAATCGTTCCATCCATGCGACACAGTGGAATCGTTGACTGGCAACAACTGTATCACCTTCATGCCCGTCTTCACAACCCAATCGACAAAATGACGCAAATCGCCAAAGTCTCCAACGCCATATGAACGGCTACTACGAAGCGAGAATACAGGAATCACAACCCCAGCAACTCGCCATGTATGCTCTTTAACCCTCAAAATCTGACCATAGACTACCAGAACAACACCATCAGGCACGGCATTCTGCTCGGAAGGTATCAACCCTTCTGTAGTACGGTTATCACCCTCCTCCCACGTCATTAAAGTATGGGTGGCATCATCAATAATTACATATTTGTATTCGATAGGCAGCAATACTGCGTCGACATTCACAGATAATAACCATTCACAGCGCCCTACACACTCCATCTTCAGGTAGCGAGCAGGATTCCAACCGCCCAAGGCGGGATGATTGCCAATGATGGCCAACGACTGCCCTTCTTGAAGCTGAGGAGCCGAGACACGGAAGATTATGGTTTTGCGATAAAGGGGCACCCGAAGCGCCTTTACCTCCTCGTCAAGAGACAGATGGGTGGTAGTCTGATAGGCCTTGCTATAGAGATAATACTGGAGGGGCACCTCACGCCACAAATCAGCCAGCACATAGTTTTTTGTTGAATCAAAATAATAAGTTCGCGGGATTGCGGTCCACTCCCTACGAAGAACGTTGCCATCAGCATCCTCTACTTGATAATAATAAGAGAAAGAGGTTATGGGGTGTTGGCGAGACTCAAGGGCTGACGTCTCAAGTTCCCACTGCCACCCATCGGTAGTGAGCATCATCAGGCGATCGTCCCTTTCTGTTCCATCCTGACTTCTGTACGTGATGCACACATAGAGGTTTTCGCCCCACTTGGTGCCATACTGAATGGCAAACTTTAGTTTCATAAACTATGATTTTCATGCAAAGGTACAAAATTATTAATATTAATCGTGAAGAATTAAGAGAATTTTGTAACTTTGCACCAATTTTAGAAGAAATGATGAAAATGAAGAAGATTCAAAGAAAGTATTATCTGATACCAATTGCCTTGTGCCTGCTTGGTATCGTTTGGTTGGGCTACTACTTCTTTATGAGCAGTCTGTCACTATCAGACAAGATTGAGTACATCTACATTGACGATAACGACAACATCGACTCCGTAAGTGCCAAATTGAACGACATCGCATCCGAGCATACCATCATGGCCTTTACAACGATGGCACGCCACAGCAGTTATGCAGAAAACATTCGGAGCGGACGATATGCCATAGCGCCAGGTGAGAGCGCCATCACTGTGTTCCGCCATCTAAAGAACGGACACCAGGAGCCCGTAAAACTTACAATTCCCGAGAGTCGTACAACGGATCGTTTGGCGGGAGCATTATCGAAAAAGCTTATGATAGACAGTACTGCTCTGGCTATTTGCTTAAAAGACACAGCTTTCTGCAAGCGTTGGGGATATGATACTGCTACAATAGTCTGCTTGTTTGTGCCCAACACCTATGAAGTATATTGGAACACCAGCATAGACCACCTGATGGAACGTATGCAGAAAGAGCACAAGCACTTCTGGAACAAAGAGCGACTAACAAAGGCTCAGGCACTTGGACTTACACCCAACGAAATCTGTACTGTAGCCAGCATCATTGACGAGGAAACGGCAAACAATGCAGAAAAGCCAATGATTGCGGGTATGTATCTGAATCGTTTAAAAGTAGGCATGCCACTTCAGGCAGACCCGACGATCAAGTTTGCCCTACAGGATTTCGCCCTGCGCCGTATATATCACGATATGTTGTTTTATAATAGTCCCTACAACACTTATAAGAACACAGGTTTGCCTCCCGGCCCCATCAAGGTTGCATCTATTGCAGGAATCGATGCCGTACTGAACAGAGTAGATCACGACTATCTATATATGTGTGCAAAAGAAGACTTTTCGGGTACCCATAACTTTGCAAAGACATATTCGGAACACCTGAGAAATGCTGCAAAATATAGTAAGGCACTGAACGAGAGGGGTATAAAATAGTTAATAGTAGGGCTTTTTTGCAGGATTTTCAGGATAAATTTGTAATTTTGCAGCCACAAATAAAAAGACAATATAAAAATGGAAGAAAGAATAGTAAACGAAAGCGAGGAGAAAAAGTCTGTCAGCTTCATTGAACAGAAGGTGATTAACGACTTGGCAGAAGGCAAGAACGGAGGCAGAATGCAGACCCGTTTCCCACCTGAACCAAATGGCTATCTGCACATCGGACACGCCAAAGCCATCGCTATCGACTTTGGATTGGCCAAGAAATACGGTGGTCAGTGTAACCTCCGTTTCGACGACACCAACCCCATCAAGGAAGATACAGAATACATCGAAAGCATTGAGCATGATATTAAGTGGTTAGGCTTCCAGTGGGCAAACATATACTATGCCAGCGACTATTTTCAGGAGTTGTGGGACTTTGCCGTATGGCTCATCAAGCAGGGTCGTGCCTATGTGGATGAACAGAGTGCCGAGGTGATTGCCCAGCAGAAGGGTACCACCACGAGCCCAGGTACTAACAGTCCATTCCGCGATCGCCCTGTAGAGGAGAACCTGAAACTGTTTGAATATATGAACAGTGGCAAGTGTGAGCCTGGAACACTGGTTCTTCGTGCGAAGATTGACATGGCTCATCCAAACATGCTATTCCGCGATCCGCTAATCTATCGCGTCCTGAACATTCCACACATCCGTACAGGCAACAAGTGGAACGCATACCCTATGTATGACTTCACACATGGCCAAAGCGACTACTTAGAAGGGGTTACACATTCTTGGTGTACACTGGAGTTCGTAGAACACCGTCCCTTGTACGATTTATTCGTGACCTGGATGAAAGAATGGAAGGGTGAGACAGATAATATTGAAGACAACCGCCCTCGTCAGACAGAGTTCAACAAACTGAACCTGAGCTACACACTGATGTCGAAGCGCAATCTGCTAGCATTGGTGAATGAGGGTTTGGTTGATGGTTGGGACGATCCTCGTATGCCTACCATCTGTGGGTTCCGTCGTCGTGGCTACAGCCCCGAAAGTATCATCAAGTTCATTGATAAGATTGGATATACCACCTACGATGCTCTCAACGAGATGGCGTTGTTGGAAAGTGCAGTTCGAGATGATCTGAATAGCCGTGCTATCCGCGTGAGTGCTGTTCTCGACCCTGTGAAGGTAGTTATTACCAACTATCCTGAGGGACAGATTGAGCAACTGACAGCTATCAACAATCCTGAGAACGAGGCCGACGGAACGCACACCGTTGAGTTCAGTCGTGAACTATGGATTGAGCGCGATGACTTCATGAAGGAAGCCGAGAAGAAGTTCATGCGTCTGGCTCCTGGCAAAGAGGTACGTCTGAAAAACGCCTATATCATCAAGTGCGACGAGGAGCACCCTTGCGATGAGGATGAGAACGGCCGTATCACCACCATCTATTGCACATACGACCCAGAGTCGCGCAGTGGCCTTCCTGGCTCAAACCGTAAGATTAAGGGAAAAACTCTGCACTGGGTTAGTTGCCAGCATGCCGTCAAGGCAGAGGTACGTCTTTATGAGCGTCTTTGGAAAGTAGAGAATCCACGTGACGAGATGGCCGATATCCGCGAAAGACAAGGCTGCGATGCTGTTACAGCCATGAAGCAAATGATTAATCCCGACTCACTGAACGTGTTGAAGGAATGCTATATCGAACCATTTGCCGCTCAGATGAAGCCACTCACATACCTGCAGTTCCAGCGTATCGGATATTTCACACCTGATTCAGATTCTACCCCCGAGAAGCCTATCTTCAACAAGACCGTAGGACTGAAAAGCTAAATAATGGCAGATAATCTCGAATATTTCAACACTAAGGAGTTCAAGAAAATCCTAAGTAAATACGAAGAGTCGGCCAAGTCAGGGCATCCAACTTATATGGATGCCGATGACTTGGCTGATATCGCTGATTATTATCAGTACAACGGGCATATGGAAGAAGCGGAACAAGCCATCGATCTGGCTCTGAGTTATAATCCGCAAGCCGTAGGGCCTCTGCTTTACAAAGCCAGAGAAGCCATGTCGCTCAAAGACTTTGATACAGCTAGAGAATACGCCAAACGGATAGAAGCAACTGACGCAGTCGAAGCTCTCTATCTGCAAGGCGAGATTCTTATCAGCGAAGGCAAGGAAGAAGCAGCAGACAACTTGTATAGAGAACACATGAAGGAGGTGATGCCCGATGAGCTGATGGATTATGTTTTCGATGTTGCAAGCATCTATTCTGACTACAACATTTATGACAAAGCCTTTGAATGGGCTGCCAGATCGCAGGGTGACAACTCTGACGACTTTAAGGAGTTGATGGCCAGAACACTCTTCGGGTTAGGGAAATTCCAGGACAGCGAACGTATATTCAACGAACTAATAGACCATAATCCCTATTCCGTCCGTTACTGGAATGCATTGGCCAGTACGCAATTCATGCAGGAAGACTACAGCTCAGCTATCACCAGCAGCGAATATGCCATTGCCATCGACCCGAATGATGCAGAAAGTATTCTGTCAAAGGCAAATAGTCTTTTTAATCTCGAAAACTACGAGATGGCTCTCACCTACTACAAGAAATATTCTGAGAAGATGCCAGACGACGAGTTCGGCTTAATGCATCAGGGAACCTGCTTAATGAACTTAGGGCGCCTTGAAGAGGCCATCTCTATGCTGGAGAAGGCAGAGGAAGTTGCCGACAAGAACTCTCCACATCTGCCTGACATTTATCAGGAGATGGCTTTCGCCTATTGCGATTTAGAAAAGCCAGAGACAGCCATCTACTATCTCGACAAGACAGACAATTTAGAGTGCGATCATATCAATATCAAGATTATTAAAGGTCACATTTATCTGGCCAACAAGATGGTATCAGAGGCGGAATCTGCTTTTGCAGAAGCACTCAGTCTATCGGGAAGTTCACCAAAGGTCATGCTCCGCATCATCGTTTCATTCTACGACAACCACTTGGTTCTGGCCTCATACCAGTTACTAAAGAACTTTCTGAAACACGTTGATGAAGATTGGAAAGACGGTTATTCCTACATGGCACTATGCTGTAAGGATTTGAAAAAGGATGACGAATTCATGGAATACCTTAAACTGGCATGCGAGAAGAATCCCAAAGAAGCTAGACGGGTCTTAGGAAGTTTATTCCCAAAAGACATCAAGTCGAAAGACTATTATGAGTATATGATTAACGAAAAGAAGAAATCATGAATCTGATTACAAATATCCTGAACAGCCTTGGCTGGTATCCAACAATCTTCGTTCTGATGCTATTGGAGAGTACTGTTGTACCCGTACCTTCAGAATTCGTCGTCACTCCAGCCGCCTATCATGCAGCCACAGGTTCACTGAATGTCTTTCTGGTTATTCTGTTTGCCACACTTGGTGCAGACATCGGTGCCAGCATCAACTATTTTGTGGCGCTTTATGTAGGACGCCCCGTGGTTTACCGCTTTGCCAATAGCAAATGGGGCAAGATGTGTCTGTTGAATCAGGAGAAAGTTGAGAAAAGCGAGAAATATTTTGACGACCACGGCATAGCTGCCACACTCACTGGCAGATTTGTCCCTGTGATTCGTCACCTTATTTCCATCCCTGCGGGTCTCGCTCGGATGCATTACGGGAAGTTTCTGCTTTTCACGACTATCGGTGCTGGTGGCTGGCATAGTGTGTTGGCTGCTATGGGCTGGTATCTCCACGCCATCGTACCAGAAGATCAGCTGAATGAGAAAATAAGCGAATATGCAGAATACATCAAGATTGCCATTCTCGTACTTCTGATTGTGTCCGTAGTTTACTTCGTTATAAAGAATAAAGCTAAGAAAAAGCAAGATAATCGGGCGTAAAAGGGATTTTTTATCATTTTATTTGCTCTTTTCCTTTTTTTTATCTAACTTTGCCGATTATTATCAGCATTTAGTTAGTTATGGCAAGGACAAACAATCATCTGGTTATCATGGCAGGCGGGGTAGGCAGCCGCTTCTGGCCTATGAGCACATCAGAGAATCCCAAACAGTTCATCGATGTACTGGGTGTAGGGAAGACCCTACTCCAGCTCACCGTAGAAAGGTTTGGCAATTTGGTTAAGCCCGAGAACATATGGGTAGTAACCAATCAGAAATATGCAGACATCGTGAAGACACAGTTACCCAGTATGCCTGAGGGCAATATTCTTTGTGAACCATGCCGTCGCAACACCGCTCCATGTATTGCCTACGTCAGCTGGCGCATTAAATCGAAAGATCCGAAAGCCAACATCGTAGTGACCCCCAGCGATCATATTGTGACAAATACAACCGAGTTTCAGCGTGTCATCAAGGAATGCATGCAATTCACAAGCGAAACCGACGCAATCGTCACATTAGGCATGAAGCCTAACCGCCCAGAGACAGGCTACGGTTATATTCAGGCAGACCTCAGTACCAGTTCCTTGCGAAACAAAGAAATATATCGTGTTGATGCCTTCAAAGAGAAGCCTAACCTCGAAACCGCTCAAGAATATATCAAGAAAAACTATTTCTTCTGGAATGCAGGCATATTCATCTGGAACGTAAACACCATTGTGAACGCATTCCGCATCTACCAGCCCTCAATGTCGAAGATATTCGAGTCGATGCTGCCCATCTATGGCACCGACAAGGAGCAGGAAGAAATCAACAAGCGTTTTCCTGAATGTGAGAACATCTCTGTAGACTATGCCATCATGGAGAAGGCGGAGGAGATCTTCGTTTGTCCAGCCGACTTTGGATGGAGTGACCTTGGCACATGGGGTTCTCTACATGAGCAAAGCAAAAAAGACCTATATGGCAACGTCAGCATCGGGCAGGACATCAGTCTGGTTGAGAGTCACAACTGCATTGTACACACCACTCAGGAGAAGAAGGTTGTTGTACAAGGACTTGACGGATATATCATTGCCGAGAAGGACAATACGCTATTGATATGCAAGCTATCAGAAGAACAGCGAATCAAACAATTCTCTGGAAATAATTAAGAAACAAAATATGGATAAAAAAGTTGCTCTTATTACAGGTATTACCGGACAGGACGGCTCCTATCTGGCAGAATTTCTTATTGAGAAAGGCTATGAAGTTCACGGACTGATGCGTCGTTCGTCTTCTTTCAATACCGCTCGCATCGAACATCTTTATCTCGACGAGTGGGTACGTGATATGAAGAAAGCACGCCTTGTGAACCTTCATTGGGCCGATATGACAGATTCTTCTTCGCTGATTCGTGTCATCTCAAAGATTCGTCCTACCGAGATTTATAACCTCGCCGCCCAAAGCCATGTAAAGGTTTCGTTCGACGTACCTGAATATACCGCAGATACTGATGCCAACGGTGTACTCCGTTTGTTGGAGGCCGTGCGCATTTGCGGTCTGGCAGACACATGCCGCATCTACCAGGCTTCCACTTCTGAGCTCTATGGTAAAGTTCAGGAAGTTCCTCAGTCAGAAACCACCCCATTCTACCCCCGTTCTCCATATGCCGTAGCAAAGCTCTATGGCTTCTGGATTATGAAGAACTATCGTGAGTCGTATGGAATGTACTGCTGCAACGGTATTCTCTTTAACCACGAGAGCGAACGCCGCGGTGAGACCTTCGTTACCCGCAAGATTACGTTGGCAGCAGCCCGCATTGCTCAGGGATATCAGGACAAGCTCTATCTCGGTAACCTGAACTCACTTCGCGACTGGGGCTATGCCAAAGATTATATCGAATGTATGTGGCTCATCCTACAGCAGCCAGAGCCCGATGACTTCGTGATTGCCACAGGTGAGTATCACACCGTACGCGAGTTTGCTACCCTCGCTTTCAAGGAGGTAGGCATCGAGCTCGAATGGCGTGGCGACGGCGTTGACGAGAAGGGTTACGACAAGGCCACAGGCAAGGCGCTTGTCGAGGTTGATCCTAAGTACTTCCGCCCTGCTGAGGTTGACCAGCTGCTGGGTAATCCTGCCAAGGCCAAGGCCAAGTTGGGATGGAATCCCCAGAAGACCTCTTTTCAGGATTTGGTGAAGATTATGGTTCAGCACGACATGAAGTTTGTGAAGAAGCTTTTCATTAAAGCCCACATGGACGATGCTCAGTAAGGATAGTAAGATATATGTAGCCGGGCATCACGGACTTGTGGGTTCTGCTATTTGGAACAATCTCCTTCATAGAGGATATACCAATCTTGTAGGTCGTAGTCACCAAGAACTTGACCTTACAGATCAGATTGCTGTCAAGAAGTTCTTCGATGAAGAGCGTCCTGATGCCGTGGTACTCGCTGCAGCCTTTGTAGGCGGTATTATGGCAAACTCGCTCTATCGTGCCGACTTCATCATGATGAACATGAAAATTCAGTGCAACGTCATCTCCGAGGCCTATGCCCACGGTGTACAGAAACTGCTCTTCTTAGGCTCTACCTGCATCTATCCCAAGAACGCGCCTCAACCCATGAAGGAAGACTGCCTCTTGACATCACCACTCGAATATACCAACGAGGAGTATGCCATCGCCAAGATTGCCGGCCTGAAGATGTGCGAGAGCTATAACCTCCAGTATGGCACAAACTATATAGCAGTGATGCCAACCAATCTCTATGGGCCGAACGACAACTTCCATCTGGAAAACTCTCATGTCATGCCAGCCATGATGCGTAAGGTATACCTGGCTAAACTCATCCACGACGGTGATTGGGACAAGATTGCCATCGACCTGAACAAACGCCCCGTTGAGGGCGTAACTGGCGATGCCAGCCATGACAAGATTCTCGAGATTCTTGCCAAGTACGGCATCTTCGACAATAAGGTAGTACTCTGGGGAACGGGCACACCCTTGCGCGAGTTCCTCTGGAGCGAGGACATGGCAGACGCCAGCGTACATGTGCTTCTGAATGTAAACTTCTCTGATATCATCGGCATCGAGAAATACTCAAGTGTTCATTATGGTGCCTCAACCGATGGTGCCGTAGACCGTAACCACTCAACTGGTCGCGGTGGAGCCATCCCCAAGTTAGGAGAGATCCGCAACTGCCACATCAACGTTGGAACAGGTAAGGAGCTCACTATCCGCGAACTTTCAGAGTTAGTGGTCAAGGCCGTTGGCTTCGAAGGAACAGTAGAGTTTGACACATCCAAGCCCGATGGAACCATGCGCAAGCTCATCGACGTATCAAAGCTCCACTCCCTCGGTTGGACGCACAAGGTAGAAATCGAGGACGGCGTCAAGAAACTATTTGAATGGTACAAGTCAAGTCTGCAATGCCAATGAGAGACTAGTCATGCTCCATGACATGTGCTAGACAATTTATTGACAAACGGTCTCATGAGAATCGCGCCGTAGTCAGCAAACGGTCCAAAGGTCGCAAATACGCGAGTTTTGGACCGTTTTTATAAACAGCTGAAAACGTGACTGTTACACAGAAAGATAATTCTTAACACTCGTTGAGATAGCTTCTTTCACAACAAAACAACTTGTTTTGTCCTCGAAAAGACTATCTCTTCCACCTTTGGAGACAATCTCCACAAAAGTAAAACAACTTGTTTTACCTGAAAAGGCCCTAAGTTTGCCGTAAGGAAACCCTAAGTTTGTCGTAATATAACCCATAGTTTGCTTACGACAAACCCGTTTCCTGTCGGTAATAAACCTTAAAAGCGCCTCCCGTTGCTCTAGAATGAGCAAAACTGAGAGACGTTTTTTCGGGAATATATTTTTACGTATAAAGGATTGCATACAAATAGCCCTCGCTAAATTATAGCGAGGGCCGTTCTCGGATATAAATCACGTGCTTTGTTATCTTATTTGGTATAGAGAGCAACGATGGTCTCATACTTCTCCTGCTTTCCAGAAGTCTGCTTGGGCTCCTCTACCTTCTTACCGTATTCGTAAACCTGTTCGAGAGTCAGTTTGCCATCCTCGAAGTCCTTACCAATACCACTGTCGAAGCTAGCATAGCGAGCCTTCTTCATGGCAGGAATCTCGCTCTCCTGAAGAATAGCGGCAGCATTCTCCAGTGCACGAGCCATAGCATCCATACCACTGATGTGAGCGATGAAGAGATCCTCAAGGTCGGTAGAGTTACGACGGATCTTCGCGTCGAAGTTTGTACCGCCATTGCCAAGACCGCCATTACGGATAATCTCCATCATAGCCTGAGTCAGTTCAAAGTTGTCGATGGGGAACTGGTCGGTATCCCAACCATTCTGAGCGTCGCCACGGTTAGCGTCGATAGAGCCCAGCATACCAGCATCAACAGCACAAGCCAACTCGTGCTCGAAGGTGTGGCCAGCCAAAGTAGCGTGGTTCACCTCAATATTCACCTTGAAGTCCTTATCCAGACCATGTGCCTTCAGGAAACCGATAACGGTCTCAGTGTCGACATCATACTGGTGCTTAGAAGGTTCCATGGGCTTCGGCTCAATAAGGAACGTGCCCTTGAAGCCCTTAGCGCGAGCATAGTCACGAGCCAGAGTCAGCATAGTAGCCATGTGTTCCTTCTCACGCTTCTGGTCAGTGTTCAGGAGACTCATATAACCTTCACGGCCGCCCCAGAACACATAATTGGTTCCACCCAACTTGATGGTAGCGTCGATAGCGTTCTTAATCTGAACGATAGCGCGAGCCACTACGTCGAAATCAGGGTTGGTGCTGGCACCATTAGCATAACGCTTATTACCGAATACGTTGGCTGTACCCCAGAGCAACTTGATGTTGGGGAACTGCTTCATCTTCTCCTGAGCATAGTCAGTAATGGCCTTCATGCGCTCCTCATACTCTGCGATGGTGGCTCCCTCCTCTACGAGGTCCACGTCATGGAAGCAGAAGTACTCGATGCCGAGTTTGTCCATGATCTCGAAACCGGCGTCCATCTTGTCCTTGGCACGCTGAACAGCGTCCTCAGCCTTGTCCCACTCATAGGAGCGAGTCTGTCCGCCAAACTGGTCTGCAGAAGCGCCACCCAGGGTGTGCCACCATGCCATGGCAAACTTCAGCCAGTCTTTCATCTTCTTTCCCATCACAACCTTCTCGGGGTCATAATAGTGGAATGCCATCACGTTCTTGCTCTCTTTTCCTTCGAAAGGAATCTTACCGGTAAACGGAAAATACTCTTTTGCCATTTTTGTTTATAATTGATAAAAAGTTATGGAAATAATTGATGAATCTTTATTAATTTTTTGCCACACGCTTCAGGCTGTCCTTCCAATTGGCGTAGGCGCTGAGGTATTCGACACGGCGGCTCTCGTCGGGCTCAATGACAGCAAGGCGCTTGAGAGATGCGAAGGCTTCCTCATTGTCCTTGTAAAGGCCGCAGCCCATACCTGCACCCTTGGCGGCTCCCACACTGCCATCGGTCTCCAGCAGTTCGATGGTGGCTCCGCTCACACCGGCGAGCGTGTCACGGAAGAGCGGGCTGAGGAACATGTTGGCCTTTCCAGCGTGTATCTTGCGGATGTCCATGCCCATTTGCTGCATGATTTCCATGCCATAGCAGAAACTGAAGACGATGCCTTCCTGGGCTGCACGCATGAGGTGTGCCTTCCCGTGCTTGTTGAAGTTGACTCCTTGGATGGAGCATCCCACCTCCTGGTTCTCAAGCACTCGCTCTGCGCCATTGCCGAAGGGGATAATGGTGACACCGTCGCTGCCGATAGGCACATTGGCCATATAGTCGTTCATCTCGGCATAGGAGATGCCCTCTGGTGCGATGGTGCGGCGCACCCATGCGTTGAGGATGCCGGTGCCATTGATGCAGAGGAGCACGCCAAGACGGTCGAGTTGCTCTGTATAGTTGACGTGTGCGAAGGTGTTCACACGGCTTTTCTTATCATAGTTGATCTCACCAAGAACACCGTAGACCACACCTGAAGTACCGGCGGTGGAGGCGATTTCTCCTGGGTTGAACACGTTGAGCGACAATGCATTGTTGGGCTGGTCGCCGGCACGGTAGGAAATGGGGGTGCCTGCCTTGAGTCCCAATTCGGCGGCAGCCTCAGCACTCACCTCGCTCTGCACACTGAATGTGGGCACGATGTCGGGCACAAGAGACTGGTCGAAACCGAAATAGCGCATGAGGAAGTCAGCAACCTTCTTCTCACGGAAGTCCCAGAACATACCCTCACTGAGTCCGCTGATGGTGGTGTTCACCGTTCCGCTGAGACGCATGGCGAGGTAGTCGCCGGGAAGCATGAACTTATACACTTTGTCAAATAGTTCAGGCTCGTTCTCCTTCACCCACGCGAGTTTGGCGGCGGTGAAGTTGCCGGGAGAGTTGAGCAGGTGACCGAGACACTGCTCGGCTCCAATCTCATTGAAAGCCTTCTCACCGTAGGGAACGGCACGTGAGTCACACCAGATGATAGAGGGGCGAAGCACCTGCAGATCCTTGTCGACACACACCAGGCCGTGCATCTGATAAGAGATGCCGATAGCCATGATGTCGTCGCCGGAAGCACCGGTGTCGGCCATGATTTTTTGCAAACTCATCTTGGCGTATGTCCACCAAGACTCTGGGTCTTGCTCGGCCCATCCTACCTTGACGGCCTTGATGGGAGCCTCTGACTCTGGGAAAAAAGCCGATGCAGCACATGCTCCTGTTTCTGCATCCACCAACGATGCCTTAACAGAACTGCT
>JAEEGG010009520.1_pt1 | contig 21730 bp, 15 predicted proteins | sample 9134161 | NCBI WGS metagenome assembly JAEEGG01 (sample SAMN16246543, study PRJNA631951) | gut metagenome | biome: gut microbiome; feature: rumen; material: CR-attached | host: Bos | place: Iran: Karaj | collected 2018-10
TGTGACCGCACGGGGAAGAACGAAATCGTAGTAGCAGCCGTCGGATATCTGAGGTCCTATGGCATACTGTACATTCTCTTTGCCGTAGATCTCGATGACCGCTTTAGCCAGTACGTGGGCTATTGAGTGACGATAAAGACTTAAAAACATTTCCTGATCCATTTTTTTCTCCTTTCATGCGTCCTGCTACCGGCAGGAATTCGCTTTAAAACACAAAAGACAAGTTTCGAAATGAAACTTGCCCTTTATTTTATAACTATTAACCGGCCTTCGCAACCTTAAAAGCCTTTATTATTCAGTTTTACGGCTCTTCCTGAGGCTTCTTACGGTCTGCCTTATCATGACGGCGGCGAATACCACGATAAGCAGCACGATGCCGGCATAACCGGCATATTTAAGTCTCCGGTCCGGAATTTTCGTGACAGCTATCACTCCGGCATTCCCGGTAAATGTTATCTGGGCATAGGAACCTGCCATCTCAAACGGCATCTCGGTCCATGTTCCCCCGTTTTTCCTCCAGATGCGGCACTGATCATAAGGCACGTACACCCTCATCCTGTATTCCGCAGAGTTCTCCGATGCGGATGTACCGTCAAATCCGATCTCGTATATGGTTACATCCGTATATGCACTGTTATCGGGAGTCGTAAATTCCATGGATGTAAGACGTGCCCTGATGCTGTCAGTTTCCCTGAACTGACCCTGCAATAAGGCGATCGGTCTTCCGGTATCCGCATACTTTATATCCGAAGCCAGAACCCCTACATGGGATATATACTCCGCTTCAACAACCATATTGCCGGCAACCCTTTTTCCGCTCAGATCAGGCCATACACCGTAGCTGCCCTCCATATCCGGAATCTCGGGCTGAGCCAAAAAGCCCATGTCATCTCCGTAGGAAGCACGGAATATCTTTACCACCTCTCCTCCGGCGACGAATATCACCTTCAGGTTTCCAAATTCGGACGGGATACCATCCATCTGCATAAGCTCGTCATAGGTCACCTCATCCGTGATCCCTTCATAGCTTATATTATCTATGCCGTAATGATCACCTGATACGTACAGATTGTCCGAATAGTCATTCCCGTTAACAGCCTCGGTTCCTGTTTCTCTCAGGATCTGTCCTGCTATCCCTCCGCAGTCTCCTCTCACATCTCCGAATACCGGCATGGATACACACTGCTTTATCGACTCCGCGTAACCTGCGATACCTCCAATAATATCCCTTCCCGAAAGTGTGCAGGCAGAATATGAAGAAACGATCGTTCCCTCGCTGTAGCCCGCGATGCCCCCGATATGATCACCATCGCCGGACATCACTGCCCCGTAGCCGCATCCGCCTCTGATGCATCCGTGCTCCGCTTTTCCGGCTATGCCCCCTGCGGCATCGGTTCTGACATTCACGATCCCGTAGTTTGCGCAGTCTTCCACATTGCTGCAGAGTGCATATGCCTCACCGGTCCTGAGTTCGAACCTTGCTATGGCATTGCTTTCGAGATTCTCCGTATCAACCGATAAAAGCCCCGCGATACCCCCCGCGTTTATATCTCCGCTGACAGTACCGTTATTGCGGCATTCGGTCATCCTTCCGTCATAATTGTATGTTCCCGCCACATCGGATACGTCGGAAAAAAGATAATCTATTCCCTCTTCTTCAACCCCGTTTATAAGATCGTTTATCAGATCGCAGGTCCTGTCGATCTGGTCTCCCAGCATGGCCGCATCTGCGGAAAGCTGCCCTGAATACATGCTGCTTATACTTATCAGTCTGTCTGTTTCGTATCTGACAGCGTAAAGGTCGGATGTCAGGATGTCCCTGTTTTGCGTAAGCTCATCGATCCCGGAATTCCATGTGTGGATACCGCTGTTTACGGAATCGTTGAATTCGGTCTCCGCCTCATGCTCCTTATCTGACAGTTCTGTCGTCACATTGCTGCCGGCAGCCTCCTTAATGTCATCCTCTGAAGGCATATGATCTTCGAGGCGGCCTATAAGTTCTTCGATCTCTTCTTCGGACAGATCGGATAGATCGGCTCCGTCCAGGATTTTCTCAATATCTTCCTCGGTCAGCTCTTTGTCGCCGGATATCTGATCGAGTACGGCGTCCATTCTGTTTTCAAGAGATTCCAGTGCCTCTCTTTCGGCTCTTTCGGCACGTTCCTCTATCATTCCGGCCCAGTTGCGGTTTTCTTCCAGCTTATATTCAGACAGGTCTCCGGACATGGAGACCGCATCATCCATCGCCTTCCCGGCGGCCTGCTGAAGCGAGTATATGGCATCTGTCACTTCGGGAACAGCTCCTTCCGCATCTGCGGCAACCCTCCCGGCAAGGGCATTTATCCTTGCAATCTGATCCGACACGGACTTCGATGGATCCGTTTCAATGTAGGGTTCCTGCTGACCTGCAATTCCTCCCACATCCTTCTTGCCGGTGACCGTTCCGTTATTGGTGCATGAATATATGGTGCCGCAGTGTCTTCCGCAGATCCCGCCGATATTGTATCCGACTCTTTCATATCCGACTGTCGCATCATTTCTGGAGCTCAGTATCATGCCTTCGGAAAATCCTGCGATCCCGCCAGTGTCGATACCTGACTGAAACGAGACAAGTGAAAGGTCACCGGTAATCTCCGATACGGCATCAACCCGTCTCTCGTCATTCTCAGCTGCCCACTCGGAAGTTGAGTTGATATCACCGGAATTGATACCCCTTCTTATGACTCCGTAGTTCCGTCCCGCTATTCCTCCGGTGTAATAGAATCCGAGAATCTGTGCACGGTTCTCACAGTCGATCACAAGTCCTTTTCTGCCGTTTATGCCGACTATGCCTCCGGTTGCGCTAACTCCGCGCACGCTTCCGGTCACTGTGCATTTTCTGACATATCCGTCATTTATTCCTACAATCGCTCCGGTCACATATCCGTCTCCGGAAGCATCTATATCAGCCTCAAGAGTAAGACTCTGAACCGTTCCGGTCCTGCTGACATACCTGAACAATCCCGTGACATACCCGGTTCCGCTGTATGAATATCCGCTGATGGTATGTCCGTTACCGTTAAATATCCCGGAGAAGATCGGTATTGATGTAAAGTCCGTACCTTCTAGCGAGATATCGTTCTTAAGCACCACGAACTTGTCCGATGACCAGGCCTCATGATGACAGTTTCCCGCAAGTTCGATAAGATCATCTGCCGTACATATGTCAATCTCGGTCATCACGCACTCCGGCATGCCGGCCGCATATACTTTCCGTCCGCCTTCCGGGAAAAAACCGCAGAACACACCCTCAACAGGGCTGAGAACGCCAAGGGTCACCGCAAGTATAACGGATATGATGTTCCTGACACATTTCTTATTCATCGGAGCGCACCTCCTCCTTTTCATCTATCTGCGGAGGAGCATCTCCTTCATCAGACGCCATCTCGTGCAAATTGCCCATTGTTACGACAGCAGCTACCTCGCCTCTTACAAGAGCATGCATCTCTCCTACCACCGTTCCGTTAACCTGGCCCCTTACGAATCCGTCAACCCTTACGATGCCGAAGCCTCTGTCAAGCCTGATTGGAACAGATACCTCGAAGGAAGTCTTCTCTATGACCTTCTCACCGATCATCAGTATCTGAGGAAGCACGAACATTACGAGGATTATCGATATGGTAGTGCCTCTTCCGAGGCACTGTCCTATACCGCATATGGTTGCATCAGAGGAAAGCCTGCCTATCGCGACACCGGACAGTACCATCATGGAACCTGAAGTGATGATCGTCGGAAATGCGAAATTGAGAGTCTCCACCACAGCTTCCTTTTTCCCCATTATCTTACGGAGCTCGGTATATCTTCCCGATATTACGATCGCGTAATCGATATTGGCGCCCATCTGTATGGAACTGACTATCAGATAGCCCATGAAGAACAGGTATGTATGCTGTATCGTCGGAAACGAGAAATTGATCCATATCGCTCCCTGTATGACCAGTATGAGGAGGACCGGCATTCCTGCAGACAGGAATGTAAAGAGCAGAACGGCAAGAACCGCCAGGATCGACACTATGCTGACAACAGTGTTATCACGTGCAAAGGTTTTCATCAGATCGTACTGTGAGGTGGATTCGCCGGCAACAACTATCTGCTCCGGTCCGTCATAGTATTTTCCGGCAATATCATGCAGTTCATCGAGAAATGCAAATGTCTCATCTCCTTCTTCGGGAAGGTTCAGATATACAAGGATCCTGCTGTAGTCCTCACCCTGAAGCTGATCTCTGGCCATCTTCATCCTGGCATTGGCATCATCGAGTGTCTCCATAAGGTCATCATCAAGTGTCACATAACCTTCATTTACCTCTTCATAAAGGAACATGACTATATCTATGAGAGGGATCTTATACCCGGAGAATCCGTTTACTATCTTGGCATAATTCTCATCATTGACCGCATAGGCCATATACAGAAGTTCCGACACTTCATAATCCACATTGAAAAGCTCAGAGAATTCTCTTGCGCTGAGAGCATCCGTGAGAGTATAGCCGTCCATAGCCTCCGTATTGGCAAGTCCCGTGCAGCTGTCGACCTCCGGTCTGTTCTCAAGCTCCCGCATGAGGGCCGCTTCCCTGTCGTAACTCCCGGCAGGAACCATCACAGCTACAAAATTCGAGTCACCGAAGGCACCGGATATCATCCTGTCGGCAATCTGAGTTTCGTTCTGTACCGGAGTAACGATCTTGGAATAGCCGTATACATAAGGGCAGTCCCCCGACAGGAAAAATGCCGCCACCACTGCAATTACAAAAAGCGGAGGTATGATGATCCTTGTATTGTAATCAAATCTGCCGACAAATGATATCTTCGGAATAAAGCTCTTATGCTTCGTCTTATCCATTGCCTTTCCGAAGACCATGATAAGGCCGGGCATCAGCAGGAACACCGACAGCAGTGAGAAAAAGATCGCCTTGATAAGGCAGATAGCCATATCCTTGCCGATGCCGTACTGCATGAACATCATGGCCACAAGTCCGCCGATAGTCGTAAGCGAACTGGAGCATATCTCCGGAATAGACTTGGAAAGAGCTACTATGTCAGCCTCCCTTATACCAAGAGCCTGATGCTCTTCCTTATATCGGTTGCAGAATATGATGGCATAGTCCACGGACAGAGCCAGCTGGAGAACTATTGTGACAGAATCTGATACAAATGATATCGTTCCCAGGAAGAAATTGGTTCCCGAGGCAAGAACGGCTGATGCTCCGAATGTAAGGAGAAGTACCGGAACCTCCGCATATGTCGATGAAGTAAAGATCAGCACAGAAAGCACCACCGCCGCTACAAGTACGGATACAACCTTCATCTCCTGCGCAATTATCTCGGCAGCCTGATCTCCCATGGAAGTACTGACATATACGTCATATCCCTGCAGCATCTCCCTGATCTCATTTAGTCCCTCCAGACACTTCTCATCATCCTCTGGATATGCGAAGGTGATCTCATACAGGGCAGAAAAGTCATTATAGTGCTCCGGATCATCGCCAAAGGCAACCATGATAACATCGTCCCGCTCTTCTATTTTCTCCGAGATCTCATATGCTTCATCATAAGTGATATTGGAGACCATGACCTTCGCGCTTCCGTAGGTGATGAACTGCTCACTCATCAGGTTAAGCCCCACACTTGTCTCTGCGGTATCCGGAAGATATGCGGCCAGATCGTTTTCCACCTTCACCCATTTTGATGCGATGGCACTGAATATAAGCACAATGCCTATCAGGAGGAAAAACAGGTTGCGTCTGTCCACAATAAATGTCGCGATCTTGATCATCGCGGAATTGCCGTTTTCTTTTTTCTTCTCTTCATCTGTTCCTGTCATTTCACACTCTTTCCTCATCAGATTTCCCTCTTTCCCGGAACACTTTTTTCCAAATAAAAAGAACCGCAGATGGCCTGTGGAAGGATATCTGCGGTTCATTCATATGTGGATCGCAATATGTCCCTGAAAAACGGGTTCTGTTCGTAAACTCTGTTATGCTGTGAGCATCAGTTTCTCGGCATCTTCGGAAGCAAGCGGGCGGCCCCAGATATATCCCTGAATTAAGTCACATCCGATATTTTTAAGCACCTCCAGCTGGTCCTGAGACTCAACACCCTCTGATATTACCTCAAGTCCGAGAATATGTCCAATCCGGATTATCGACGCTACATACTGTTTGGAAGAATCGCTGGAATTCATCTCGTCGATAAAGGCCTTGTCTATCTTGAGGAGATCCGCCGGAAGCTTATTGAGATAGCTCAGTGATGAATACCCGGTCCCGAAATCATCTATTGCTATCCGAATCCCCATCTCCTTGAGTTCATCTATGCATTTGAGGGCACGATCCGAATCTATCATAACGGACTCGGTCACCTCCACCTCAAGATTCTTCACCGTGATACCGCTTATATCAATGATCTCCTTCATCTCTTCAATAAAGTTGTTCTTCATAAGATGCTTGACCGAGATATTGATACTGAGAATAGCATCCGTTCCTGTCTTTCTGACGATACCCGCAAAGAATGTGGCGGCCTTTCTGAACACGCTCAAGTCTATCTGGTCGACAAGTCCGATCTTCTCCGCTACGGGAATGAATTCCGAAGGCGGTATAAGTCTGCCGTCAGAGTCCTTCATGCGCGCAAGTGTCTCAAATCCGCGCAGCTTATGTTCCATATCAAACTGAGGCTGAAGATTGAAAAATACCGTATCGTTTTCAAGCGCCATACGTATCTTCCGCTCGGTCTCGAGATCCTTTTCCTTGTTGATCAGGTCGGATGTAAAATGAAGTATATGATTCGCTCTTCCCTGCCTCTTTATCTCATGCATTGCAGCATCGGCACAGGAGAACAGTGTGACCTCATCCGCATTGTCTGTGGGGAATTCGGCATAGCCGAAACAGGCCGTCAGGAAATAGTCATAACCGTTTATGGTAAGCTTCTCTTTGAGAATGGATTCATACACCCTTATGGTATTGACTATGCTGTCTTCAGAGCCATATCCTCTTATGATCAGTGAGAATTCATCTCCTCCGAGCCTTGCTATAAAGTCTATGGTTCCTGCTTTTCCCGAATCCGCCAGATTCTTCCAGCGCTTTGCAACCTCCCTGAGCACCTCGTCTCCCACACGGTCGCCCATAGCATCGTTGATACTCTTGAAATTATCAAGGTCTATGGATACAACCGCGAACTTGGAGCCTCTTCTGATCAGATCGTTCATGACCTCGGTACAGGCAAATCTGTTGGGGATACCGGTGAGGGCATCGATCACTGCCTGGTCCCGTACTTTCTCCTGGTACTTTCTTATCCTGCGGTTATAAACATATATCAGAACAGCGGCTATGATGGAAAAAGTATTGGAGAAAAGTCCCGGAATACTTGTAACCGCATTTCTCATAAAAACATTAGATATGATCAGAGGATACTGGAATATGAGAAGTATGAGGGCCGTGACAAATCCAAGCTTTCCGAACAGGATCACCAGCAGTATAACGATGATATTACCCAGCGATGAAAAAACTCCCGCAAATGCGGAGACCGGAGCATTCATTCCCAGTATCATCACCGAGTTCTGGTTCCTGGCTACTCCCGAGAGCATGACATTTGAAATGATATACAGAAGCAGGAGCAATATATAAGCGCTCTTAGGAACCGCAAAACGGCTCACCAGATCTCCGGGTACATAATCGTCATTCTTTTTTTCGTACTCAGAATTTTTATCTTTCTGCATAAAACACCTGTATTCAGCATATCACCGGTCATTGTTTCTTACATTATATTGATGTGTCCCAAAAAACAAGCGCAACGACCGATATTTTAGTAAACTTTTAGAATTCGGCTCAATACTCATCAAATACCTGATAGATGAAGAACTTAAGATACAGCGATTCCGGGCATCCCATAAGATACGGATGATCCGGAGCCTGCATGCGGTATTCGGTAAGTCTGAGGCGCTTTCTTGCGCCCTTTGCCGCTTCGAGTATGGTCTTTTCCAGAAGCTCGGGTGTCATGAAATGCGAGCATGAACAGGTACAGAGAAACCCGCCGGGTTTAACAAGCTTCATCCCCTTTATATTGATCTCCCTGTAGCCCTTCACGGCATTCTTTACGGCGGATCTGGACTTGGTAAAGGCGGGCGGATCAAGTATGACCACATCGTACCTTTCGCCCTTTTCTATCAGCTCAGGCAGAAGATCGAACACGTCCGCTGTCATGAAACGAACTCTGTCTTCAAGTCCGTTCAGCTTTGCATTCTCCTCGGCCTGTTTTACGGCAAGCTCGGAAGCATCAACTCCCAGAACGCTCTCAGCTCCGGCAAGCCCGGCATTCAGCGCAAAGGAACCGGTGTGGGTGAAGCAGTCCAAAACTCTTTTCCCCCTGCACAGCTTCGCTGCAGCTGCGCGGTTATACTTCTGATCCAGGAAGAATCCTGTCTTCTGACCCTCCTCAATATTAACCCTGTACTTAACACCGTTTTCGGTGATCATCACATTTGTATCGAAGGGGTCGCCTATGAAGCCCTTTACCTTATCGAGCCCTTCAAGCTTCCTTACGGATGCATCGCTTCTTTCATAGATACCCCTGATGCTTATCCCGTCCTCAGCAAGTACCTTCTTGACAAGACTGCAGATAATTTCCTTGTGTCTCTCCATCCCGAGAGTCTCGCACTCTGCCACAAGCACATCTCCGAACTTATCTATGACCAGCCCCGGAAAATAATCCGCTTCCGAGAAGATCACCCTGCAGCAGGATATATCCGTAATATTCTTCCTGTATTCCCAGGCGCTGCGGACTCTTTTTTCCCAGAAGGCTTCATCTATCTCGTCATCGTGATATCTCTCAAGCATCCTTACCGTGATAGTGCTCTTCGGATTGATATATCCTCTTCCGAGGAAAAATCCGTCAAAGTCCTCAACCCTGATGATATCTCCGGGCGCAAACTCACCGTCAATACGGTCTATCTCGTTGTCATATATCCACTGGCCGCCGCTCTTTAAATATCGGCCGCCGCCCTTTTTTAATATTACTGTAGCCATTATTCTTACCCGGTCTCACCGGTCCTGTGCATTAAAAAGATTCTTCTTATGGAACACCATTGCCGCCGCAATCAGCAGGACGATCACCAGTCTGGTTCCGAGTTTATGTGAAAAATGTCCCGCAAGCTCGCTTACCACGTTCGGAGCAAAAACGACATAAGGGTCATTTTCCGTCGTGGAGATATAAGTAAGCTCTCTGGAAGGCACGCTCTGTACCTGCACTCCGTTTACCATCGCAAGATTTCCGGGAGCAAATACATCAGAGACCGACCATCTGCTCTTTACCGTACCGCCGCTGCTTACGCTGACGCTGTCCAGTGTGACCATTCCTTCTGACGGAGGAAGGTCGAATCTCATTCCTGTGATCCTGCCTTCAAGCTCAGATCCCATCTCAAAGGATATAAGATCACCCTTATCATTAAGAATTCCTTCTATGAACTGTTCCCCGTTAAAGACCATCGAACCGTCCGTGGTATAATACAGCCTGTAATCTCCCGCTGTTGCCTGCTTAAGATGCATTCTGAGAAAAAGGCTGTCTGCAGGAAGCGGAAGCAGCAATATGATGAGACATATCACCGATGCGATTATGTATATATATCTATCCTTCATATCCCGGACTCCGGACAGGTTACCCGCGCTCTTCCCGCGTTGGTTTACCCGTCTCCAAAACTGTGATATAGTAAACGCGTTGATCACCGGCACGGGCCGGTATATCAGCTAAGCTTCTGATCCGCCATAAAACGGTCATACCAAGATATTAACATAATCCTTGTGTCTCCATAAACATTATGAATGAAAGCATCCAAAAAAGGTCTGTCACAGATTATATCCCGGTACTGCTGTTTGCCCTCGTACTGTCCTATGTGATGTACGGGATCGCGATGAGGCAGCTTCCCCGGGAACTCAGCGATCTTAACGGACATGTATATGTCTACCTCGCTGCATTTACCGGAGTAAGCCCCTTAGAAGGCTGGAAGATGGCTCCGTATTTTCTCTGGCATGCCCTCGTTCTGTTCCTCAACAGGGTGTGTCTGTTCCCCATCGATGTGTCGGCATCAGCTGTCTGCAGTCTGTTTCTCACAGGATCCTATTTCGTAACTGTCTTCATGATAGAAAGATGGTGCAGACATATAGACAGAAAAATAAGTCCCCTTCTCTGCGGCTTCATCTCATTTGCCCTGACCATCCTGCAGCCCGTATGGATCGGATTCCTTGACGCCGGAACTGCCAGAGGAACCGGAAGCTTTTCCATCAATCCGCTCTTTAATCCCACGCAGATGGCTGCAAGACCCTTTGCCCTGATCTGCTTCATGCTGATGATTGATTACTTTGCCATCATCGATCATCCTTCAGACAGAAATGACAGCAATGTCTTTTTCAGAGGAAACAGGCGGATGATCTCAATCCTGCTTTCGGTATTTCTGTTTATCTCCGCTCTTGCCAAGCCTGTTTTTGCCGAGATGTTCATCCCTGCCGTGGGACTGATCATGCTCGGAAAATGGATAGCTCTTATAGTGAATAAAAGCGGCAGGGCAGGGAAATTTTTTACCGGGAGCCTTATCCCCGCATTCTGTATCGCTATCCCCTGCCTTCTGTGCATCCTTGTGCAGTTTTCCGCATACTTTCTGTTTGGCGGAAGCTACGGAGGAGGGGAAGGACTTATCATCACAGGCTGGCTTGAAGTATGGTCACACTTCAGTGAGAATATCCCTCTGTCAATTCTTCTGAGCATGAGCTTTCCGATACTCGTACTCATCACGGATGGAAGGAACTTCCTTAGGACCTCCATGGGACAGCTCGGAACGGTATCCTGGCTGACCGGCTTTATTGAATGCGCACTCCTTGGTGAAGGGGGAGACAAGCTCCTGCACGGAGACTTCATATGGCCCATGCTCTTCGGAATGCTGATGCTCTGGGTCTCATCGCTGCTGCACTTTTTGAGGATGGAAAAGGCTGCATCCTCAACAGCTGCAAGGGCGGTTGTCATAGCCGGATGGATCCTTATACTCATCCACCTTCATTACGGCTTCCTGTACATCTCCGAAAACCTTGGCTGGACCTTCTTTATATTCTGAGTATGGTCTTTCCGCCGCAGACACACATCCTTTTTACTGACAAATCCCGCAGCAAAGATACAACTGCTGCGGGATTCTTCTATATTTCCGTATATTATCCCATCACTACTTCAACCTTGACGGTCTTTCTGGAAGCATCGTAAGGAATGACTGTTCCTTCGACCTTTACACCGTCAACGATGAGTTCCTTAACGCCCTTCTGAACGCCGTTCTGCTTGACGCTTATGTCGTACTCAACGCCTCTGTAAACTCTCTTTACACTGAAATCGCCGAAGTCTGCGGGTACGCATGGATCGACGGAAAGTCCGTTAAGAGTGGGATATACTCCGAGGATGTACTGTGAGATGTTGACGAAGGTCCATGCAGCGGTTCCGGTGAGCCAGCTGTTCTTGCCCTCTCCGTGGAACTTGGCATCTGCACCTGCTACCATCTGGCAGTAGATATAAGGCTCTGTTCTGTGGATCTCACTGATCTCCTCAGTATATGCGGGGCAGGTCTTCTTATATACTTCAAACGCCCTGTCGCCTCTTCCGATAACGGTCTCTGCGATGGATACCCAGGGATTGTTGTGGCAGAAGATACCTGCATTCTCCTTGTACCCGGGGGGATATGAGGAAACCTCACCCAGTTCTTCGTGATAAACGGTATAGGCAGGCTGAAGGATCATTACACCGTACTTGGTATCAAGATGCTTCTTGACGGAATCGAGAGCCTGCTGAGCCTGTCCGCTCTCTACGCCTACTCCTGCAAGAACGCAGAAGCCCTGAGGCTCGATGAAGATCTTGCCCTCTTCACACTCATTGCCGCCGACCTTATTTCCATAGGAATCATATGCTCTGACGAACCACTCTCCGTCCCATCCTGCATTGGAATCTAGAAGGATATCGTTCATCTCCGCAACTGACTTACGAACCTTGGCAGCCTCATCTGTAAGACCCTTGAGATCACAGAGATCTGCATACTCGTTACCGTACTTAACGAACATTCCGCCGATGAATACGGACTCTGCAACAGGTCCCTCACTGGGTCCGAAGGTCTGGAAGGACTCACCAGGCTGAACGGAATGGCAGTTGAGGTTCAGGCAGTCATTCCAGTCTGCTCTTCCGATAAGAGGAAGGTTGTGAGGTCCTCTGTGGGTATCAACATATCCGAAGGATCTGCGTAGGTGCTCCATAAGAGTCTCTGCAACAGACATATCGTTATCGAAAGGCACCATCTCATCAAGAATGGTAGCATCTCCGGTCTCTCTGATATACGCGCTGGTACCTGCGATGAGCCAGAGGGGATCGTCACCGAATCCGGATCCGATATCTGAATTACCCTTCTTGGTAAGAGGCTGGTACTGGTGATATGCACGGCCATCCTGGAACTGGGTTGATGCAATGTCGATGATCCTCTCACGTGCTCTGTCGGGAATAAGATGTACGAAGCCGAGGAGATCCTGGCAGGAATCTCTGAAGCCCATTCCTCTTCCGATACCTGACTCGTAGTAGGATGCGGATCTGGACATATTGAAGGTTACCATGCACTGGTACTGATTCCAAATGTTGACCATGCGGTTAACCTTATCATTTGAAGAATCAACTGTGTAGATGTTGAGGAGCTTATCCCACTGCTCATTAAGCTCTGCAAATGCGGCATCAACCTTAGCGTCGGTATCGTACTTGGCGAGCATTGCCTCTGCAGGCTTCTTGTTGATCACATTGTGGGATTCCCACTTATCCTCTACGGGATTCTCGATATAGCCGAGAACGAATACATAAGACTTGCTCTCTCCGGGCTGCAGGGTAACATCCAGCTGGTGAGCTGCGATGGGGCTCCAGCCTGATGCCATTGAATTGGTAAGCTTTCCGTTGAACACTGCCTCGGGATCGGCTGCATAATGATAAAGTCCGAGGAATGAATCCCTTGCTGTATCAAATGCGGTGATGGGTGCATTTACGGAATAGATCGCATAGTGATTCCTGCGCTCTCTGTACTCTGTCTTGTGGTAAATGGTGGAACCCTTTACCTCAACCTCGCCTGTGGAGAAGTTTCTCTGGAAGTTCCTGCTGTCATCATCCGCATTCCAGAGGCACCACTCAACATATGAGAAGATGCTGATGTTCTTGGTAACGGAGGAGTCATTGGTAACAACAAGTCTTGTGACTTCACAGTTGTCGTTAACAGGAACAAATGCAAGAGACTCTGCTCTTACGCCGTTCTTAACGCCCTTGAACTTGCTGTATCCGATACCGTGACGGCACTCATACTCATCAAGCTCTGTCTGGGTGGGCTTCCATCCGGGATTCCAGACGGTATCGCCATCCTTGATATAGAAGTACTTTCCGTTGATGTCCATGGGAACATCATTGTAACGGTATCTGGTAAGTCTGAGAAGCTTGGCATCCTTGTAGAATGTATAGCCTCCGCAGGTATTGGATATCAGCGAAAAGAATTCCTTGCTGCCCAGATAATTGATCCAGGGCAGGGGAGTTTTGGGAGTCTCAATGACATACTCTCTGTGCTCGTCATCAAAATGGCCGAATTTCATGTTGACTTCTCCTTTGGTGATTGATTATTGGTTTCTATTGATATTAAAGTTTTGCAACTGAACCGCCTTCATACAGCCTTCCCTTTACCACAACGGTCTCGGGTCTGGTCTCTGACGGATTCTCTATCAGGGAAATGAGCTTTTGTGCCGCAGTCTCGCCGATCTGTTCGGTGGGCTGTCTCAGGGTGGTGAGTGTGGGGGTAAGATGTCTTCCGACTCTTATTCCGTCATATCCCACTATCGAGATATCTCCGGGGATCTCAAGCCCTGCCGCCCTGATGGCTGCTATGCCGCCAAGTGTTGAGAAATCATCAGGATACAGGATGCATGTGGGACGGTCCTTCAGTTTGAGGAGTTTCTCCGTAGCCTTTCTTGAATTCTCGGTCCTGCGGTACTCCGCAACGGGCATGTATTCCTCAGGCACTTCAAGTCCCAGACTTTCCATCGTATCCAGGAATGACTTTACTCTGTCCCTGGTAACGGCACTTTCATTATTATCGTGGATATATGCGATCTTCTTATGTCCCATTTTGGCACAGTACTGTACCAGTTCCCTTATCCCTGATACATTGTCCGAGACGACCGACATGCGGTCTTCAAAAGAATAGTCGATGGTCACAAGAGGAATATCGCTCTTTGCGAGTTCGATGACCTCGGCATTGTGGAAATCCATACACGCGATCAGGACTCCGTCAAAAGCACGGTATCTTGCATGTGCAAGATAATTCATATTGCCAACGCTTCCGGACGAAAGGCCCCGGTTTATGAATGTGATATCGTAACCTTTTGCATCGGCCACGGCTTTGAAACGGTCCAGAAGAAGGGCAAAGAATTCATTGGTAAGTCCGTTGCCCGCTTCATCAAAGAACAGAACTCCGATGTTATTGGATCTGTGAGTGCGCAAGACTTTTGCAGCGGAATTGGGCTGATATCCCATGCTTTCGGCAGCCTTACGGATCTTGTCCCTGGTCGCCTCACTGATATCAGGCTGACCGCTCAGAGCCTTGCTCACGGCAGCTACCGATACCCCGCATTCTCTTGCTATATCCTTCATGGAAACCATTTTTAATCTCCCCGCAACCCCATCCGCTCAATTACTTAATGGATTAAGTAATGTAAATATATATCATTTACAGATTCATTACAAGCCATAAATTAATAAAAAAAAGTGCACCTGTGTGGTGCACTTTTACCTAAAAAATATCATTTATTCAGGATTTTTCAGAACAATTTCTTCTTTTTGGTGGGTTTCTCCTTGGTTTCTCCGCCGGATGCCTTCTCAGCCGCATGCAGCGAATCGCCTGTGAGCTGGTCGAACTTTCTGAGCAGTTCCTTGGCCTCGCTTGAAAGCTTCTCGGGAGTTTCCACAACGAGAGTGATATAGTGGTCGCCTCTCTGATTCTTGTTCCTCCAGGAAGGAACACCCTTGCCCTTTAGTCTTACACGCATATCGGTCTGGGTTCCCGCCTTGACATCATAGATGACCTTGCCGTCAACGGTGTCCACAAGCACGGGTCCGCCGAGCGCCGCAACAGCATAGGAAATGGGCACAAGGGAATATATATCGAATCCGTCCCTCTGGAAAACAGGGTGTCTGTCAACAATGGCTTCAACCCTGACGTCTCCTCTGGGACCGCCGTTTGTTCCGGGATCACCCAGTTCTGCAAGGCTTACTGCCTGACCATTATCGATTCCGGCAGGGAAGTCCACAGAGTATCTCTTTTTGATTGAGATATATCCTGTTCCGCGGCAGTCGGGACACTTATCCCTTATGATCTTACCTGTTCCGCGGCAGTCGGGACACACTTCCACGCTTCTCATAAGTCCGAAGGCGGAGTTTCTTGATCTTACAACCTGGCCTTTGCCTCCGCAGGTTGAACATGTCTCGGGGGATGTTCCGGCCTTGGCTCCGCTTCCCTTACAGGATTTACACTCTTCCTTCACATTCAGTTCGATCTCTTTCTTACAGCCAAAGACCGCATCCATGAAGGAAAGTCTTACACTTGTACGGATATTGGCGCCCTTCATGGGACCGTTTGAAGGACCTGAAGAATATCCTCTTCCGCCTCCGAAGAAGCTTCCGAAGATATCACCGAAGCCGCCGAAAATATCACTGAAATCCATATTGGAGAAATCAAATCCGCCGGCTCCGCCGCTGCCGCCTTCGAATGCGGCATGACCATACTGGTCGTACTTTGCTCTCTTATCGGGATCACTCAAAACGGCATAGGCCTCGGAGGCCTCTTTGAACTTGGCCTCCGCTTCCTTATCGCCGGGATTTGCATCCGGATGGTACTTCTTGGCAAGTACCCTGTATGCTTTTTTAAGCGTCGCCTCATCGGCGCTCTTGTCTACTCCGAGTACTTCGTAGTAGTCACGCTTGGACTCTGCCATTTTAATTAAACCTCACGGAAATTACCGTCTATAACATCATCATCTGCAGAAGACTGGCTCTGGGAACCCTGATCCGCACCTGCTCCGGAGAATCCGCCCATGTCAGGTCCTGCCTGCTGTCCGGCACCGGCTGCTGCGCCTGCTGCCTCATACATCTTGGTGAATACGCTCTGTGCGGAATTGGTGAGCTGTTCCTTAGCTGCCTTGAGTGCATCGATGTCTGACTCGCTTGCGTTAGCCTCGTTACCCTTAACCTTGGCAACAAGCTCCTTGACCTTGTCGAGATCGGCCTGAACCTGTGATCTGTCGGAATCGGAGATCTTGTCTCCTACTTCCTTAAGAGCCTTCTCGGTCTGGAATACGAAAGCATCTGCATCGTTGATGGTCTCAACGTTTTCTTTTCTCTTCTTGTCCTGAGCCTCGAACTCCTGAGCCTCCTTGATAGCCTTGTCGATATCGGCATCGGACATGTTGGAGCCTGCGGTGATGGTGATGTGCTGCTCCTTGCCGGTTCCGAGATCCTTAGCTGATACGTTAACGATACCGTTGGCATCGATATCGAAGGTAACCTCGATCTGAGGGATTCCTCTGGGAGCGGGAGCGATGCCGTCAAGCCTGAACTGTCCAAGGGACTTGTTATCACGTGCGAACTGTCTCTCACCCTGTACAACGTTGATGTCAACAGCGGTCTGGTTATCAGCTGCAGTGGAGAATACCTGGCTCTTCTTGGTAGGAATGGTGGTATTTCTCTCGATAAGTCTGGTTGCTACGCCACCCATGGTCTCGATGGAAAGTGAAAGAGGGGTGACATCAAGGAGAAGGATATCTCCGGCACCTGCATCGCCTGCGAGCTTACCGCCCTGGATGGAAGCACCGATTGCAACGCACTCATCAGGGTTAAGGCTCTTGGAAGGCTCCTTGCCGGTAAGCTGGCGAACCTTGTCCTGAACTGCGGGGATACGGGTGGATCCGCCTACAAGAAGGACCTGTCCTATATCGGAATTGGTAAGTCCTGCATCCTTCATGGCATTCTGTACAGGGATGGCAGTCTTCTCAACGAGATCTCTTGTGAGCTCATCGAACTGCGCTCTGGAGAGGTTCATGTCAAAGTGCTTGGGGCCCTCATTGGTAGCTGTGATGAAGGGAAGGTTGATGTTGGTGGTCATTGCGCTGGAGAGTTCTTTCTTAGCCTTCTCTGCAGCTTCCTTAAGTCTCTGCATTGCCATCTTGTCGCCGGAAAGGTCAACGCCCTCCTTAGCCTTGAACTCTGCAAGCATCCAGTCGATGATCTTGTTATCGAAATCATCACCGCCGAGGTGTGTATCACCGTTGGTGGCAAGAACCTCAATGACGCCGTCACCGATATCGATGATGGAGACATCGAAGGTACCGCCGCCCAGGTCATAAACCATGATCTTCTGCTCTTTTTCATTATCGAGTCCGTATGCAAGAGCTGCAGCGGTGGGCTCGTTGATGATACGCTTTACATCGAGACCTGCGATCTTGCCTGCATCCTTGGTTGCCTGACGCTGTGCGTCGTTGAAGTATGCGGGTACGGTGATGACTGCCTCTGTTACCTTCTCGCCGAGATAGCTCTCTGCATCATCCTTAAGCTTCTGAAGGATCATAGCGGAGATCTGCTGGGGAGAATACTTCTTGCCGTCGATGGTACGGCCGCGGTCGGTACCCATATCTCTCTTAATGGATGAAATGGTATTGTCCGCATTGGTGACTGCCTGACGCTTTGCAGGCTCACCTACGAGTCTCTCACCGTTCTTGGTGAATGCAACGATCGAAGGGGTGGTTCTTGCGCCTTCCGCATTGGCGATAACGGTGGGCTTTCCGCCTTCCATTACCGATACACAGCTGTTTGTTGTACCTAAGTCGATACCGATTATTTTGCTCATAATATATACCTCCTGTTTGTCGCATCAGCGACGTTTGTCTTTAATATTTTATTTACTGAACCACGGATACCATGCTGTGTCTTAATACGACTCCGTGATAAGTGTATCCCTTTAACAGTTCCTGTGCGACGGTTCCGGATTCATATTCATCGCTCTCCGTCTGCATCACCGCATTGTGAAATGCGGGGTCGAACTCTTTTCCGACAGCCTCGATGGGCTTAACATCCATCTTGTCCAGCTCTGTGATCAGCTGTCTGTAGATCATATCCATTCCGCTCACATATGGATCGTCCTTCTTGTCCTCGGGGATGGCTGCAAGTCCTCTTTCGAAGTTATCTACAACCGGAAGGATCTTCTCAAGCACCGATCTTGCTCCCATGTCGAAGGACTGTGCCTTCTCCTTCTCGGAACGGTTTCTGAAATTCTCGAACTCGGCGAGCTGACGCTTTGCCCTGTCTTCGAACTCAGCTATCTGGGCTTTAAGGGTTTCCTTTTCCTTGTCTGCCTTCTGCGCTTTCTTCTCGGCCTTTCTCTCGGCCCAGGTCTTCTTACGCTCTCCGCCTTCAGCAGCTTCCTCATCCGCAGTTTCTTCCGCCTGAGCTTCCTCTTCAGCCTCCTCGGACTCTTCGGTGTCTTCCGCAGCTTGGCTTTCCTCTGCCGCTTCTTCCGAAGACTCTCCGCTTACTTCGATATTCTCTTCGGAGATTTCTTCTTCAGGCATCTCTTCGGTCACGGTCTCTCCGGTTTCCTTATTGATGACCTTGTCAGTATTTTCTTCACTCATTATCCTCAACAGATCCTTTCTCTACTTGTTCTAAGTCTTTTCCTTGTACAGATCGTCCAGACCGCTCCTTAAGGACTTCAGCGTTCCGACGACCTTGTCATAATCCATTCTCTTGGGTCCGACTATTCCTATGGTACCCTTCATGCCTCCGCCCAGCTCATATGTGGCAGTGACCACACTGCAGTCCTCCATGCCCTCAACCTTATTCTCACTTCCGATATATACCTGGATACCTGTACCGGCATCTTCGGAAAGTTCGGTGCTGACGAGAGCTTCCAGACCTTCTTTTTCCTCAAAGGTATTGATAAGCTGTCCTGCCTTCTCGGAATTATCGCTGAGTTCGGGATACTTGAGGATATTGTTGGTACCGCTGGTATATACCTTCAGATCCTCTCCGGCGCTTATCGCCTCGGCAACCGCATCGATCACCTCTGCTATGACATCCGAATGTGCTCCGGCCTGGGCTTTAAGTCCTGTGATCATGCCGAGGGATATCTCGTCCATGGTCATACCCGAAAGCTGCGTGTTCAGCATCAGGTTAAGCTTGAGCACCGTCTCTTCATTAAGAGGCTCGGGAACTCCTATCACCTTGTTCTTGATGACATTGCCTTCCTTGACTATGACCGCAAGGAGGTGTTCCTCATCGATCCTGGAAAGCTGGATGAACTTCAGCTTGTTCCTTCCCGCACTGGGAGAAGTTATCAGGGTCGCATACTGGGTGTCCCTTGCGAGGAGCTTGACCACTCCCTTGAGCATGTCCTCAAGTCTGTCCTGTCTCTCAACAAGGACCTTCTTCATCTCCTCGATCTCGCGGTCCTTGGCCTCCATCATGGTGTCCACATAGAATCTGTAGCCCTTGTCGGAAGGAATACGTCCCGCGGAGGTATGTGGCTGGATGATATATCCCATCTCCTCCAGATCGGCCATCTCATTTCTGATGGTAGCCGAGCTCAGGTTAAGATCGGTGTACTTGGATATGGTCCTGCTTCCGACAGGCTCACCTGTTTCCAGATAGTTGCGGATGATGGCCTGCAGTATCGTGGCTTTTCTTTCATCCATTTCCATACCCATACCCCTTTCTGTACTTTGTTAGCACTCGTTCTCAAAGAGTGCTAACATTTACAAGAATTAAATTATCACTATGATCGTAAAGTGTCAACATATCATTTATGAAAAAATAAAAAACAGCCACCCCGTCAGTGGGATGGCTGTATGAACATACGTATAAAAGACTATCAGATATCGAAACTTCCGGTCTCGCCGTTCATTACATAGTAAACCTTGCACTCTTCAGGCTTAACATAGAGCTCGATGTCCTTGAGAGCTGCAACATCCTTATTGAGATCGTGCTGCCATACTTCCTTGGCGATCTTAACGATGTCACACTTGGTGTACTCTTTGCCGCAGAACTGGAAAACAACCTTTGCATTGACATCGCACTTCTTCTCAGCACATGCCTTAGCCTCTGCGGGCTTCTTGGCTGCTTCCTTCTTAGCTGCGGGCTTCTTAGCCGGAGCTGCCTTCTTAACTGCTGCAGGCTTCTTAGCCTCTGCCTTTGCAGGTGCTGCTGCCTTAGCGGGCTCAGCCTTAGCTGCTGCGGTAGCGGGCTTAGCGATAGACTTCTTCTCGACTGCCATAATAATCTCCCTTCTGTCCATAAACATAAAAAAGAAAAATCTCCTCAGAGGATATACACGTCCTCGACAAAAACGAGTTTAATATAACAAATGGTTTTTGTCAAATAAATATCCCTATATTTCCGTGCTTTTTCGGCATTTCCGCATGGAAACTCTTTTTAAAACCACAGTGTAAGCGGCGTGCATTTATGACACGTGTGTCACATTCTTCAGGCTGTGCTTTATGATATATCATATCCTCTGCTGTAATGCTTTATGACTCACCGAATCCCATGTATTCACGTTCTATGGCCACGTACACAGCATTCCCTGCCGTAATGCTTTCATACAGCATATTACTAGCAGTCATGCGTTAAGATATGCCATAAGCTTATCGTAATTCTTCTCAGCCTCTGCATATCCTTCCTGATAAAGCCTCTTAAGATGCTCGGGATTCTTGTCTATCCTGGAGGTATCACTCTTATGCCGGGGTCTTATCACAAAGGCTCTGCCTTCCTTCTCCATATCCTGTACGTACTGAAGCTGTCTGTTATACCTGATGTCGCGGTTTCTCATCAGCTTCCATATATTGGGATATGCGGCATATCTTACCTTAAGCATTGCAAGCTCGGCACCTGATATGGGAGTTCTGACGTAACCTACCTCCTTGGTCAGCACCACAAGATTCTTACCGTTTCCGGATCTGACGGATCTTTCCAGAGGGATTGCATCACTTAGTCCGCCATCAAGATATTTCCTGCCGTTCACCTCGACCATGCGTGCCACAAGAGGAAGGGACGCAGATGCCCTGATCTTGTCCATGTTCTTTCCTCTGCATGACTTCAGGCGAAGGTACTCAGGCTTTCCCGTCTCCACATCGGTCACCACCGAATAGGCATTTCCTTCGTATTTTTCATATGACTCATGATCGAAGGGATTCAGTGCGTTCGGGATCAGATCGTACGCCACTTCCGTATTAAAGAGATTACCCGTGGTCACAAGTGAGGGAATACTGCAATACCACTTTGTATCGAGATAATCCACGCTTATGTCAAATGCCCTGCCTCTCTGTCCGGAGATATAACTGGTCATATGGCATGCACCCGCCGATACCCCGTAAACGGATGAAAACAGTATCTTCTTATCCATAAGGAAATCCAGCACTCCTGCGGTAAAGATTCCCTTCATCCCGCCGCCTTCAAGCACCAGACCTCCGTTTATCATTTCACTCATAATTCAGACTGCTCCGTATTCTTCCTTAACGAACTTCTCGAGAACGGGAAGGGACCTTATAACCTTCTCCGTATCTATGCAATATGCCATCCTGAAAAATCCCGGTGCACCAAAGCTGTCGCCGGGAACAAGCAC
>JAEEGG010009522.1_pt1 | contig 21729 bp, 14 predicted proteins | sample 9134161 | NCBI WGS metagenome assembly JAEEGG01 (sample SAMN16246543, study PRJNA631951) | gut metagenome | biome: gut microbiome; feature: rumen; material: CR-attached | host: Bos | place: Iran: Karaj | collected 2018-10
AAACTGCTGGTCGAGCGATGGGAGGTTCTTCCAGAAGTCTTCCAACGAACCATCGAAGAAAGGCTGCGGAATGAACAGATGCTTCTCCACATCCTCCTGATTCATCTTGTAACCTGCCTCACGAGAAAGGATAACCAACTTGCGGATTACGTCCTTACCACTCAAGTCCACACGTGGGTCTGGCTCTGCATAACCCTCTTCTTTGGCTCTGCGCACGGTCTCACTGAATGGTACATCCGCCGAAATCGTATTGAAGATGAAGTTCAGCGTACCGCTCAACACAGCCTCCAATTTCAGAATCTTGTCACCCGAATTGATGAGGTCATTGATAGTGTTGATGATAGGCAAACCAGCACCTACATTCGTCTCAAACAGATATTTCACACCGCGCTTTCGGGCCGTGGCCTTCAGTCGAGCATAATTATCGTAGTCACTCGATGCAGCCACCTTGTTGGCAGCCACCACCGAGATGTTATTACTCAAGAATGCCTCATACAGCCCTGCCACATCGGCACTTGCCGTGCAATCCACAAACACGCTGTTGAAAATATTCATGCCGATGACTTCCTCCTTCAGACGTTCCAAATCGCTTGCCTCGGCAGCCTTCAGACCAGCACGCAGTTGTGCGATGGAAAACTTGCCGTCCTCTTCCCACTGCGAGAGGTTAATGCCGTTTCGGTCGAACATCGCATTGTGTCCACTGGCAATGCCCACCACATTGATTTGCAGGTTGCGCTCCTTCATCAGTTTTTGACGCTGACCGGCTATCTGCTCCAACAGGCTGCCACCCACTGTGCCAACACCGCAGAGGAATACGTTCAGCACCTGATACTCCGACAGGAAGAACGAGTCGTGAATCACGTTCAGTGACTTTCTGAGGCTCTTGCGCTCCACCACAAATGAAATATTTGTCTCGCTGGCACCCTGTGCACAAGCAATCACGCTGATGCCATTACGTCCCAACGTACCAAAGAGCTTGCCCGCAATGCCCGGCGTGTGCTTCATGTTCTCACCAACGATTGCCATCGTCGCCAAATCGCGCTCCAGTTTCATCTTGTACATCGCACCCATTTCTATCTCTTTCGCAAACTCCTTGTTCAGCACCTCACAAGCACGATCGGCATCATCATCGGTCACACCGATAGACGTACTATTCTCAGAACTTGCTTGACTCACCATGAACACGCTGATGCCGTTTTCCGCCAAGGTCGTGAAGATGCGGCGGTTCACACCAATCACACCTACCATCGACAGACCGCTCACCGTAATCAAGCTTGTGTTGTTGATGGAAGAGATACCCTTGATGGCGCGTCCCTCATCCTCCGTTTCATCCATATTCGTGATGATGGTTCCCTTATCCTCGGGACGGAATGTGTTCTTAATGAGAATCGGGATATTTTTGAGGCACACAGGGTAAATCGTCGGAGGATAGACCACCTTCGCACCGAAGTTGCAAAGCTCCGTTGCCTCCACATACGAAAGTCTCTCAATAGGGTATGCCGTATTGATGACACGTGGGTCGGCCGTCATGAAGCCGCTCACGTCTGTCCAAATCTCCAGCACATCAGCATTCAACGCAGCCGCCAAAATAGCAGCTGTGTAGTCAGAACCGCCACGTCCGAGGTTCGTCACCTCGCTCGTTACACTGTCCGTCGAGATAAAGCCACCGCAGACACCCACATTTTGGAAGTCCTTAAAGGTTTCCAGAATCAGCGGCATACTGATGGTATTGCTGAACAAATTACGACCCTGCTTTTTCTTGGTCTTAATGAACTCCAAAGAGTTGTACCACTTGGCACCCTCGATGAGCGTTGCCACGATGTTCGAGCTGATGCGCTCGCCATACGACACAATCGCGTTGCTCGTCTTCTCACTCAGATCACCAATCAGATACACACCCTGGTAGATGCTCTTCAACTGACCCAGCAGTTCGTCCACCGTCGCCAGCAGCACCTCCTTCTTCTTCGTGTCTGTAATGATTGCGTTAATCATCTGGTGGTGACGCTCCACCATCTCGTTGTATGATGTCAAGTAAGCCGCATCGCCAGCCATCGCCAAATTTGACGTGCTGATCAACTTATCAGTGATGCCGCCCAGCGCCGACACCACCACCACGACAGGCTCCTGCTGTCCCTCTACAATCTTTTTCAAATTGAGAATGCTCTCCACGGAACCCACCGAGGTTCCACCAAACTTCAATACCTTCATATATACTCAGAATTCTATATCGGGTACAAAGGTACGACTTTTTCACGAAACTACCACAAAGAAAAAGCCTTAAAGTCACTCGACTCCAAGGCTTTTCACTTGTTTAGGCTTAATTTGCAAAAAAGAAGAGGCTACTTTTCCTATTTATTGAAGAACTTCCCCTGCTCGGTCACAGCGACACCTTTGTAGGTGGCATCCACCGGACGACCCTGAAGGTCATAGGCCTCAGGAGTGGCACCATTGGCATAAGCAGCGGTTTGTTTGATGCGGGTGGCACCCTGTTCATCGTAGGAAATGTAGCGGAAGGTAGCGATGAGCGGATAGTGGTCGCCCAGCGGTTGACCGTTGTGAAGGTAATTGCAGCGGTCGATGGTTAGATTGACCAACTCCAAGCTGTTTCCATCAGTGGGGTTGATATAGAGCGCCTTGTCGAGGGTTTCACACGCCAAGGGCTCACTGCCCATTTCTGGATAGACGCCGTTGTTGCACTTTTCAATCCAGGCATCACTCACCGTGGCACGTCCCGTTGCAGTGATGGCATCGATGAACTCCTTCTTGAAATCGTCACGGTGGTAGTAGCTGTTCATATCGCCCGCGATGATGACAGGACGGTCGTCCAGACGCTCCATGATGTGGTCACGCAATTGCTTCCACTGCGAGATGCGCGCCTCACGGTCCTTCCCATCGTTACCCTTTTGTTCGTCACGCTCCGAACTGGCATCCATGTGCATGTTGTAAACCACAATTTTGATGCCATCGGAGAGCGTCAACTCATGGCGACGGAAGCCCTTGGTGATGATATCGTCAAAGTCATGGCTGAACTTACCAAAATTCTGCTGCCAAGGCACTCGCTCATAGCGGTCGGACTGGACGCTGTTGTGACACAACATATTGAGGCCGTCACACTTGAACTTCAGGTTCTGCAGGTGGGCGATGTCTATCTCATTGTCTTCGAAGGTGATGCCCCCCGACCACTCGTCGTGCTTATATTTGGCGAAGAGGTGCGACCAGATTTCCCAGCGATAATTGAAGTTTTCCTGCAGGCAGAGGATGTCGCAATCCCGATCAGCCAGATATTTGCTGATGCGCTCGCTACCGATCGACATGGGTCCTTCCGTGTTGACAGGAAGGAATGCCACCCTACCTGGCAGTCCATCCACATTGAGACTGACAATGCTGAAAGTGGTTTTCGTTTGTGGTTCATTACCAGCAAAGACGGAGATGCAGCCCAGCATGAAAGCTGCCAATGTATATCTTATCTTTTTCATACTATTATCTGTTTATTTATCCTTCGTTTCTTCATTCAACCAATTCGTCAGATACTGCTGATAATAATCAATCATCATCGGCTCTGCGACAAGTGTATCCGATGCGGAAGCCACCCTACGCGTCTTGGCCTCAGCAGGATCGGGGTCAGCAGTCAGATATTGATACACCGCCAGGATATCGGATATCTCCACACCACTGTCCGATGCTATCAGCATCACTTCTTCCAGGCTGGTGCCATATTTTTCCAGCGTCTGGCTGATGCTGGAGAGCATACCGAAGAAGTCAGTGCTACCTTCTTCACCTTCTCCGGAGAGTTTCTTTACCATGCCACGCACATCGTAGCCTTTCGACTCCAACAACTTGATGATGCCCATCAGCGTGGCTGGTTCAATGAGATCAGCATAATGTGTGTTCAGTTCGCCGTCGTAGTAGAGAACGGGATACGCAGTCAGCGTGGCAGCCAAATGCAAGACGCAAACGATGCCGCCCACCAGCGTGTGCTTCTCCGAAGGAATGAGGAAGTTCGTTTGCAGACGCGTGCGCTCCGGCACGATGGACTTGGTGAAGCCGTCACACGTCTTTCCGTCATAGTCAAAATCATGCAGGAACTCTATGAACTTGCGACCCGAAGCCGTGGGAACCACTTTGTCGCGAGCAACGTGCATCACATAGTAGTGGGCTGTGGAGTCTGGAATCCAGTCGTTCGCCAAGCTGTATTCTCTGATAGCGGCAATGATTTTCTTATACTCAGGCGATCTCTTCGACAGGAATTCAGGCCGCACAAAATCCGACACCTTCTTGCCCTTCGTCATATCCTGCAGCTCCGCCATAGAATATTTGCCACTGAGGAACCAATCCTCATAATGAGGGAACAACTCCTCCGTGAACATCTGCTCATACGTGAAGCCGAGGTTGGCATTACGGTTCATCTGGTCGAGCATCATCGGCATGCAGGTCGGATCCCATGAGGCATCGTCCTTTCCCTCGATGTAAACTTCGTAAGCCGTTTCGAGATCGAAAGGCGCACAGCCCACAATGGTCTTGTCGAAACGGATTTCGTCCTTATACTTCATGTCGCGCACTCGCTGGGTGGCAATAGCATCATATCCACCTGCCGAGATGCCTGCATTGAAGAGGTACTTGCCCTGACTGATACCACGCTCGTCGAGCAGTTTGCGAGCCGCCAGCAGACAGTCGATGCTGGCCTGGCCATTCGTATCGCCGAAGCAATACACCTGCGGATGGTCTGCCGTCAGACCAAAGCCGAGGAAGTCGCTGCATACGACAATGTAGTTCGGCTTCAGCGGATTCGCCAGCACGAAGTCGATGCCCACCGCGAAACCTCGCGTGGGAGCCTCGTAGGGCGCCAAGTTGGTGTAGTGGTTATAGATGAGCATGCCGTCGCAAGGCATGGCGCCGCTATAGACCTCGTCGGGGATGCACACATAGCCACTCAGCGTGACGGGATTCCCATCCTTGTCCGATGACGGATAGGCGATGTCGATGCGATGCATCTTGCGGCTGTAAAGGTTCACACCCTGATAGCCGAAATGCCAGATGGTGTCCGTCTCATGAAACACCTGATAGCCGCTTGTCCCCTCCTGGGCACAAGCCATGGTCGCCAGTCCCACCAGCGCCCACAACAACAAAAAAATGGTTTTCTTCATATTGGATAGAATGAGGTTATAAATACATATTGGCCATAAAGGTACAACATTTTCACGAAAACACCACAAAGAAAAGCCCTAAAGTCGTTCGACTCCAGGGCTTTTCAGTTGTTTTCAGTCAACTTTGACCTTCTCCTTAGGCAATACCAGGTTGAGAAGGACGGCTAGAAGGAACACCACAGCCACACAATTCTCGGCAAAAACAGTCTGCACAATCTGGGGGAAGATGGAGAACATGCCTGTCGCCTGTGTGAATCCAATGCCTACACTCAACGAAAGTGCCACGATAATCATGTTGCGATGTCCAAAGCCACAACGAGACAACATGCCAAAACCTGCCAGCATGATGGAACCAAACATCATGATGGAACATCCTCCCAACACAGCCTGCGGGATTGTGGCAAGCAAAGCTCCCACCACAGGGAACACACCTCCTGCTATCATGATGCATGCTCCCGTGGCGATGGCAAAACGGTTCACTACACCCGACATGGCCGCCAAACCCACATTCTGACTGAAAGAAGTGATGGGCGTACAACCAAAAAGGCCTGCGATGCAACTCACAAATCCATCACAACAGATACTATTACCCATTTCCACCTTATGCGGCTGACGATGCAACGCACTGGAACACAGAGCACTCGTGTCACCAATTGTCTCTGTGGCAGAAACGAAATAGATGGCAAGCACAGAGAGGATGGCACCTAAATTAAACTCAGGTTTGAAAGGCATGAAAGTAGGTAAGGAGATGATGCCTGCATGGTGAAGACCTGAGAAATCAACCATGCCCATGCACACTGCCAAGATATATCCTGCAATCAAACCCATCAGCACCGAGAGGGAACGGAGGAAGCCCTTAGCAAAGACCTGAAAGCCTAAACACACCAACAAAGTGAACGTACCCACAATCCAGTTGTTCAAAGAACCAAAATCTGCTGCACCCTGACCTCCTGCAAAGGAGTTGGCGCCAATGGGCAACAGCGAGAATCCAATGGCTGTCACCACCGTAGCAGCCACCACGTGCGGCACCAATTTAATCCAGTACTTGGCCAGAAGACCCATCACACCTTCCACGACACCTCCCACAATGACAGCACCCATTAGTGTGCCCATTCCGTAGGTGGTTCCGATAAAGATGGAAAGGGACAAGAAAGTGAAACTGATACCCATCACGATGGGAAGCCGAGAACCGATGCGCCAGATGGGATAAAGCTGAATCAGCGTTCCAATGCCCGCTATCACCATACAGTTCTGGATAAGAACGCCACTAAGCGTAGCGTCAATGCCCACCACATTGGCAAGAATGATGATTGGCGTGATGTTAGACACGAACATGGCGAGCACATGCTGCAAACCAAACGGAACTGCTTGTGCCAAAGGAATACGCCCATTCAATTCATAGAGACTACCCTTGTTTTCCATTGCAATCAGTTATTGACGAGGTTATTTCTTCTTCAGATTTGTCTTCCCAAGTTTTCTTTTGGGTTGCTCACGGAACTGGATGGTCTGCTTTTCCCAATCCATCTCCTCAACAATGGCGATAGACTCCAGCTTGCAACCCATCTCACGTAGCATCTTCCCACCCTTTTGCTGCCCCTTCTCCACAGCGATGCCAACGCCAGACACCTTACCACCAGCCTGATGCACCAAGTCCATCAGAGCCAAAGCAGCCTGTCCGTCAGCCAGGAAATCATCCACAATCAGCACTCTGTCAGAAGCTTGCAGATAGGGACGAGAAACAAACACGCTGTTCATCTTCTTGTGCGTGAAGGAATAAGCCTGCGACACATACTTGTCATCCGTACTATTCGCCGTCTCACTCTTCTTGGCAAAAACCACAGGAACATCATAAAGATTACCCAACATCGTGGCAATAGCAATGCCACTAGCTTCGATGGTAAGGACTTTGGTCACTTCCACACCTTTGAATCGACGTTTCAACTCATATGCTATCTGGCGTATGATGTCAATATCAATCTGATGGTTTAGGAAACTATCTATTTTTAGGATGTTTCCCTGCTTGATAGCACCATCCAGCAAAATTTTTTCTTCCAAGAAGTTCATAAGCATTAGTATTACTGATTTTTCTTCATAGGTTGAGTTGGTAAATTTGATTTAGTTCGCAAAGATACAACTTTTTATTGAAAAGACCAAAAATCTTTGCCAAAGTAACTGTAATGATGATTGTCGGGGTTGACAACCAGCTGCTCTACCACGATTTCGGGGTCAATCATGACGAGTTTGAGGGTGTGCTTGCCTGGAGTGGCATTGAGGGACACTTCGAGCCAACGGATGTTGTCGAACACTTCGTCACGACGGGGTAATGGACGTCCGTTCATCCATCCGCTCAGGGCGAGATGATTGCGAGAGGGCAGAGGTTTCAATACTTTCGATACGGCAAGGTTCTGTTTGGTGTACTCACCAAAGGTGTCAACTATTCCTTGACGGGCATCTATCACCTGCATGGGGTAGTCGTCGAGCTGTACTCCCAATCGCAATCCGCGTGCAGGCAGGATGTCTTGGGTGGGAAGGATGCCTATAGCGATTGAGGGCTGAGGGGTGGCTAGTTCCACTTCGTATTCGAGGGCAGGCCCTCCTTGTGGATATTCCTTCATTACGTCCTTGGCGCCCATGCATCCTTTACCCCTGCCGAGATCGGGGAGGAAGATCCAACCTTCATCTTTGCGAACATAGCGGTAGGCGGGGATTGTGTATTCTTTCGAGTCGGCGGAGGGAGTCAGGTTGTGCGTGACCCTGAATCCTAAGGTCATGGGGTGACGGTTGCTGTTGGGGATGGACCACTGGGTGTAACCAATGTGGTTGTCGAGCATCATGCCGTCCCATTTGCCGCCTGCGAGGTGTTTGTTGTAGTGGTCGGTGAGGCGCTGGTCTTTCTTCATGAGTTCGTTGATGGTGAGGCTGTCGCCCATCGTGGCACAGTTGTAGATTTGTGCCACTCCGGCACTGGCTACAACGGGATAATAAACCAACTGGTAGAAAGCGTCCTGTGCCTCTGGGGGGAGCTGTTCCTTCAGCGCCTCACAACGCAAGACGAGGGCTTGCCAGAGGTTGTTGACCCTCAGCATCTCTTCCTGATTGTATATGCCTGGCACCTGCACTTCGGCTTTGCGCCACAAATTGTATTTCGAGTATTTGGCGATAATGTCGGCGGTCTCTTGGGCATAGGCTTCTCCAAAGATGCTGCGGGTGAAACTTTCGAGCCATGCCTGTTCGTCGCCTGGTTGGATGGCATCGGGGTTCCATGCATAGTGCATGATGAAGTCTATCGGCATCTCCTTGGGTTTCAGGTCGCCGACGTTGATAATCCAGATGCGGTCAATGCCAGACTGATAGGCGAGGCTGAGCTGTTCGCGGAGTTTGGGTACGGTGGTGGTGTTGACCCATCGGTCGTTCCAGGGGCCTCCGTTCATGTCGATGTGGTAATAGAGTCCAAGCCCACCTTTGCGCTTGCGCTCGAAGTCGCGGCCTTTGCGACGGATGTAGCCCCAGTTGTTGTCGCAGAGGAGGAGGGTCACATCATCAGGTACAGTGAAACCTGCGTCGTAATAACGTTGAACCTCTGTGAAGATGGCCCACAACTGCGGCACGGCATCGGGCTTGCCATAGATGTCCTTGATGATGTTGCGCTGACCTTCTATCACCTTGGCTAAGGTCTTCATGTTTTCGGTATCGTCACCAGAACCCATCGCCACATCACCATCGCCACGCATACCGATGGTGACGAGGTTGTCGTACGACTTGTTGCGCTCCATGCCTTCACGGAAGAACTTGTTCACGCGTTCCTTGTTAGTGGCGTAATCCCAGGGTCCCACTTCCTCACGACGGGAGGTGTATTCCTTGTGGGCTCGCATCATGGGTTCGTGGTGGGAGGTGCCCATGACGATGCCCATCTCGTCGGCGAGTCGCGGGCTCTCGGGGTCGTCTTCGTTGAAGGCAGTTGCCCACATGGCTGGCCAGAAGTAGTTGGCTTTCAGTCGCAGGAGGAGTTCGAAGATGTGGGCGTAGGCTTTGGCATTCACGCCGCCGAAGTGGTTGTTGCACCAGGTGCCGAAGGATGGCCATTCATCGTTGATGAAGATGCCACGATATTTGACTTTTGGAGAGGGTTGCACGATGCGGCCTGCGTCGTAATAGACTTCGTCGTGATGGACTACGGGGGCGTCGGCCATCCAATACCAAGGTGAGACGCCGATGCGTTGGGAAATCTCGTAGATGCCGTAGATGGTGCCACGTTTGTCACTGCCTGCAATGACCAGATGACCGTCGACCACGTCAATGAGGTAGGATTCCCATTGACCTCGCACCTGCTTCACGTCTATCTTCTTCTGCTTGATGAGCTGGTCGATGAGTTTGCTTTTTCCGATGGTGCCGACGAGAATTGAAAATTGAGAATTGAAAGTTGAAAATTGGGAGGTCTCAACGACTTCGGAGGGGGTTCCTGTGACTTTGCGGACATCGTCACCGAGGTCTTGGGCTGCCCTGATGACACCTTTCCAATCGTTGGTGTCCACGAGGATGGGGGCGGTTTTGCCATCTTGGGCAATACAGAATCTGGTTTGTTGTGCTGTGGCCGTCAGCATCGCCAATGCCGTTGCGGCCATCATGAGTAGTCTTTTCATCATGAATGGGTTTTGGAGTAATTGACAAATCGACTACAAAGGTACGGCTCTTTCGATTGCCATACTTACGCTGGCGTTGCAAAAATTTGTCGGGAGGTTACCTCAGCCTCTCATCTTCCTGTCGAAGATGGTTTTGATGAGGTGGGGGTGATGGCACATCCATCGGAGAATGGTGAAGCTGAAGGGGCTGTAGAAGATTTTGCAGAGGGTCTCTTCGCGGCGGATGCGGCGGAAAACGGGGGCATTGGTGTCACAGAAGGGACGGTGGGTGATGATGGCGGTTGCGGCATGCTGGGCGGTGCAGAAAGCGTTGTAGATGCCTTCGTAGGTGATGCGGTTGGCAAAGCCGCCGGCGTCGCCGATGAGAAGGATGTGGGGATGGAGGGGATAGTCGAGGGATGAGTAGATGTAGGCGCCGCGTGCTTTACCTTCGGGGATGTTGTTCTCCTGCATGATGCGACGGAATTTCTCGGGGGTGGTGGTGTAGTCGCCAAAACCGACCACATCGAAGGATTGGTTGGGGAAACGGTAGAAGTAGCCACCAGCGTCGTAGGATTGGGAGAGGAGGACTTCGATGCAGTCGTCCTGTTTCTCCATGTATTGTTCCATAGCGAGGATGCCCCGGTCGGTGTCGGGCTTGAGGTATCGGCGCACCTGACTGTTGCTGCCGTCGGCTCCGACGATATACTGACAGGTGATGCGCTGGCCTGATTTCAGGGTGACGGCGATGCTGCCGTCGGGTTGTTCCTCTATCTGCCCCAGGGCACCCTGCTGAAAGGTACCTCCGAGGGCGAGGTATTGCTGGAGGAGGGCATGGTCGAACAGCTTACGCTGGACGATGCGGATGGGGTGCTCGATGTCGAAGGTGCATTGTGCCTTGCCATCGACGGAGAGACGGATGCGGGTGACGGGGTTGTAGTCATAACGAAAACCTGGCATGAGCTGGTCGAGCAAATGCCAAGTCTTATAAGTCAATCCGCCTCCGCAGATCTTGTCACGGGGAAAGGTGGCATGGTCGATCAGCAGACAATCCACTCCTGCTTTCTTGAGCAGGTAGGCGCACATCGATCCAGCAGGACCAGCACCCACAATCAACACGTCAGTCCGAACCATCACCTCTAACCTCTTACCTCTAACTTCTTACCTCTAACTTCTTACCTCTAACCTCCTAATGCCTTTGTCTTCTGACAGACACACGTGGGGCACCGCTATTGCCACCACCTGATGAACCGCCTGATTTCTCCTTGCCAGAGGAGGCAGAAGCACGGCGGCTGCTGCGGGCTGCAGATGAGGAGGCTTTGTCGGTGGCTGCCTTCGCCTTCTTGCCCTTGACGGAAGCGGCGGCGATGGAGTCACGGCGTGCCTGTTCGACAGAGTCGATGGGGGTCGTCCAGATGTGCTCCTCGAAATCGGAGATCTGCTTCTCGATGCGGGTCTGCTCCTTCTTCAGGAGGGAGTCGGTGGCACAGTATTGCTGCAGGGACTTGTTCTGCATGTTGGTGGTCATGTAGATGTCACCCTTGTAGTGGTTGGTGGAGAAGAAGTCGTCAATGGACATCTTGGCAGCGTTGTTGAGGTTACTGGTCATCACATCCTGTCCACTAAGGTAGGTCTTGACATCATCGTACTTCACCCAGAAGAGGGGGAACTTCTGCACGTTCTGGTTCTGCACAGAATCTTCTTCTTCGTCTTCACCCACGTAACTTCTGATGGCGAACTCATCGGCTGCACGGTGCATCACAGGACAGAGTGCCACGATGCGGCTATGATAAGTGGCGGTGTTCTGGTCGTAGTAGGAACTCTCCTTCACAAAGTAGCTGAGCACGTCGGCAGAAGGGATGTCGGCCTGATCCACCTTGATGCTGTTGCCATCGACCAGGTAGGCGATTTCCTGACGGTCGAGCATGTCCTTGAAGTGGAGGCGGTTGCTCTGGTCGAAATGCTCCAAACCATCCAACTGATACTCGTAGGCGGGAATCTTACCAGCATTGAGCAACTTGAAGAGGAGGGTAAAGAGGTTCATGCTGTTGCCTTGTGGCTCCACGGGATAGTAGAGGGCAGCGTTCTCGTCCTTGGTCAAGTCGATGGAACGGTAGATGTCGCGTCGCCAAGTGGGGTCTTCGGGCACATCCACAGCGGTGGGGAACATCAGGCTTGCGCGGCTGGTTCCTGTGGCTGCTGTGTTGGTGTTTTTGGCGGCAGTGGTGGTTCTGGCATTCTGCACACGACTTTTCTGTGGCTGGGCAACCATCGTGCCCGCCATACTAATTGCCACTAATATGAATATGATTCGTTTCATATTGAAAGTTAAAAGTTAAAAACTAAAAGTTAAAAGTTTAAGTTACTCGCTATCCGAATGGTGGATACTTTCACTTTTTAGTTTTTAGTTGTTAGTTTTTAGTTTATAATGACTTCCACGGGGGAAATGAGCGTTCTTTCGATGCCGTCGGGACCGATGACTCGGATGCGGCTGATGTTGAAGAGTTTGCCTCGGGTGAGGGTACGGATACGTGCAATCTGGTTGGGTGTGAAGGAGGCCGAGTTGCTGACTTCATTGACCATATTGCCCATGTTGTCAGAGAAACGGGTCTCGAATCCAAGTACACGGAAGGAGATGTTGAGCAGACCGTCGTCGATGGCAGCTCCGATGCCTCCTGCCGAGAGGACGGCTTGCTTGGAGATGCGTCCGCCCTTGAAACGGGTACTGTTGCCCTTGGAGTCGGTGTAGTCGAGATAACCCGTCGGGTCTGGGAGCTTACGGACATTGAAGGTGAACTTGCCCATCTCCTGCTGACGACCCTCGTTCTGGGCTGTGACAGTGAAGGTGACGGCGTTCTCACCAATATTGGTCGGTACGGCGACATAATTGCCACCCTCCTTATGCGTCAGCGTTCCGTTGGTCATGGAGAGACTGATCTTGTTGTTCGGCACACCAGGCACACTGACACTGATGGGGTTCTGATAACCGGCATAGAGCACATTCATCATCGTGGCACTCACGGTTGCCGATGGTTCCACAACGGTGTAGGGCTGGGAGAACTCGCGACGGATGGTCTCGCCATTACCGTTCCTCATCACCAAGTAACCCTTGAGGGTGAAGTCACCTGTAGAACCACAGATGGTCTCGTAACGTCCATTCTCGGACTTGAGCAGGGTGTTGCCCACGTAAATCTCAGGACGCTGGGTGGTATCAACGGCCGCCATGATAATCTGGGCGGAGAACTTGCCACCACGCACCACAGTCTGCGAACTGGGGATGACGAGTGCCTGAATCTCGTTCACACGCACATCCTTCACGTCGATGTTGGCAACCAACTGGTGGAGCATCTCGCCCTCAGCATGACGCACGTCGGTCTGCAGTTTGGTGAGCAGGGTGACTGCGGCTGCCACAGGGGTGTTCTCGAACATGTATTCCTGCCAGTTCTTACCCATCAACTTGGCCTTCTTGGGCACATCGGTGGAGAGGTTGGAACGGATGATCTTCTTCTGATTCTCATCGTTGATCATGGATGTGATGCCATCACGATAATGTTCTATCGCCTTCTTCAACTGACCGCCCTTGCCTACACCCGCTGCCAGCATGACGTGTGTGGCTGCTTCCAGGTTGTCACGGCCTTCTATGTTGTTGATGTCCGCATCGCTACCATCAGCCTCACGCACGATCTCCCACTTCAGGTTCTCTGCAAAGGTGTAGAGCGAGTCGGACATCTTGCGCACTTGTTGTGCCTTCTCATACCACTGGCGCGTCTTCTCCGGATTCTGCTTCATGGCAGCTTCCATCTCCTTGTAGATCGCCTCGTTCTGGGTGGTCGAGTTGGTCTTGGTGCGATTCAAACCTTCATCCACGAGCGAGAAGCCTTCGAGCACATCGGATGACACGTTGAGCGCCAGCATTGCCATGAGCACAACGTACATCAGATTGATCATCTTCTGACGTGGACTTAACTTCTTTCTGATCATGCGATTTTCATTTTGAGTGCTTCAACCATCTTGGTATATACCTCGTTGAGTTCCTGGAGCTGAGCGGCCAGCTTCTTGGTCTGCTCATTCACCTCGTCGATCGTAGCCGACTGCGTGCCGACACTCTTCAACTGCATCTCATAGAAGCGGTTGATGCCTGTGAGCGTGCGGTTCATGTTCTCCATCTCCTCAGAGTCGCGTGTGAGACGAGCGCTCTGCTCTGCCACCTCCTTGAGGGTCTCAGTGAGTTCTGTGAGCTGTTCCACATAGGCCTTGGTAGCCTCCTGCATCTCAGGTGCCATGCTCTGGAACTGAGCAGAACGGAAGACTGGAGCAGAAGAGATGTTCTCAGCCAACTGGGCAGCATCGATAGGAGCTGCTGGAGCTGCACCAGATTCACCGGTCGAACCAGCATCACCTGTTCCACCTCCACCATTGATGACAATCGTGCCTCCACTTGGCACGCCGCCACCACCAATCACCACAGTGCCACCTCCGATAGGAGCGTTGGCCATACCTGTGGCGGCATTGGCCAGAGCTGCAACGGTCTCTTCTGAGAGAGCAGCGTTGGTCTGTGCTGCAATGGCTGCATTCTCAGCCACCTCCTCAGCCAATTCTTGTGCATCCATACTCTCCTGTGGTTCGAAACCAGCAAGGAAGAACACGATGACCTCAGTACCCATACCGAGCCAAAGCATGATGTCTGCTCCTTCCTGGTGGGTGAGTTTGAACAGGGCACCTGCAATCACGACGGATGCACCCCAGCTGTATGCATAGTTCAAGAAAGTCTGACCGCGCTTGGTGCGGAGCCACTTCTGTATGCCTGTATATTGTGTTGCCATAATCTTGAAGTTAAAAGTTAAAAACTAAAAGTTAAAAGTTTAAGTTACTTGCTATCCAGATGGCAGATACTTTCACTTTTAGTTTTTAGTTATTAGTTTTTAGTTTATTATTTTTTCTGTTTTGATGCAGTTCCCAACTGTGACCTCACGCAACGGAAGCCCACGAAGGAACGTCCCACATTCTGATACTCATACGAGCGCCATACACTCTTGATGAAACTCTCAGGGTCTTTCCACGAACCACCACGCACACTCTTCTTCTTCAGCGCGTATGGGTCTTCCTTGGCCGCATTGTAGGTGAGGGTCGGGTTCATATCGCTCATCGAGAGCACACCAGCCTCTGTATAGACGGTGCTTGTCCACTCTGCCACATTACCAGCCATGTCGTAGAGACCATTGGAGTTGGCGCTGTAGATGCCCGTCTTCGAAGTGATGAGGTTACCATCCTTCGTGTAGTTGCCTCGGTCGGGCTTGAAGTTGGCATAGTAGCAACCCTTGTCGCTCGACACACCATCCTGTTGCCAGGGCAGTTCGTTGCCGTCCTTTCCACGAGCGGCAAACTCCCACTCGGCTTCGGTCGGCAGACGGTAACGCTGGATGAACTTCGCCTGAGAGCCCAAGCCCTTCAGGAGGAAGTCGGTGCGCCAGTTGCAGAATGCGTTGGCCTGTTCCCAGTTCACACCCACCACAGGATACTCGTTATAGTTGGAATGTGTGAAGTAAAGGCGCATGTACACCTCGTTCTCGGCATTCTGGAAGTCGTTGATCCAGCAAGTGGTGTCAGGATAGACATTCACAATATAAGTATTGAGGAAGTCCCACATGCTGCTGAGCGGACGTGTGATGGTCTCACGATGGATAACGCCATCGTCATCCACATATGCCGTGTCCTTCGAAATCATCACCACCTCTTCCTGGTCATTCTGGAAGTCCGTGTTGAGATTACGTTCCTTGGGGTCGAGGCGATACTTGCGCTTGGCTGCCGTCACATAGTCGAACACCTCATAACGGTAGTTCAGCTGCTTCACGTCGAGCATCTTCTCACCCGTCACAGGATGGTGGGTATAGACACTCTCGATGGCGCGTTCCTGATCCTCGTCCGGATTACGTGGCAAAGCCTTGTTCCAGTTCAGATGCGGGGTGACAGGCTCACCATACTTGTCCTCCTCAATCTTGTAACTCTCGTCACCACCGTATGCAGGGTCGGCAAGACGTTCGCGAATGATGGAGTCGCGCACCCAATAGACAAACTGACGATACATGGAGTTTGTGACCTCCTTCTCGTCCATCCAAAACGCATCCACGCTGATGTCCCTGGTCGGCACATCCTTACCCCAAAGACTGTCGGTCTTCTCCGTACCCATCTTGAGGCTTCCGCGTTTCACTAATACCATGCCATAAGGAGCAGGCTCGCCCATCGACGTACCGCTCACACCAGTCACTTCACCACCAGTTGCACTCGAGCCTCCCTTGCTGGAGAAACAGGATGCCACCACAAGGGCGAAGACCACTGTACCTATAGCAAACAATAATTTTTTCATCGTTATCTTATCTTTTATCTATTATCTCTAAATTTTCCAACGCTAATCGCTAACCGCTCACCTCTAACCTCTACCCTCTCACCTCTTACCTCTTACCTCTCACAGCCATCTCACACTCTGGTGCTTGTTCCTACCCTTCTTAAACAGGTCAAGGTCGGTCTGATAACCCACCACCAACTCATGACTTCCGTGAATCAGTCCCACACCCGACGTGTACATCTGGTAATTGTAACCAAGATTGACACCGTGGAACATGCCTCCCACCATGAATATCACCGATGTGTTGGGGCTGTAACCCACACCACCATAAAACGTCTTCTCCTCACGTTCGTAGGTCACTTTGCACTGCACATCCTCTCTCCACCTGTCCATATCCGACTGCACCAAGAAGGACGGTTGCAAGGATAATAACGAATTTCTCAATTTAATATTGCATCCACCCATCAAATAATACATTCTTGGCACCTCCACCTCATACCTTTCATCCAACCAAACCGCTGGTGCCAGCAGGTGTTGCGAGGACGCTCCAAGCCACATGATCGGGTGATAATAATACAAACCCACACCCATATCAATCTTGTTACCCTTCACCTCAGACGTAGGGAACGCAGGGTCGCTGTTATCCTCCAACGTCATCTTTTTCGGGTTGATCTTCTCATTCAACATCGCCCCCTGAACACCAATCGCCAACTTACCCTTCTTGCTCAACTTGATGTTGTAGGCATACTGCAAACCAATCCTCGTGGTACTGAAAATACCGATGTTATCGTTGAAGAAACTCACACCTGCCCCATGATGGGGATTCAGGAAATAGACCGGCAGATCCGCCCCAGCATACAACGTCGCAGGCGCATCGTCATACCCCACCTTCTGCATCGAATACGCCACCGCCACATTCAGCTTCCCATCCGTACCCGACACCGCAGGGTTATAAAACGACTTCAGGGCTGTGTAGTCCGAAAACTGCACATCCCACTGCGCCCTCACCTCCAGCATCACCGCCGTCAGAAGAGCCAACACCACGAAAATTCGTCTGTTCATCAATAGAAATAACTCCTTTTTTCCCCGTTTATTGTATAAAATGCCCATTTTTATCACATTCTTGCCTAAAAACTTGCATATCGCAAACAATTCAGGTCACACATTTTGGTAAAAAGACAAAAAATCACGACCCCGTTGCTGAGGTCGTGATGGTTTATCTGTGATGTGTAGGCTCTTTTATAAAAGAAGCGTCTTCTCGATGTCGGCTTATTTTGTCACGCGGATGTTAGTGATGTAGAGACCATCAGAGCCATAAATGAAGAAGCGCTTCAGCGGCTTGATGCTGGGCAGGTTGGCGACGCGCTTGCCGTTGATGAAGATTTTCACGCCACCCTTGTTGTAGCTGATAGCGAAATGGTTCCATCCCTTCTTCATCACGCTGCTGAGTTCCTCGCTCTGTCCGTCGAGCGAATCGTCGTTGGTCTTCGTGAACCAGTATTGCACGTAGTCGGGACAGACGTAGATGTGGCCGAACTGGTCTTCGCCATCGAAGAACTTAATTTCCTCGGCTGCGTCGTCCGTCCTGAAGTATTCATACTCCAGATTCCACACGTCGGGCAGGTCGGCGCTGAGCTGAGGCTCAATCTCGGTGCCACCGCCGCCGAACTTCAGGATGTTGCGACCAGCACAGGCGTTCACCTCCATGCTGCCCCCCCTCAGATCCCACTTCGAAGGCAGTTCGCCATCGGTCTCCGCAGCGAGATTGTCCTCGAAGAAGACGCCCTCGGCAGGCTTGAAGTCACCGTTCTCGTAGATGGCCTTCAGATCCAGCGCCTTAGCGTCAGCAGGATTCGCCTTAGCCTCCTCGCCAGCCTCCTCCTCATTCTGTTCCTCAGTCTCATCCACTACTTCGGTGTTCTCGTTCTCATTGTCGGCGGCATCCGTCTTCTTGTCGCCTCCGCAAGCCGTCATCATCATGAGGCTTGCCATGCACGTCAGTGCCAGATAAATCTTTTTCATTGTCAGAGAGATTTGGGTTAGATGTATAAATTGAAAAGACGGGGGCAAAGGTAGGAAGAATTTGTGAAACGGCAAAATAAAAACGAACACGAATCGTGTGAATCGGGAAAAATATGTGGGGAATTGTTCTCGGTTTGTGGAGAATGTACCCCCTTAATCCGCTTCTTGATCCGCTTGATCCCTCTTCTTAATTTTCCAACCGATCGCTGCCACAAGCAATGACATCAGCGGACTGATGATGTTGAAGAAGCAATACGGGAGATAGACCAGCGTGGGAACTCCAAGGACTGCCGCCTGCGTCATGCCACAAGTATTCCAGGGTACAAGGACGGAGGTGACGGTAGCGGCGTCTTCGGTGGTACGGCTCAGGAGACGGGATTCGTAGCCCTGCTGACGATAGGCATCGCGATACATGTCGGCAGTGAGGACGATGGAAATGAACTGGTCACCCGTGGTGATGTTGAGGAAGAATCCCGTACCCACCGTTGTGGAGACAAGGCTGAAACGAGTCTTGGCCATTCGGATGATAACCCTTGTGATGCTCTCAATCATGCCACTCGCCACCATCACGGCGCCAAAGCACATAGCACAAACGATGAGCCAGATGGTGTTGAGCATGCCAGCCATACCACCCGTCGAAACGAGGTCGTTGAGGGCCTCACTACCGGTGTCAACAGCCGTTGCACCATAATAGGTGATGGCAAGTCCTTTCATCAAGGACATGAAGGTGGAGAGTTCTTCCGTATTGGCTATCTGGTGCAAGATGTGAGGTTGCAAGATGAGCGCCATAACCCCTGCCATGATGGCTGAGGTGAAGAGCACGATGAGAGAGGAGACGCGTCGGAAGATGAGGATGCCTGTAAGCACAGGGACAAGCAGCGTCCAGAGAGAGATGTTGAACGTGTTGGCGAGTCCCTCCGTATATTCTGCCACATGAAGTTCAGTCCCTTCGCCATTACCAAGACCAGCCACGAGGAAGATGATGAGCGTGATGAGGAAGGTCGGCACCGTGGTGTACATCATGTAGCGGATGTGGGCAAAGAGGTCAACTCCCGTGATGGATGACGCCAAAATGGTGGTGTCGCTGAGGGGAGACATCTTGTCGCCGAAATATGCCCCAGAGATGATGGCGCCAGCCGTCCATGCAGCACTGATGCCCAGTGCCTCACTGATACCCAGAAGCGCCACACCGATGGTGGCGACCGTAGTCCACGAACTGCCCGAAAGCACTGAGACGAGGGAACAGATGACACAGGCACTGACCAGGAAGAACTGAGGCGACATGATTTGCACGCCATAGTATATCAATGTGGGTACGATGCCACTGATCATCCAAGACCCGGAGAGCATGCCCACAGCCAAGAGAATGACCAAGGTGACGGACACATCGCCGATGGTCTTGATGATGCGCTGTTCGAAAGTCTTCCAAGGAACCCGATAGACCGCCATAGAAATGGTTACACAGACAGCAGCGCCCATGAGGAGAGCCATCTGACTGCCACCACTCAGGGAGTCACTACCGAAGAGATAAATGACTGTGCCCAACATCATGATGAGGACAAGAACAGGAATTACTGCTACGAGCGGATGAGGTAGTTTCACAAAATTGTAGTTCTAAATTTCGCAACAATCTTAGATAATCTAATTGTTTGCAAATTTACAATAAAAACAGCAAGCCGCCAAACTTTTCTGAAACTATTTTCAATAAGGCACAAAAACAACAATCACGACCCCATTGCTGAGGTCGTGATTGTCATATTTGCCGCATGGAACTTTCGCCCAGCGCGTGGGCTGGTTAATTCAGCAGCTGCGTGATGTTGCTCAGCTTGATGCGCTGCCATTTCCTTCCCTTGCTGTCCAGCGACACGGAGAAGTACAGGGTGAGTTCGCACTTGCGGTTCTGCGTGATGATGCCCTTCACCTGCTCGATGTACTCAGGGTTGTCGGCATACAGGTCTGCCACCAGTTCGTCGGTTGCGTCCCTACCGTTCTGGGTCGTGTAGGGGAAGTCACATACTACTGGATACGCATGTCTTGCGTTCCCGTCCTTGTCGGTGAATGTTCTTGGCTCACCGATCTCTTTGATAAATCCTTGCTTGATCATGTTGTTTTTGTTTTTAGTTTGTTAGGGTTTTAGTTGTTTTGTTTGTTAGGACTTTCGCCCAGCGCGTGGGCTGGTTTGTTAGGAACTTCGCTCAGCGCGTGGGCTGGTTTGTTAGGAATTTCGCCCAGCGCGTGGGCTGGTGTATTTGCTCTTCTGAAAACTGTATTCTGTATTCTGTATCACATACCCTCGATTCATCCAAGTTCTAATCATCTTATTGGGTCTGTGTTGCCCGTTGTCCAACCCAGCTTGCCTTCTCACTCGCTTCGCATCCTCCAGCGTGAACACATCGGGCAGCATTTCCAAGAGGTTTCGAGGGCCACGCTGACCGATTCGCTCTTCGCCTCGGTTGGCTTTCTCGATGTCCTCGCCGAAGAATTCCATCTTGCACCAGAGGTCGTAGTTCAGGCTCCAGCGGATGAAGTCCTCGATGCTCTTTTCCCATTTCTTGCCGTTTGCCACGTAGAGCACACAAGCTTTCAGCCAGGCGATGACACAGGCACGGTGGGAGAGGTTCCAGTAGGTGGCGTTCTGCGAGAGCCGTGCGAACTCGGCACATTCCTCTTGCAGTTTCTTCACGAGCCGCCAAGCCTGCTGGCAGTCAACGAGTCCCCTGGCACCTGTGAGGTTGTCGATGTAGGGTTTCAGGGCTTCGTCAAAGGCGGCGTCGTACTTGCCGTAGATGGGCTGTTCACCACCAATCTCCTGTTCCGGGATGGTGCAGAAGTTGATGCGGCTGATGGGGCCATCGGTCAGTACTCTGCTGAAGAATCGGCGCCCTTTGAGCACCGTCGTGCAGGCGTTCCAGTTGAAGCGGCATTGGGGTCGGGCTGTCACGCTCTGGGTTCCCACACGGGTCTGACCGTACTCTGCCCCAGGGTCGAATGCCAGACACATCAGCTGGAAGTGCTGCTTGCCTGTCTGACCTCGCAGCTGCTCGAACAAGTCCAGTTCGTTGAGCTTCACATACACGAAGTGGTTCTCTGCCTCGTCCATGCGGGTCACCAGCGCTGGCTTGGTCATGTCGGGGTCAATCATCTGAATGACGAGCCCTTCGGGTCGCACCATCTTGTCCTTGTTGGCACCCTTCTTCTGGCAGTCCTTCTTCCACTCCGCTTCACGACGCTCGTTCTCCTTGTCCCTGCGTTTGATGTCCGCCATGATGTGCTCGATGGGCTGGTCGATGCAACCCTTGCCCGCACCCGTCTCGGCCATCAGGCAGTTCATCAGGGTGGCTTCGTGCTCCACGTGGTCGGTATATTCAAAACGCACCTCGCACAGGTGGGTAGCCAAGGCAGGGAACACGGCGTGTGCCACAGCAGGCTTGTACATCTCTGGCGTCTTCGAGGTCAGCAGGTCGATGAGCTTGGGCAGCTTCTTGGGCATCACAGGCGCTTCGCTTAGTTGAGAGTTGAAAGTTGAAAGTTGAGCGTTTTCGACATTCTTCTGTGCCTTGGCGTTGATTTCACGCAGACTGGCATTCATGAAGCCCTTGTC
>JAEEGG010009523.1_pt1 | contig 21729 bp, 16 predicted proteins | sample 9134161 | NCBI WGS metagenome assembly JAEEGG01 (sample SAMN16246543, study PRJNA631951) | gut metagenome | biome: gut microbiome; feature: rumen; material: CR-attached | host: Bos | place: Iran: Karaj | collected 2018-10
ATATTCGGAACAGTTGCATTCCATATAGCGCATCTTCCTGGCTCTCCGCCTTCACACATTATCAAATCTCCAATTTGTATTCCATATCTTTCTTGTTCTGATTCTTCAAATCTCATTTCTAACAAATCATCTAAATCAAAACTGCCCCATCGAACATTGACATTCCGAAGATATGGCTGATAGGTTCCTTTGTTTTTGTTTTTATCCAACATTTTGCCCAAACACATTTCCGCCACCTCTCCTAACTTCACCATCTCCCATTTCCCATCATCATTGTTCAGCCAATGGTTGAGCACGGCCTGCCTGTATGTTTTGAGTTGCTGCTGAGCGGTGCGCAGGTGCTGCACGGCCTTGTCGAGTTCGGCGAAAAGGGTTTCTATGCGGGTTACTATGGCGCGCTGGGTGGTTTTGTCCACATCGGGAATTTCAAAATTCCAAAGCAAATTTGGTTCAATATGCGGTATTCCAACTCCGCGTGGATTGCTATTCAGCACTTTATATTTCGACTGAAGGAAATAGAACAGAAAATCGTTTGTGTATTTTTCACTGCTGATTTTCGCCAAAGTTGAACCGATAGCACCTTCAACACCTCTACCGACAAAACCACAACGAGCACCATCCCAAACAATTAAAACATCGTCAGGTTTACAAAATGTGCAATTCTCACCATCTGTATAATTGTTGATAATCCCTTTCTCAAAGGCTTTTATATCTACGTATGGAATCTCAAAACCATCCGTTTTTTCTTTGGAAACGGATTTTGGTTTCTTGCCTTTGGTGCTACAAGCGATTTCGGATAATTTATATGTTGAATATGTGGGCATATCTTCTAATCTATGATATACTATTTACTAATGCGTTGTATTGTTGCTCGTCTTGTTCTTTTATTTTATCCAAAATTAATTGGGCTATAGTTTTCATTTCAGGGACATCGACAAGGCTTTCGCCTCTCTCGAAGGTCCCACACAAATGAGAATACTCATTTACAAGTCTGTTAGTATAAATAGGTTCTATGCCATCTCCAAAAAATAATTTTCGTCTTTCTCGTTGTGCATCTTCGTCTTTGCTCTGGTTATACATATCGGGATATTTGTAATACAAATAGATTTCGAGAAACTTACGAGCGTTATTTCCGAAATTATAAAACTTTGTATAATTCGTATCATCAACTTGAACCAAGTTGGCGCAATCATATATTTGTTTGAACAAATAATTGAATTCGGTCACATATTCTTCCATATACCGAGGCATTTTTTCTATAGTAGATTGTTTATCCTGTCTCGAAATTATCAAGGATAACTTATTGTTAGACAATCTTTTTAGATATTTAAGAAAATTCAAATTATGAGTTGAAATAAACAACTGCTCAAAATTATCATCAGCAACAATCTTTTTATGAATCAACGAATATACGCAGAAAATATGGTTGCTATCTAAGCTGGAAATTGGGTCGTCAATCCATATTATCGGCTTCTTCCCTTGTGTTGATACGTCTTCCAATTTCGCCATAAAATAACAGAAAGCAATCATATTGCATTCCCCCTCACTCAAATTATAAGCTGGATTACCGTCTCTAAGAATGGAAAATTTGTATGTTATATCCGTATCATTTTCTTTTTCAGCTTTTAACGAAAGATGAAGTTGACCAAAAAACTCAGACAAATATTCTCTTACTTTTTCGGCACCTTTTTGTTCATCATTCATTTTCGCTTTTAATTGTTCAACTTCACCCTCTTTGCTTTTTATTTGGGAATCAAGGTTTTTCTTTTCTGTTTCTTTTGCGTTCTTCTGTGCCTCCAGTTGTTTAATATTTTCTTGGCTGCCTTTGTAATCTATCGTACCAATGAAATTATATATTTCGTACAATCTCAACGACGTTTGGGCTTCTGCTCTTTTATCCTTCAATTCTTTTGTGAATTGGTTATTTTGCGCAACAATTTCGTTGTAACCTTTGGAAAAGGACTCTAAATCATTTGTATAATCTGTAACAGGAATGAATGTTTTCGTTCCAAACAAATCGTCTTTCTTTGATTGAAGTTGTTCCTTCAACGAATCCAAAGACTTCTTGATGTTCTCTTTTAATGATTGAACACTTAAGCCATCCAATTGGGTGTGAAAGGTGGAATAAAATAGATTCTTATCAATAGAAAGGGCATCTATATTTGATCGCACATTTGTAATTTCCCCGATTAACGAATCAATATTTTCTTCTAGCTTTTTCTGCGTATTATCAAAAAAGTTATTTAACAATGCCCATCTATCAGAAGTAATTGGATTACCACAAAAAGCACATTTATCTCCTTGTTTATGTAATTCCTTACCACGTTTAGCCCAATTGATTAAGTCTGCATTGACTAATTCTTCGATTTTCTCTTTTTGAGCTATTTTTTCTTCAACTAATTTCTTGGATTTATCTGCAAAATCAGAAAAGTTCAATTCTATTACTGACAACAAAGGAACTTCTGCTTTAGCGTCTTCTTTGAGTAGTTGCTTCAACACTTCTTTCTTTTCATCAGAAATCGGTGTGTATGTATCTTGCAAAACCTGCTCTATTTCATTCTTCAACTTGGAAAGATTGTAGTTCTGGTCACCATATAAATCAGGATTGTATTTTATGGAATGTTGTCTATCTTCAGTAGCTTTAGACCTCAGTAGGTTTTCTAGTCTAGTATTAGCACTTTTATAAGCGTCATTAGCATTTTTATATTCGCTCTCCTTTACTTCTTGGTCTTTATAAAGCCCTGTTTTTTCTTCTCCTTCTACATTTTTACCCAATTCATTATTTATGTTATCTATTTGAGTTTGGATGGTATTATTATTCTCTCCTAATACTGCAAAAGACGAAATGTTACCATCATCATTATAAGGGAAAGACAGATTGTCTCTTACAAAATCTTCATTGAATACACGTATAGTCTTTGTGTGATTTGTCGGATTGTCGTGTTTGACAGGATTTCCATCTACTATCACTTCAAAAATTTTAGCTGAGTCATATTTATCAGATATTTTTCCTGTTTCTAAAGCACGAATTATTCGGGACAATGTTGTTTTACCTGAATAATTTCTACCATATAGAACATTTATTTTCTTAAATGTTAGCACATTTCCGTTTTTATCTTTTACAGAACTATCCCAATCAAAATCATCAAAAACGGCTATTTTCTTTATGTTTTTAATCTTTTCAATCATAATATATCTATAATTACATTCAAAAAGATGGGACACCGTCCCACTTTTTTACAATTCAATATAATTACGCTACTAACACTTCATTCAATTCCTCAATTATCTTTTCCATCTCATTACCAAACAGCTGATACATCTTGCCGCGTCCGCCACGGGCGTCGAAAGGCGTGTAGTCCAAATCGTCAATATCAAGGTGGTAACTGCTCACGATGTGGTCTTTTATCATCCGCAGCCATTCAATCTGCTCGGGTGTGAAGCGGTTGCGGTTGCCTGTGTGCTGGCGGAACAGCCACGCATTGAAATTCCGTTCAATGGTGTTGTTGAAGGCCACCAAATTCTTGTCAATCCCGCAGGCGTGTCGCACCAACGAAATCAGGGTGGTTAACGTCGATTGGGGGCGTGATTGTAGAGACAACGCATGCGTTGTCTCTACAACACGCGTTGTCTGTGCATATATCGTGCAATATGCGTCCCATACGTATTCTGGCGCCAATATGGGTTTGTCGTTTTTAATTTTTTCCAATAATTCCTGCGCCATCTTCAGCGTCAGATTGCGGCGGTTGTAGGGTTGGTTGTAGAAAATGCTTAGCGCCATTATCTCGTCTTTGTGCTGCTCCAAATATTCGGTGAAATCGCGTACCGTCTCTTTCGCCTTTTCGAGTGTGAAACTATTGAACTCGCTTTTAAGCACGGTATCAAGGTTTACGGTGTCAATCTTCTGGTCGTGCAGGTTGCGTACGGTCACAATGTATTCGTTCAACTCGCCGTTGAAGGTGCTGCTGGCAACATCAGCCAACCGTTGCTGCGTCTTTCTGCGTATCTCCTCCTCAATGGCGGGCGTCAGTTCGGTTGGCGGAATATTTTTCAGTTCTGCCTGTGCCTCATCGTCAATTTTGTCGGGGTCGAAAGCCGATAGCAGTTCGGCACTCATCTGTCCCAACGTCTTGCCTTTCGACAAGGTTTCTATTTTCTCCTTCTCTTTCTCGGTTATCTCCTTGTTCAGGCGAATCAGGCGGTTTGCCAACGAGGTGAACAAATCTTCTTCGGCCACGCCCATCATTACGGCACCCAACAAATCCTTCAGCGGAACGGTGGGCTTACGTTCCAATGGTCGGCTGTCGGTCTTCTTGGTCTGCGTCACGCCAACGGCATCCACAATCACAAAATGCGTTTTGGTCTGCGCCGTGCGGCTCACCAATTGCAGCGAGTCGGGGTTTATAGTTCGTGTGCCGCGTCCTTTCATCTGCTCAAAATAGTTCGCGCTGCGCACATCGCGCATAAAGAGCAGCACTTCGAGCGGCTTCACGTCGGTTCCCGTGGCAATCATATCCACCGTCACGGCAATGCGCGGATAGTATTGGTTGCGGAATCGGTTCAGCACCGATTTAGGGTCCTCATCAATCTTGTAGGTTACCTTCTTGCAGAAGTCGTTGCCCTCGTCAAACTCCTCACGCACAATCTTTATGATGTCGTCGGCGTGGCTGTCAGTCTTGGCGAAAATGAGCGTTTTGGGCACCTCGTACTGCCCGCTCTCGTCGTAGCGGTTCGGAAAAATCTCCTCCATCAGCGCCTTGCGGAACTGGCGGATAACGGTGCGTATCTGGCTCGGATTCACCACCGATTTGTCCAAATCATTCTTTTTATATTCGGTGTCCTCGTCCACCTGCTGCCAACGGGTTTTGCGAGTGGCTTTGTCACGATAGTCGATATGCCATCCCGCCTTGATTAGCCCGCCGTTCTTCGAGATTTCCGTTTCAATGGAATAGACATCATACGGCACATTCACGCCATCGACAACCGACTGCTCGTAGGTGTATTCGCTCACCACATTCTCATTGAAGAAACCAAAAGTACGTTTGTCGGGTGTGGCGGTCAGGCCGATAAGGAACGCGTCGAAGTAGTCGAGCACCTGTTTCCAAAGATTGTAAATGCTGCGGTGGCACTCGTCAATCACCACAAAATCAAACTGTTCGATAGGCACTTTGGCGGTGTATTCCACAGGAATGGATTGCTGATCCTTCAGCCGCTGCTGCAACCACGACGATTCGTTCGGGTTGTCGGTTTCGGCCGATTCGTCCAACTCTTCGCCTTTCAGAATCGAATAGAGCCGCTGAATGGTGGATATGCACACCTGGCTATCGTTGGCAATGTAACTCGACGAGAGCCGTTGCACGTTGTAGAGTTCGGTGAATTTGCGGTTGTCGTCGTTCGGACGGAAATTCATAAACTCCTGCTCGGCTTGTTCGCCCAAATTGCGCGTATCTACAAGGAACAGAATGCGTTTGGCTTTGGCGAATTTCAGCAGACGGTATATGAAGGTGATGGCAGTATATGTTTTGCCCGCACCCGTCGCCATCTGTATCAGGGCGCGCGGGCGGTTGTTGCGGAAGGATTCTTCGAGATTTTCAACCGCCTTTATCTGAGCGGGACGTAGCCCAGTGGGATCCAGTTTTGGAAAATCCTGCAAGCGGTTTCTCAAACTCCGCCCATTGCGAATCCACTCGGCGAGAGTCTCTGGCTTATGAAAGGCGAAGACCATTCTGCTGCGTGGTTTCGGATCGCTGTAATCGGTGAAATGTGTAAGGGTTCCCGTTGTTTCATACACATATTTCAACGGTTCGTTGTTTAGGTACTTCAGTTTGGCGTTGGCATACCGCACGGATTGCTCCGCGACAACAGTCAGGTTAACTCCTTCCTCCTCGCGTTTTGCCTCAATAATGCCGACAGGCTGGCGGTTCACGAACAAAACATAATCCGCAGGCCCCACATCAGTCTGGTATTCGCGCACAGCCACACCGATTCCCGCCGAAAAGTCAATCTTGCTTTTCGACTGAATCTTCCAACCCGCCTGTTCAAGCAGACTGTCGATTTTGTCGCGTGCTATCTGTTCGGGGTTCTGATTCATTTATGCGTGCATCATTCCCTTTTATGAAAAACGGGGTGCAAATTTACATAAAAATCAAAGACAAATAGGAATATGCGAAGATTTTTCAATATCCTCCTTCACCCCTTCCCCAATTCCGATTTAATTCGTAACTTTGCCGCCTGTTTTGATAATTCATAAATAACTATCTTTTAATATGATCAATCCGAAATTATTAGACCCGAAGAGCATCGTCATCGTCGGTGCGTCGAATGATGTCCACAAACCTGGTGGGAAACTCGTTAAGAACTTACTGGACAGTCCTTTCAAAGGCAAAATCTATGCCGTGAACCCGAAAGAGTCGGAAGTTCAGGGCATCCATTGCTATGCCAAGGTGGAGGATCTTCCCGAGGTGGATTGCGCCATTCTGGCCATCGCCGCCAAGTACTGTCCCGCCACCGTTGACATTCTGGCGAAAGAGAAAAACACCCGCGGTTTCATCATCGTTTCCGCTGGTTTCGGCGAAGAGAGCCAGCAGGGAGCCGAGTACGAGAAGCACATCACCGACACCATCAATAGCGTGGGCGGCAGCCTCATCGGCCCCAACTGCACCGGATTCCTCAACACCAACTACTGCGGTGCGTTCGACACCCCCATCCCGACCCTCGCCCCACACGGCGTGGATTTCGTGACCGGCTCGGGTGCCACCGCCGTCTTCATCAAGGAATACGGTATCTCCAACGGTCTCACTTTCAACAGTGTATGGGCCGTCGGCAACTCCGCCCAGATGGGTATTGAGGACGTTCTCGAACACCTCGACACCACCTTCGACCCGGAGAAATCTTCCCGCGTCATCATGCTTTACATGGAAAAAATTAGCGACCCGCAGAAGATGCTGAAGCACTCCCGTTCGCTCATCAACAAGGGATGCAAGATTGCGGCCATCAAGTCGGGCGGTTCCGCCGCTGGCAGCCGCGCCGCCTCATCCCACACGGGCGCCCTCGCCACCAACGACGCCGCCGTGGATGCTCTCTTCCGCAAGGCCGGTATCGTGCGTTGCCACAACCGCCAGGAACTCACCACCGTGTGCGCCATCTTTATGCACCCCGAAGTGAAAGGCAAGAACATGGCCGTCATTACCCACGCCGGCGGCCCCGCCGTGATGCTCACCGACGTACTGTCGGACAACGGCATGGACGTGCCCCACATCGAAGGCCCGAAGGCCGACGAACTGCTCAGCAAGCTCTTCGGCGGCTCCTCCGTGGGCAACCCCATCGACTTCCTCGCCACCGGCACTGCCGAACAGCTCGGCTACATCATCGATGCCTGCGAGAACGACTTTGACAACATCGACTGCATGTGCGTCATTTTCGGCTCGCCCGGCCTGTTCGCCAACTGGGAGGTGTATGAAGTGCTCGACCAGAAGATGAAGACCTGCAAGAAACCCATCTTCCCGATTCTGCCCTCCATCATCAACGTGAAGGACGAAATCGCCGACTTCATCACCAACAAGCACCGCATCAACTTCCCCGAAGAGTGCGTGTTCGGTCAGGCATTGTGCAAAGTTTACAACACCCCGAAGCCGCAGCCCGAAGTGGTGGAGCAGCCCGAAATTGATGTGGCCCGCATCCGCCGCACCATCGACAGATGTCAGGATGGTTATATGGAAATTGCTGATTATAACGAACTTCTGGATGCTGCCGGCATCAGCCGCAAGAAATCTGTGGAAGTCTCCAAGAAGGAGGATGCTCTCGCCTTCGCCCAAGAGGTCGGTTGCAGCAAGGATGTGCCGCTCGTGATGAAGGTCGTGGGACCGCTGCATAAATCCGATGTCGGCGGTGTCACCCTGAATGTCAAGGATCTGGACACCGTGAGCAAGGAGTTCGACCGCCTCATGGCCATTAAAGATACTTACGCCGTGGAGATGTACCCGATGTTGGACGGCACCGACGTCTATATCGGCGCCATCCGCGATGACAAGTTCGGCCATCAGGTATTCTTCGGCTTGGGTGGCATCTTCATCGAGGTGCTGAAGGACGTGCAGAGCGCGCTGGCGCCCATCACGGCTGCCGAGGCCAAGGAGATGCTGACGAAGCTGCGCGGCTACAAGATTCTGCAGGGTGTGCGTGGACAGGAACCCGTCAACATCGACCTGTATGCCGACCAGATCGCCCGTGTGAGCGCCCTGGTGCAGGCCGCTCCCGAAATCGCGGAGATGGACCTCAACCCGCTGCTCGGCAATCCGCGCTACGTTACCGCCGTGGATGCCCGTATTCGTTTGCAGAAATAATTACCTGATATTCAGGGTGAAAATAAAAGAGAGATGTGCAGGCGTCTCTCTTTTTTTTGTTTTCCAAAGAGGAAGGAATGAGATAAAATACAAATCGGGAATTATTTCGAACCAATAAAAAAACCGCCCCGGAATGGAGCGGTTTTGATGTTTGAAACCTCAGTTGTTATTTGATGCCGAGTTTCTTTTTGATGTCTTTCGGGAGGGCGTCTTTGTGGACCACGATGTTCATGGTTTTGTAACGCACGAAGGCCTTGCTGGCGAAGAACATGCCATGGTATTCGCCGTAGTCGCCCCAACTGTTCTTGACCATGTAGTACTCATTGCCCATTTGGTCGGTGGCGGTGCCGTAGATCAGCATGCCGTGGTCGTCGGTGGTCTCCCAGTTGTCGAAGGCCTGCTGGCGCTCCTCTTGGGTGACCCAACGCTGCGGGGTGGGGTGCTGGGCAGCTTCCTCCTGGATCTCCTTGGCGCTCATGCCGGTCCAGTGGGCCATGTCGCTGCCGATGATGGCGGAGGACTTGGTCTCGGGCAGCACGCAGAAGCCCTTCTTCACGCCCATGCGGAAGCCCTGTTCGCTCACGTCGGAACCCCAGGCGATGGTGTAGCCGTTGGCGATGGCGTTGTCGAAGACCTGCATGAACTCGTCGAGCGGCAGGTTGTAGCACTGGCTCCAGCGCCAGTTGTCCTGGATCTCGAGCACGAACTTCTCGTAGAAGGGATGATGGGTGTAGGAGGTGATGGAGACATAGTCGTCGGCGTTGAGGCCGAGGGATTCGTAGAACGACTTCGGGGTGTATTTCTTGCCGTTGTAAGTGAACTCGGTGGGGCACTTGCCGAGGTAGGCGTCGTGGATGCTGCTGATGGCTTGGACCCACAGCGGACCGTTCTCGCCGCTCTGGAGACTCTTCTGGTCGCTGGTGGCGATGGCCTTCACGACGGCGTCGCTCACCAAGGAGAGTTCGGTGTGGTCGGACAGCGTGTCGCCGTAAGCGGCGCCCGGACGCATCTCGGCTTCGGGAACGAGGCCGAAGGTCTTCATGCCGTAAATGACGTCATAGAAGGAACCACCCTGTGAGAAGGAGACGTCGCCGTGGGTGCGGACCGCCGCCTTGGCACGGTCGATGTAGGTGTTGTGTACGATGAACATTTCGGAGAGGTCATACTCGCCCTTGCCCATGCGCAGTAACTCGGCCTCGATGAAACCCAAGCCGGAGTAGCACCAGCATGTGCCCGCACGGTTTTGGTCCTTGACGGAGGTGATGGGAATCTCCTTCTTGATGGTGAATTTGTATCCCTCGTCTTCCGTCTTTTCTTTGTCTTGCGCTCTCATCGGCGAGCACAAAGCAACGGCGATGACCGCCGCCAAGATGAATCCTTTTTTCATAATTGTTTGCTTTTTAATTGTTTATAAAAAAAATGACTTCGATTTGCAATCGTTGGTTTTTAACGCGGCAAATATACAAAATTTATCATATAAAACGCGGCTATTTCTTCTTCCGGTTTTTTCTTTTCTCCTCGCTCTTCAGATAGCGTTCCCGTGCGGCCGCTACGGTGGCGTCGTCGTACTTGATCCGGCCGACCTTTTTGCTCATGCCCATGATCTGGGCGGCCCGTCGGTTGAGGTAGGAGGTGACGCGCGTGGGATTGCGCTTCAACGGGTTGGGATAGCAGGCCGTGATGAGCGCCGACTGTCGCAGGGTGAGGTGTTTGGCGGAGGTGTGGTAATAGTGCTGCGCCGCCGCCTCCGCTCCATAGATGCCAGGCCCCATCTCGATGACGTTCAGATAAACCTCCATGATCCTCTCCTTGCTCCACATGTGCTCGATGAGGAAGGTGAAATAGGCCTCGCAGCCCTTGCGCACCCACGACGACTTGGGCCACAGAAAGACGTTCTTGGCCGTCTGCTGCGAGATTGTGCTCGCCCCGCGGCGCCGTCCGCCGTGCTCGCGTTCCTCGATGGCTCGGTCGATGGCCGCCATGTCGAACCCCTTGTGCCCCAAGAACCGGTTGTCCTCCGACGCCACCGCGCACTGCACCATGTTTTGCGAAATCTGGTCCAGATCGCGCCATTCGTACTCGATGGAATAGCCGTACTGCACCTTCCGGATGAGCATCAGCGGCGTGACGGGCGGATTCACCCATTTGTACAGCAACGGCATCAGCAGACTGAGTATGAACAGCGTTAACAGCGTGTAACCCACGATCTTGAAAAATGTCCGAAAGAATCCTTTCTTCTTTCCGCTTCCGCTTTTAAGCGGTTTTTTCGATTTAGCCATGACCAGTTCAGAATATGTAGGGAAAACCCTTTTTTGAGAGCGCAAAATTACAAAAAATTCGTATTTTTGCCCCTCGGAAAAACGACCTCTTTGAGAGATGGATTTTCCGCTTTTTATCAGGAATTTAAACATTAATAATATGGCCAACAACGAAGAACTTTTCAAACAGATCATCGCACACGCGAAAGAGTACGGTTATATCTTCCCTTCCAGTGAGATCTACGACGGACTGAGCGCCGTATATGACTACGGCCAGTATGGCGTGGAACTGAAGAACAACATCAAGCAGTATTGGTGGAAGGCCATGGTGCAGTACCACGAGAACATCGTCGGACTCGACAGCGCCATCTTCATGCACCCCACCATCTGGAAGGCCTCCGGCCATGTGGATGCCTTCAACGACCCGCTCATCGACAACAAGGACTCCAAGAAGCGCTACCGCGCTGACGTGCTCATCGAAGACCATATCCAAAAGATTGAGGATAAGATCAATAAGGAGGTGGAGAAGGCGAAAAAGCGCTTCGAGAACTTCGACGAGAAGATGTATCGCAGCACCAACGCCCGCGTGATGGGCTACCAGCAGCAGATCGACGACATCACTGCCCGCTATGCCGATTTGATGCAGCGCAATGACCTCGCCGGCCTGCGCCAACTCATCATTGACCTGGAGATCGCCTGCCCCATATCCGGCACCCGCAACTGGACCGACGTGCGGCAGTTCAACCTGATGTTCAGCACCCAGATGGGTTCTGTGGCCGAGGGCGCCGACACCATCTATTTGCGCCCCGAAACCGCCCAGGGCATCTTCGTCAACTTCCTCAACGTGCAGAAGACCGGCCGCATGAAACTTCCCTTCGGCATCGCCCAGATCGGCAAGGCCTTCCGCAACGAGATCGTCGCCCGCCAGTTCATCTTCCGCATGCGCGAGTTCGAGCAGATGGAGATGCAGTTCTTCGTCCGCCCGGGCGAGGAACTCAAGTGGTTCGACTACTGGAAGAAAGAGCGCATCCAGTGGCACCAGTCGCTCGGCATCCCCGCTGAGAACTACCGCTTCCACGACCATGAGAAGTTGGCCCACTACGCCAATGCCGCCACCGACATCGAGTTCAAGTTCCCCTTCGGATTCAAGGAACTCGAGGGCATCCACTCCCGCACCAACTACGACCTCAGTCGCCACGAGGAGTTCTCCGGCAAGAAGTTGCGTTACTTCGATCCCGAGACCAACGAGAGTTACGTGCCTTACGTCGTGGAGACCTCCATCGGTGTCGATCGCATGTTCTTGGCGGTCTTCAGCTACGCCTACAGGGAGGAGAAACTCGAGGACGGTTCCACCCGAGTGGTGCTGCGTCTGCCCGCCATGCTCGCCCCCATCAAGGCCGCCGTGCTGCCGCTCGTCAAGAAGGACGGCATGCCCGAAAAGGCCCGCGAGATCATGGACCTGCTCAAGCGCGACTTCCTCTGCCAGTACGACGAGAAGGACGCCATCGGCCGCCGCTACCGTCGCCAGGACGCCATCGGCACGCCCTACTGCATCACCGTTGACAACCAGACACTGGAGGACAACACCGTCACCATCCGCGACCGCGACACCATGGAGCAGCACCGCGTCGCCATCGACCAACTGCCCACGATCCTCTGGCAGAAACTGAGATTATGCGGAAAATGAGATATAATTTCCTCAGAATCATCGTATTGACGATCGCTCTTGCGGCGTTCGCCGGGATGCCGGTGCGCGCCCAGAAGGTCACCGACACACTGGTCATCCTGCATACCAACGACGTGCACAGCCAGATCCAGCCGAAGACGATGAAGGCGCACGACGGCGTGCCCGCACACGAAGAGGGGGGCGTGCTCCCGCGCATGGCACTCCTCGAACAGGTGCGCGCCAAGTACGAGAAGGTGCTTCTCTTCGACGCTGGCGACTTCTCCCAAAGCACCTCCTACTACGAGGTCTTCAAGGGCTTCGCCGACATCGAGGTGATGAACCAGATGGGCTACGTCGCCGCCACCCTCGGCAACCACGAGTTCGACCGCGGCACCGGCCATCTCGACACCCTCCTGCGGACCGCTCATTTCCCGGTTGTCTGCGCCAACTATGTCCGCCGCAAATCCTGTCCCAACAACTACTTGCAGATGGTGAAGCCCTATGTCATCATCGACACTTTCGGACTGAAAATCGGCGTCTTCGGCGTGGTCATCACCCTCGACCGCATCACCGCGCACCCCGAGGTGCTCGCGGAAGAGTACCAGTATGTGGATGCCTTGAAGACGGCGAAGAAATACTCCAAGTATTTGAAAAAGAAGGAGAAATGCGATCTGGTCATCTGCCTGTCGCATCTCGGCGACGTGGAGGATACCAACAACAAGGGCAGCCATGACCTCGATGTCAACCTGGCGGCGCAGTGCCCGTGCATCGACATCCTCATCGGCGGACACAAGCACCACACCATTGAAGGCAAGGATGCAGCCCATGGCACGTTCTACGTGCAGAACCGCAATCAGGGGGTGGAGATCGGGATGTTCAAGATCCCGCTACGGAGAAAATAGAGCTCCTATCTGTATAGGGGCGCGTTCCGCAACGCCTTCTTGGCCCGTATCATCGTGATGAGCAACATTATGCACAGGAACATCGTGAAGAGGGAGAACAGAATGTAAGCGAAGCCCCATTCCATGTCCACGCCGTATGAGTAATAGTATTTCCTGTAATAGGAGTCGTAGAAACCATCAATGTCTGAGATGACTGTGACAAATATGCTCAGAGATAGCATGATGGACGACAATCCGATTCCGATGGCGGAGAGGATCAGGACGGCTTTGCTGTACCAGATGTTGCCGCGTTTTTGGGGCATCTGGGGCGCCGGGGTCTGGGACGGTGCTGCCGCAGGGGCGTACTGAGGTGGCTGGGCAGGTGCGTACTGGGGCGGCATGGCAGGAGCGAACCAGACTTGCAGTTCGGGGAGGACGTCGGCCCGAACCCAGTTGCTGAGCCCGGGATACCAGATCAAGGTGTCGGGGCGGATCGGCTCTCTCCGCAATTCCTCAAAAGTATAAGGGCCCATTTGTCGGTTCCCTTCGGCGTAATAGATGTTTTTCGGTGCTTGATTTTCCATGGCTATCTTCTTTTAAATGATTTGATGGTGACGATGATGCCCAGGGCCGCAAAGAAAAGGATGAGCACGAAGAGGCAACCGTAAGCGCCCTCGATCAAGAGGGTCTCCGTTTCACTGATCAGATAAGCTGTCAATGGCAGCAGGATGGCGCACAAGGCGTCCAAGATAATGGCAAGTACTTTCATGTTTTTTTTTATTTTTAAGATGCAAAAATATAAAAAATACAAATGCCGCAACTCCTTTTTTTGTAATTTTGCATCACGAATACAAAAGCCGCTATGCTATGAACGGAGACCCGCGCCTATACCAACTGTTGGATGAGTTGAACATCCCCTTCGAATATTTGGAACATCCCGCCGCGCCCACCATCGAGATTGCGAAGCAGTATTGGGCCGGTCATGACGCCAAGCACTGCAAGAACCTATTCTTCCGCAACCACAAGGGCAACCAGCACTACCTCGTCTGCCTCGACTGTGACCGTTCGATGGACATCCACCAGATCGAGCGCCAACTTCATCAGGGGAAGCTGAGTTTCGCCTCACCCGAACGCCTCATGCGCTACCTCGGCGTCACCCCCGGTTCCGTCACCCCGTTCGGCCTCATCAACGATGTGGATCACCACGTTATCGTCTTTTTGGACAAGACTTTACAAGATGCGGAAAAGGTGAGTTTCCACCCTTGCATCAACACCGCCTCCCTCATTTTGCGTCGCGAGGACCTCATCCGCTTCCTCGAGCATCAGGGCAACCGCTACGAGTGGATGGACGTCTGCGAATAGAGGATTTTTTTTTGTTAATATAGTGAAAATTAGTGGGTAAAAAAAAACCTCCCCATGGGGGGAGGGAAAGAGAGGGGTGCATTCCTTTTCCTTCTGATGGATAGAAGGTTAGGCCTCCGAAAACTGGTCCTTGCCGGCGCCGCAGAGCGGGCAGGTGAAGTCTTCGGGAAGGTCTTCCCAGGCGGTTCCAGGAGCGATGCCGGCTTCCGGTACGCCCACGGCGGGATCGTATTCCCATCCGCATAAGTCACAAACGTGTTTCATAAGTCGTGGTGTTTTAGGTTGATAATCAATCTGCAAAAATATGATTTTTTTTCAAAATGAAGGGTATTTCCCTCTCTTGATTAAAAAAATCTTCAAAAGAGAAAAAAACGTTGGATTTCAAGGAAAAAATCTTAACTTTGCCGTTTGTAGAAAGGGGATTGTGCGTTGTGGATAAATGTTTGTTTGTCAGATTTTTAGAACGAAATCCGGGCAAGTCATGCAGGTTGTGGGAAGAAAAAAACTCCTTTTTTACGCTTATTTTGTAAAAACAAACCACATGAGAACAGTAAACATCTTGAAGTCTTTGTCGGTGATCCTGCTGCTGGCGCTCGTCGCGACCGCCTGCAAACGGGAACTCGACGAGGCCCCCGTGCTCACTTTCGACGGGAAGGCCAACATGACCATCGCCGAACTGTGCGACCTGCACACGGTCGGCGCCTCCGACGCTTATTCGGAGATTCCCGACGGCACCGTCATCACCGGCGTCATCACCTCCTCCGACCAGGCCGGCAACTGCTACAAGTACCTCACCATCCAGGATGAGACCGGCGCCATCATGATCAAGATCGACGACAGCGCCCTCTATCCCAAATACCGCATCGGCCAGCGCGTCTATGTCAAGTGCGGCGACCTCCAAATCGGCGACTACCACAAGAACAAACAACTTGGTTTCTGGGTGGATGGCGCCATGACCGGCATTGCCACCTCCCAGGAAGACCTGTACATCTTCCGCGATGGCGTCTGCGGCGATGAGCCGGAACCGGTCGTCATCACCTCTGCCCAACAGATCGACGAGAGCATGTACAACTGCTTGGTCAAGATCGAGGGCTGCCACTTCCGCGACGGCGGCGCACTCAACTACTGCGACGCCGGCACCAACACCTCCAGGGACATCGTCCTGCAGGATGAGACCACCATCGTGCTGCGCACCAGCAGTTACGCCGACTTTGCCAACACGCTGCTGCCGGAAGGCACTGGCGACATCGTCGGCATTCTCACCATCTACAACACCACCATGCAACTCATTATCCGCTCCGTTGAGGATGTCCACATCACCCCGCCCGTCAACGCCGAGATCCTCTACTCCGTCGATTTCACCACCGACCCGCTCACCACGCAGGGTTGGACCGTTCAGGGCGATGAGGGCTGGTTCTACTATGCTACAGGCCAGGCCTTCGCCATCCAGAACCCCAGCACGGACGACATCGACAGTTGGGTCGTCTCGCCCGCCTTTGGCAACTTCGCCGGCTACGACAATGTCTATGTGGATATTGAGGACGTCAAAAACCAGTCCGCCCCCAACAGCATGACGATCTGCTACTCCACCGCTTTCACCGGCGGCAACTTCGACGTTGCGCAGTGGACGCCCTGCAACGAACTGGCCGCCCTGCCCGCCGAGGTCACCGCCAACCCCAACTTCCGCATCGCCTTCCACTACCACGATGCCAACGGCGCCAACTGGCGTATTTCCGATGTGAAACTCATGGGCATCTCCGCCCGCTAACCATAAAAAACCGTCATCATGAAAAAGTGTCTTTTCACGATCCTGATAATCACCGCCTTCATCGCCACCTCCTGCAACAAATGGGAGGAGCCGGAATTCGTCGTGCCTACGTACAACGGTCCCGAGGCCAACAAGACCATCAGCGACATCATCAACGTCTATACCACCGCCGGCAGGATGGACTCCATCTGCCATGCCGGGGAGACCTTCATCGTGCGCGCCACCGTCGTCAGTTCCGATGAGGGCGGCAACTTCTACAAAAGCATGGTGGTGCAGGACGAAACCGGTGCCATCCAGATCCAGATCAACCAGTCGGGGCTTTGCCACACCTATCCCGTCGGACAGACGGTCTATATCAACTGTCAAGGGCTCGTCGTCGGCAACTACCACGGCGTCTATCAGATAGGTTGGATCTACGACGGTTCTGTCGGACGCATCGACGGCAACTTCCTTGACCAATACCTCACCAAGGACGGTCTTCCGCAGCCCGTCGAGCCGGTCGATATCACTTCGCCCGCCGGCATCAACAACGGCAACGTCTGTCGTCTGGTGCGCATCCGCAACTGCCGTTTCGCCGACGCCGCTGTTGGTCAGCCCTGGTCGGTGGAGACCGCTGTCACCTCGCGTGCTGTCCAGAGCATCAACGGCCAGACACTTTCCAACCTGGTCGTCCGCACCTCCAACTACGCCAACTTCCGCAAGGGACTTGTGCCCAATGGTACCGGCGACTTGATTGGCATTCTCAGCATCTACAATGAAACATACCAACTCATGCTCCGCACTTCCGACGACGTGCAACAGTTCGGCACCATCCAGGATGTCTATCCGATGCTGCTCAACGGCGGTGCCGGCTGGGACTACACCGGATGGGGCACCAACCAGGACTATATGCTGCACAATGGTACCGAGGCCGCCGCTGACGATTGGCTCGTTTCGCCCGTCATCCCTGGCGCCACCGTTTGCAACAGCACCCTGTACGTAGAGCAGGCCTTCTTCAACACCAACGCCACCGCCCAGAACAAGTTCACCATCCAATACACCACCCACTACACCGGCGATCCCGCTACCACCGAGTGGATTCCGCTGACCTTCAGCGATTACCAGGAGGCAGTCGGCTTCTATCAGGCCGAAATCGCCGCCCTCGGCGCACTTGCAGGCGATATCCGCATCGGTTTCCGCTATCACGTCACCGACGCCGACAACGGCCAGTGGGCTGTGAAGTCGCTGCACTTCAAGAAGTTGGTGGCCAACGATTGAGTTTCAAACTTTCTAATCCAACACTCAAACATTCACTGAAAACCATGGATTTCAAATTCAACACGATAGAAGAGGCCATTGAGGATTTTCGCAATGGCAAGTTTTTGATAGTCGTCGATGACGAGGACCGCGAGAACGAGGGCGATTTCATCATGGCCGCCGAGAAGGTCACGACCGAGGCGGTCAACTTCATGATGAGCAACGGTCGCGGTGTGCTGTGTGCCCCGATGAGCGCTGACCGTTGCCGTCAACTCGACCTCGAGATGCAGGTCAACAACAACACGTCGTTGCACGGCACGCCCTTCACCATCACGGTGGATTTGCTGGGACACGGTTGCACCACCGGCGTCTCCATGTTCGACCGTGCCAGCACCATCCGCGCCCTTGCCGACCCGGCCATGACGCCGGAGGACTTCGGGCGTCCCGGCCACATCAACCCGCTCCGTGCCCGCGACGGAGGCGTGCTCGTCCGCGCCGGTCACACCGAGGCCGCCGTTGACCTGACCCGCCTTGCCGGCATGCAACCCGTCGGCACCCTCATCGAGATCATCAACCCCGACGGCACCATGGCCCGCCTGCCTCAACTGATGGAGGTGGCGAAGCGACACGGCATCAAGATCATCACCATTCAGGACCTCATCGCCTACCGCGTGCGCACCGAAACGCTTGTGCGCAAGGAGCAGGAGGTGCACCTGCCCACCGAGTGGGGCGACTTCCAACTGGTGGCCTACACCCAACTCAACAACGGTCTGACGCACCTTGTGCTGCGCAAGGGCGAGTGGAACGAGGGCGACGACGTGCTTGTGCGCGTCCACTCTTCCTGCGTCACCGGCGACATCTTCGGCTCCTGCAAGTGCGACTGCGGCGCCCAACTGCACCGCTCCATGCAGATGGTCGATAAGGAGGGTAGGGGAATGGTGCTTTACATGAACCAGGAAGGCCGTGGCATCGGCTTGGTGAATAAGTTGCGCGCCTACCATTTGCAGGAACTGGGCCGCGACACCGTGGAGGCCAACATCGAGCTCGGCTTCCGCGCCGACGAGCGCGACTACGGCATCGGAGCCCAGATCCTGCGCGACCAGAAGGCCACCCGCGTGCGCCTCATCACCAACAACCCCACCAAGCGCGCCGGACTGCTCGGCCACGGCATCGAAATCGTCGAGACCGTGCCCATCATCATCGAGCCCAACGAGATCAACCGCTTCTACCTGAAGACGAAACAGGAGAAGATGGGACACAACCTGCACTTGAATTAGAGGAGGGCAGGTTCGTCAGAATCGCGACGGAATCCCCCATTTATTGATTGCCGGAATGAAAGAAAAGTTGTAACTTTGCAACGGCAATTCTGTGGAGTCTTCCATCGGAAGCGTGTTACCATTGTGCTGCTTTGAGAATATGGAGAAAGTGGTAAAATTATCTGACAATCAGTGCGATAAAAGCGCTGTCGGCGGTGAGCGAAATGCTCCTGCGCCTCTCGGGTCCGAAAATTCCGGAACTGGGAAGTCGGTAGGGTATGCTCAACAGAATGCCGCATGTCACTGGTTCCCGATACGGGCCACCTACCACCGTGCACAGAAGGTCTATGACCGGCTGGTGGGAATCAACGACGGCCGCTATGAACTCTACCTGCCTATGCTGTGCAGCATCACGTACGACGAAAAATCCGGAAGTGCAAAACAGCAGGTTCGCGAAGAACCTTTGGACAAGGGATTGCTGTTTGTGCGCTGCACGCTCGACCGTTTCAGCGAACTGGTAAAGACACAGATCCCGGGCTTTACGCCCTACTACAACCACTTCTCCACCAACGAGTTCGGTCGCAACGAATACCTCATCGTGCCCGACCGACAGATGGAGAGCTTCCGTATCATCGTCGAATCGCGCAATGCGGACATCATCGTCCGGCAGACGGATGTGCCGCAGCTCATCGAGGGCGACCGCGTCATGGTTACCGACGGTCCCTTCGCCGGCGTGGAGGGCGTTGTGATGAAATACAAGCACCAGAAGCGCGTCTTCGTGCAGCTGCAAGGCATCGGCACCTACGCCACCGCCTACATCCCCAGCGCGTTCCTGGAACGGAAAATTGAAAAGTGAAAATGGAAAACGGGAGACGCAGCGTGCTGCGTCTCTACACGAACCAACCTTCAACAAATCAACAACTCAACAACCTCCTTCACACAAAGCCACTTTTAACTTTTAACTCTCAACTTTTAACTCTTAACTCTCAACTGAAAAATGGGCATCATCGCCAGACAGACCATCAAAGGAACCATCGCCACCTACATCGGGGTGGCCATCGGCTTTGTCACCACCTTCTTCATACTCACGAAGTATCTGACGGCGGAGGAGGTCGGCCTCACCCGTGTGCTGGTGGATGCCGCTACGCTGTTCAGCTCGTTAGCGCTGCTCGGCACCAGCTCTTCCACGCTGCGGTTCTATCCCCACTTCAAGGACGACAGTCGCAACCAGCAGGGACTCTACTTCTGGACGCTCATCATCCCCTTCGTTGGCTTCCTTTTGTTTCTGATCGCCTTTTTTGTTTTTAAGGGGTTGATTGTTAATGCGTTCCAAGATAATTCGCCCCTGTTTGTCAACTACGTCTATTATGCCCTGCCTATCGCTTTCTTTATGTTGTATATGTCTGTTTTTGAGGCAAATGCAACTATCTTGGAGCGGGTGGCGGTGCCCAGAATGATTCGCGAAGTCTTTATTCGTGTTGGGCTTTTGGTCGGGTACTTGCTTTTCGGTTTGTGGCATGTGATTGACTTGGACGGCTTGGTGATGGTGATCTGTGTGACCTACGGGCTGGGCGCATTGCTGAACCTCTGCTATCTGCTTTTCTCACAGAAGATTTCGTTCAAACCCGACTTCAGCAAGATCACGCCGGAGTTGCGGCGTGATTTCCTGTTGTACACGTTGTTCTTGGTTACTTCGGCGTTGGTGAGCAGTGTGATGCCCACGTTGAGCAGTTTCTTCATCAGTGCCAAGATGGGGCTGATGTTCACGGGTATTTATGCCATTGCCAACTACATTGCCACGATGGTGGAGATCCCGTCGCGGTCGTTGAACGCCATCGTGCAGCCGCGCATTGCGGTGGCGTTGCGGGCCACACCCGCCGATTTGGCCACGGCCACCCGATTGTATCAGAAAGTGTCGTTGAATCAGCTGCTTGTAGGTATGGTCATCCTTATCCTGATATGGATTAATATTGACCTCTTTTTCGATATTTTGCCCAATGGCGACCAGTATGCTGCGGGCAAATGGGTTGTATTGATTCTGGCCCTTTCCAAGCTGGTGACTACTGCTTTCGGCATTGGCTGTTCGTCTCTCAGCTACACTCGATGGTATTATACTTCATTGTTTTTCACGCTGTTCCTGGTTGTATTGTCCATTTGTCTGAACAACTATCTGATTCCGATTTGCGGCATTGAGGGCGGCGCGTGGGCCACATTGGGATCAAACGCCATCTATGTGGCAATTTTGTTGTTGTACATCAAATGGCGTGTGGGCACCTATCCGGTCAGTTGGGGGCAGCTCAAAGTGCTGGCGGTGGGAATGTTGATGATGGCGCTGAACTACCTGTTGGTTTTCGCTGTGGGCAAGCTCAATTCGGAGCCGTCGTTAGCGTTCAGGGTAGGAGAGGCGGTAGTGCGCACGGTCATCGTGTCGGTGGTGGGCCTGCTGGTGGTGTATTACTGGCGGGTGTCTGAGGATGTGAACGGATTAATAAGGAAGGGGATGAGGAAGTTGAAAATGGAAAGGTGAAAATTGAGAATTGAAAACGGAAAGCTATTCTGAAAAATTTGACGTTTTTCATCCCTTAATAGGAAAAAATTGAAGAATAGTATGGGCTTGTATATTAACATGGGGAATGATGGCTTTCGTGCTGCACGGAACGGCGAGTATGTTGACAAAAGTGCTTTGATCGAACTTGTCAACCATTCGTTGAACTCCGAGCGACAGTTTATGTGCGTCAGCCGTGCGCGGCGTTTTGGCAAGTCGATGGCGGCCAAGATGTTGAACGCCTACTACGACCATTCGTGTCACTCCATCGAGTTGTTCCGCGATCTTAAAATCGCAAAAAGCCCCTCATTTGAACAACATCTGAACCAATATCCAGTGCTGTATGTGGATATGACCAATTTCATCACCCGCTATAGGAATAGTAGTGATATCATACATCATATTCAGACTGACATTA
>JAEEGG010009524.1_pt1 | contig 21729 bp, 22 predicted proteins | sample 9134161 | NCBI WGS metagenome assembly JAEEGG01 (sample SAMN16246543, study PRJNA631951) | gut metagenome | biome: gut microbiome; feature: rumen; material: CR-attached | host: Bos | place: Iran: Karaj | collected 2018-10
AGCGATATGCAAGGGAGAGCTTCTCCTGCACGGTATCGCCGGTATGCATGTCCTCATCCTCCTTGTCAGAATAATTCTCGCGAATCAGGTGTCTGCGATTCGAGGTTGCATAAATCAGAACATTCTCCGGCTTTTTCTCCAGACCGCCCTCAATCACGGCCTTTAAATATTTATAATCCGTCTCATAATCCTCAAAGCTCAGGTCATCCATGTATATCACGAAACGATAGCTCCTGTTCTTGATCTGGCTGATCACGGCGCTTAAGTACTGGAACTGATACTTATTGATCTCAATGACACGGAGTCCCCGTTCATAATATTCGTTTGTCATGGCCTTGATGCTAGAGGACTTTCCCGTTCCTGCATCGCCAAAGAGAAGGCAGTTGTTCGCCGGCTTTCTTGCAACAAAGGCATCCGTATTGTCGCGCAGCTTTTTCTTGGCTCCCTCATATCCCACAAGATCATCAAATTTCACGTGTGCAATATTTCGAATGGGTTCAATCTCCACGCCGTTTTCTCCAGGACAAATGCGGAAGGACTTATGTAGTCCAAACTTTCCTACGCCAAAGCGCTGATAAAATTCCGCAACGCTTTTTCGCATCTCCTCAGCACTGCCTGCCTTTGCCATCTCCCGCGCAAGATCACAAATATGTCCGCTGATTCTGCGATTATAGGCTCTGCCGCTTCGGTCATCCCTCTGATAGTTCAAAATGAGCTTTAGCTGCGGCAGGGAAACCTCCCTGGCCATCTTGCAAAAGTCCCAGTCATAATAATATTTCAAGACGTCAAAATCCTGTGCGACGGCTTCCGTGATCGTCCCCGAGGGCTCCTCCTTCAGTTCGCAGGCAAGGCTATAGGCGTTCTCCGCATTGACGAGAAGATCCGCAAGATAACAGTGCCAAAGATTCCCGTCAAAGCCACAGCGTTCCGCAAGCTCAATCAGCTCCCTGACAATCTCACACGCCTCATCCAAAAGCTGTTCCCTCTCCTCTTCCGAGGCGAGCTCCATCTCTCCTGCGTCATAACGCCAAATCAGCCGCGTCACCCGCTCAAACAGAGGATCCTTTGACAGTTCACGATATAAAATCAATTCTTTATGCTTCATGTCTCTTCTCCAAATGATGATCTCTTTTTATCATCTATTTTTGATATTTCTTTTTGCCGTCTTTTTTGATTACACTTATCATTTCCAAGCTTCCAAGGCTCCTAATAATTTCCCAGAATTCTTAAGCCGATGGCCTCCTCGCGAATTCCGCGCAGCGCATTTTTCACGGCCTCGTCCGCAAGGTTTCCCTCGAAGTCCACAAAGAAACGATACTCCCAGCTTCTTTCAGGAATCGGACGGCTCTCGATCCTCGTCATGTTCAGGTTATTATAAATAAAGTGCGACAGTACGTGATATAGGGAACCACTCTCATGCGGCACCTCAAAGCAGATGCTGATCTTTTTGGCATTCCGAAGAAAGATTCTCTGATTGGTCACGATGATGAATCTCGTGGAGTTGCTGCCACTTTGATTCACGCCCTTCTTGAGCACCTCAAGTCCGTAAATCTCTGCCGCATGTTCGCTGGCAATGGCTGCCTGATCCATCCGACCCTCACTCGCCACCTTCTTTGCGGCAAAAGCATTGTTCTGCATGCTGATCAGCTGCCAGTCATGCTCGGAAAGGAACTTGGCACTCTGCATTAAGGACTGCGGGTGAGAATATACCGTCTTGACATCCTCCAGTCTAGTTCCCGGAAGGCCCATCAGACAATGCTCGATCTTGATGATCTGCTCTCCCACGATATAATCCTCAAACTCTGCCAAAAGGTCATAGTTTTCGCTGACTATGCCTGCCGTCGAATTCTCGATTGGCAACACGGCAAAGTCCGCCGCACCCTCATCAATGGCTTCCATGGCTTCTCGGAAGGTATCCACGTGAAAGCTCTTGATCTGATTGCCAAAGTACTTCATCATGGCCGCCTGAGAGTAGGCTCCGTCCGCGCCCTGAAATACCACGCGCGCCTTCTTCGCATCGAGCTCGTCCACGCCAATAAAGGGAAGACGACCCTCAACGCCGCTCTCGGTCAGCATGCGGTATTGGAGCTTTCTGCTGACGGACATCAAAAGCTCAAACAGCTCCGCGGCCCCGCGGGCATAAAAATCATTTTGCGTCATGGATTTTACCTTTGCGAGCTTTTCCTGCTCCCTCTGTCTGTCAAATACCTTTTTCCCCGTGTTTATTTTATATCCTGCAACTTCCTTGCAGACGTCCATGCGCTTCTCATAGAGCGCTACGATCTGTTCGTCAATTTCATCCAGTTGTCCTCTGAGTTCTGTTAGGTCTGCCATATTCTTCCTCTTTCCGTCCTTATTCTTCGATGTGATCCAGGCCCTGGCTGAGAATGGAAATCACGTGTGCGTCCGCGGGCGCATAAAAAATGGTTTTTCCTTCCCTGCGATTCTTGACCAAATCCATTTGTTTTAAAATCCGCAGCTGATGGGAAATGGCGGATTGATTCATTCCAAGGAGCAGTGCAATGTCATTGACACACATCTCCTTGCAAAGAAGTGCTAACAGAATCTTTACTCTGGTCGAATCACCGAACACTTTAAAGAACTCTGCCAGGTCCTGTATCTCCTCCTCGGGCGGAAGCTTTTCCTCCACCAGGGCGGCATCCTCGGGTGTCAAAATCAGATATTCATTTTCCTGCCGTTCTTCCATCGCGAAACCTCCCGCCAATATATGCTTATTCTAATAATTTTACACCATTTTCCCATATTTCACAAGGTTTGACGACAATTTATGGTGAAAAAAATGCTTTCATTTTCTCATTCATGACGATTTCCCCATCATCGTCCACCGCCAAGATTCCTGCCTGCCATTTTTCTGCCAGCGCCATCCCCTTTTCCTTCCCCAAAACAAAGCATGCCGTAGAAAGCGCATCGCTCAGAAAACCACTCTCTGACAAGATCGTGACGCCGCGAAGTCCGCTCCTCGCCGGATAGCCCGTAGCCGGATCCAAAAGATGATGATAGCGCTCCCCTTCGAACATAAAGTAACGCTCATAGTCCCCTGACGTGGAGACGCACCACTGCCCCGTCAGCGTCAAGGTTCCCAAGGTTTTTTCCGGACGTGCCGGGTTTGCAATTCCGACCTTCCAGGGCATTCCATCCGGCTTGTCGCCGTAGGTCAAAATGCTCCCTCCCAGGGAAAACACGCCCGCAACCTCTTGCCCCTCCAAGGCTTTGGCAAGCAGGTCCAGCGCCTCTCCCTTGCCGACACTCCCCAAATCCAGCATGGCTCCTGCCTGCAGCGTGATTTTGCCGTCTTGCAGCGTCGCCATGGAAGAGCCGCAAAAGGCCATGGCAGCCTTTATTTCCTCCGCACCTGGAAGCTTTCCCGTCTCCTCGCCTGCTGCCCTCTCATCCATTCTCCAAAGGGCTACCAAGGGACCAATCGTGACGTCAAATGCTCCGTCGGAATCCTTCGTCATCTGCTGACAGCGCAAAAGCAAATCCTCCAGCTGCACGGAAAGGGGATGGCCCTCCTTCTCTCCCGCACTTTGATTGATTTGATAAACCTCCGAAGCTTCCAGTTTTCTGGAAAGCGTTGTTTCCTCAAGGGAACGCACCTCCTGCAGGAGGCTCCTTGCAAGCCGCTCTGCGCTGCTTTTGTCACTGCCATTTTCAGGATACAGAGTAAAGCTGACCACCGTTCCCATGCATACGTCCGTGAGCGACACCTTTTCCGCCCGTTGCCCGGCATCCGCATTCCGAAAGCCCTCACAGCCGCACAGAATCCCCAAAAGCATGACACAAAAAAAGGCAAAGAGACATTTTGATTTTCCCTTTGCTTTGTTTTCCGCATCTGTTATACTAAAGGCGTGAACTCTATGAAAAGAGGATTTTTCCATGAAAAAGCTCCCTTCCCCCAGAAAGCGGGCGGTTCTATTGGCATGCCTGATGGCATGCGTTTTACTCGCCTCTCTAGGGTATTTACTCATTGCCCCCGGCTTCCAGAAAAAAGATCGCCTGGTGGCAGATATTTATCAAAACGGAATACTCCTTCGCACCATCCCGCTCTCTTCGGTCACGGAGACGGAAACCTTCACCATTCGCGGGGAGCATGGTGCTGAAAACGTGATAGAGGTTCGGCCTGGAAGCATTGCCGTCATCTCTGCAAGCTGCCCGGATCAAATTTGCGTCCATCAGGGCTTTCGCGAGGACTCCCTGCTCCCCATCACCTGTCTTCCGAACCACCTTGTCATCCAAATTCGTCAGGAAGGCTCTGAAAAAGCAGCGGAAACGGATGCCCTGACCTATTAATCAAGGAGCCCTTATGAATCATAACTCATCTTTCAAAACTTCAAATCGTTTTCCCGTACGCAGGCTGACCACGCTCGCCCTGCTGACGGCGGCGGCGCTGATGATCTACGGACTGGAAAGCCTGATTCCGCCCCTCGTTCCCGTTCCCGGAATCAAGCTGGGGCTCGCCAACGTCGTGACACTCCTTGCTCTAAAGCGCTATGGCGTCCGCGATGCTTTTTTGGTGCTCCTCGCCCGCATTCTCCTGTCTGCCTTTTTCTTTGGGAGCCTCATGAGCATGCTTTACAGCCTCTGTGGCGGAATGCTATGCCTTTTAACAATCTGGCTGGTCGATCTTTTGCTTCTTAGACATTTTCTGTTTCTAACAAGCGCCGCCGGAGCCATTGCACATAATCTTGCACAGCTTTTCGTCGCATATTTCATCACTAAGACGATGGGCGTCTATGCATATCTTCCCTTCCTGATGATCAGTGGCATCATCACGGGGCTTTTTACCGGCACATGCGCACATTTTACGTTACGGCATCTCCCACGCCTTGAAAAAGAATGACCCCGGGTTTGCCGGAGTCGTCCCAATTTTTTATTTCGCCATAGGTTAGGCTTCTCTTTTTTTCAAATCCTCCGACAGCTGCGTAATTGTCCTTCCCAGAAGGGGATGGCGATAATTCGGTGCGATCTCCCGCAAGGGTTCTAACACAAACGCACGGTTCTCCATGTCCACGTGCGGAAGAATCAATCTCTCGTCCTCATATACCAGCTTGTCATAAAACAAAATGTCCAAATCGAGCGTTCGGGATCCCCAGCGCTGCTCCTTCTCCCGATTCCGCCCGTGATTTCTCTCAATCTCGTGCAATAGATCCAAAAGCTCCAAGGGAGACAGCATCGTCTCCAGGGCGATGGCCGCATTGATAAAGCTCTCCTTTGCGACGCCGCCATAGGGCTCCGTCTCTAAGAAATGACTCGCCTTCACGTTTCGCACGTCAGGGTTTTCCTCCAGTTCCTCAATGGCCGCCCCAATCGTTTTCTCCCGTTCTCCCAAATTGGAGCCAACGGAAAGATACACCTGATGCCAACCCCTAAAAATCTTTACGGAAACGCTCTCAAAGGGAAGGCCAATCGGTGCCTTTGGCTTTCTCACCTCAATGCTTACGGAAGCAAGGGGCGGATAATACCGCAGAAGGAAGGTCGCGATTTTCTCCGTCAACGCCTCCAGGGTCAGTACCTGACAACCCTGAATAACCTCCGTGATCTTATGGCAGGCTTCTCCGTAATCCACAAAATTCTTCGCGCCATCTGTTTTTCCCGTCTGTCTCGTATCCATAAAAAGAACGACATTCACAAAAAAGGATTGTCCGTTTTTTTGTTCCTCAGGGAACATTCCATGATAGGCAAAGACCTCTAAATTCTCTATTCTGATCTCATCCATGAAGCATTCCTCTTTCCCTGATGGCCTCCGCCATACGAATTGCCCTGACGTTCTTTTCCACGTCATGAACGCGCACAAAGGATACCCCCTGCATCACCGCCAAAACCGTCGTGACCAGGGTTCCCTCTTCCCTTTGATCCGCAGGAAGGTCCAGCGTCAGTCCGATGACGGACTTACGGCTTGCGCCAAGCAGCACGGGATATCCCAAAATCTTAAAATCAGCGAGCTTTGCAAGCGTTTCCAAATTGTGTTCATAGGTTTTTCCAAATCCTACGCCGGGATCGATCATGATCTTTTCCTTGGGGATGCCTGCCTGCTTTGCCAGAAGAAGGCTCTCCTCCAGATCCTTTAGGATCTCGGGAATCAAATCCTGATCCGTCGGCTCCGGGCGATTATGCATAAGACAACAGGCTGCGCCGCCCTCGGCGATCACCTTCGCCATCATGGGATCCGCCTTGAGGCCCCAGATATCATTGATCAGGTCAGCCCCCGCAAGAATTCCCTCCCTGGCGACGTCTGCCTTGTAGGTGTCCAGGGAAATGGGCACGTCAAAACGCTCCTTCACGGCGCGGATCACCGGAAGAACGCGCTCCATCTCCTCCTGTGAGGAGATCTTCTGATAGCCTGGGCGCGTAGACTCCCCGCCCACGTCCAGGACGTCCATCCCCTGCGCCAGCATGGTCTCCACGTGCTTTAACGATTGATCCAGCCCCGTCCATTTTCCCCCATCGGAAAAGGAATCGGGCGTCACGTTCAATATCCCAAAAACATAGGTATGATGAGTTACGTCAAATTCCCGGTTGCCAATTTGCATTTCTTACTATCTCCCGTCAAAACGTCATCGTCATATTCTTCTTTTCATCAGGCCAATTGCATTCCTTTACGGTCGTACACAAAAAGCAGGGTCTGCTGGCCTTGTCTGCGCGGAAAATGACGCCGCGAAGGTTTTTATGTTCTTTTACGGCAGGATCGCGATGGCTCAAAATGGCACGCTTAATGCGGAAGATCTCCTCCTCCTGAAAGCCGCAGTCCTTCAAAATCACCTCGGCGATTTCACCTCCTGCGATCTCATGAGAGATGCCCTCGGCATACTGTCTGCCCTTGCCAATGTCATGAAGCAGGGCCGTCGCATAGACCATTTCCCGATCTAACCCGATGCCCTCCTCCAGATTGATGATCCAGGCAATTCTCGCAACATCCATGAGATGCTCCATGCCATGGTTGCAGAAGCACCGATGCATCTCAGCCTCATTGATGATGTTCATCTGCTTCTTAAACTCTTCATGCTGCAAAATTTCGTCAATTCGTTTCATATGGTATCCTCCCTTTCCCATAGCAACAACGACTACTTCCCTAGCATCTGAAAAAACCTTGTCTGTAAAGCCTCATTCTCCTCAAAAACGCCTCTGGTTGCGATGGTCACGGTCTTGCTGCCCGGCTTTTTGATGCCGCGCGCCGTCATGCAGGTATGCTCTGCCTCCAAAACCACCATCACGCCCTTCGGTGAAAGATATTCCATCATCGCGTCCGCGATCTGTCCCGTCATTTGCTCCTGAATCTGAAGTCTTCTCGCAAATACCTCCACGGTACGTGCAAGCTTGCTAAGTCCTACCACCTTTCCGTCCGGAACGTAGGCCACGTGTGCCTTTCCGTAAAACGGCATCAGGTGATGCTCACAGGTGGAATAAAACGTTATGTCCTTCTCCAATACCATCTCTCCGCCAGATGCGGGAAAGACCCGCGAAAGCGGCTCCTGTGCCGTCTGCTCATAACCAGCCGCAAGCTCCTGCCACATTCTGGCAACCCTGTCCGGAGTATCCCTAAGCCCTGCCCTTTGAGGATCCTCACCGATCCCCTCCAACAAAAGCCTAACGGCCTCCTTTATTTTTTCCTGATCTACCATGATTTCTTCCTCTCCCGTTCCCACCTGGTTTTTTCTTTGTTTTGCCATCCATAATGTCCATAAGCTTCCCCAAATAGGACAGTGAGCCAAAGGCCAGAATCACGCCATCCTCACCTGCCAGAAGCCTTGCCATCTCCACGGCCTCCTCAAGGCTCCCCGCCGCAGTTACGGACGGATGGAACCTGGCGACCTCCTTTGCAAGCTCTAGGGCAGGCAGGGCGCGCGGGTTATCAGGCGGCGTTATCGTAATGATCTGCTCCGCATAGCCGTGCGTCAGTTCAATGATCCTGTCATAATCTTTGTCCCTTAATATACCCATTATATAAATTAATCGGCAATTTGTAAAATAAAATTCAATAGATTTGGCAAGTTTTTCTGCCGCATCCTCATTATGTGCCCCATCTGCCAAAAAAAGAGGTCTTTTTCCGAGCAGTGTCAGCCGGCCCGGCCACTGCGTTTCCATCAGTCCCTCTCGAATAGCCTTATCCGAAATGGGATAGCCTTTGGCCTCTATTTCGCGGCATGCGTCAATGGCAAGGATCGCATTTGCGATCTGAAATTGTCCTGCCAAACGGATCTCGCATTTTCCCAAGTTTCCATAGCGAAAGGTTTGCTTTTCCAGACCATAATGGACATTGACAGCCCTGGAAGCCGTTGAAATGACAAGCTTTGCCCCCTCCTCATCAGCCTTCTTGGAAACCACGGAAAGCACCTCCGGCTTTTGATCCATGCAGACCACCGTTGATCCCGGCTTGATGATTCCGGCCTTTTGCATCGCTATCTTTTCGAGGCTGTCCCCCAGGAATTTCACGTGATCCATGCCAATCGAAGCAAGTACCTCCACTAAGGTTCCTTCGATCACGTTGGTTGCATCCAAAAGGCCACCCATGCCGACCTCCAAAACGCCAAGCTCACAGCCCTTTTTCTTAAAATACCAAAAGGCCAGCGCGGTCTCTACCTCAAAGGCCGTCGGCTGCGGCAGGCCATCCTCCACCATGCCGTCACACGCTTCCTTGACAATCCCCATCCCCTCTGCAAGATCCTTCTGCGAAATATTTCTGCCATTCAACTGGATTCGTTCCCGATAATCCCTGATCGTAGGCGATACATATCGCCCAACCTTATATCCGGCCTTAACAAGGATCGTCGAAACATATGCCAGCGTGGATCCTTTTCCGTTGGTTCCCGCGACGTGAACCCACGCCATGCCCTTCTGTGGATCGCCAAGCCTTTTGCAAAGCTCCCGGATGCTCTCTAGTCCCGGCACGATGCCTCGCGCGGTAACGCCGCCAATATACTCCATTGCCTGCTTGTAATTCATGATTTCCCCTCTACGCTGCTTCGCGACTTTTGTTTTTTCGTTCCTCTTACTCATAAAACCATCTGCCCGCGGCCAATGTCATTATGTTAAGCGTTACATTTCCTCGAGGGGAAGGTTTGGATTGTCTTTCCTTAGCGTGCCCTACGGCACGTCCCTCTCTTCGGTCGGGATCGCAAGCATAGCTTGCGACATGGTCAAAAAGTCTACCAGAAAGACAATCCAAACCTAGCCCCGAGTTCTTGTCAAATTCTTAATGACATTGTGTCTTTGGCGTCGCTTGATTTCTTTCCTCTTACTCATAAAAACTGTCTGCCTATGGCAGACATCGTCGCTTCGCGACTTCTGTTTTTATTTCGTACTTAGCCTGGAAATCGCAGATTTCCACGCGCCTGGCTCGGGCGAAATCAAATGCCGCCTTCGGCGTCGCTTGATTTCTTTCCTCGCTATACGAACGAATGGGAAACGCAATAATTCCTTGCGTTTCCCATTTGGGTTAACTCATCATGTCATCAATGTCAGAAAGCTCGCCTGAACCAATGTCAAGCATGTTCACGGTTCTTCTCTTCAGTCTGGCTTCCTCCGAGGTCTTTAGGATATAGTTCTTAACCTCTTTGGAGTGCTTAATGTGAAGGAGCACAAGCTTCGGATGCGTCGTGTCACCCGTAAAGCATACGACGGTTCCGAGCCCGAAAATCCTCTCGAACAGCGTTGCTTCATGCTGTACATCCTGAATTTTATACATGTAACAGTCATTCTCAACCACCTTTAACAGTCCAGAACGAATCGTCAGCACGTCATCTTCCACGAAATATTTCGTAAAGGTAAATGGCAATGCAAAAAAGACCCATCTCTTTCTTTCCGTATAGCCCATTGGTATCACCCTGCCTTTCTTTGGATTCTTTTCCTTGAAAAACCAAAAAGTCAGAAACTTTCTTATTTCCATTATACAAAATCTGACAGAGAAGCACAAGCTTTTTTTCGTCAAAAAAATCTTCTGCAAATCCCGAAAAAGACATTGCACTGATTCCTCAAAAATGATATGATATCAAAAGAGTAACGCAAAGAAGGAGGGAATCAGCAATGACTGCTAAAGAATGTATTGTTGGCCGCAGAAGCATCCGTCAGTTTACGGATGAAAAAGTACCTCACGAGCTTTTGGAGGAGATTATTTCCACCGCCTCCTACGCTCCCAGCTGGAAAAACACTCAGATCACCCGTTACACTGCCGTAGAAGGTGAAACCAAGGACAAGCTCTCCAAGCTTACGTCCATTTTCCCCGGGAACAGTTCCCGCATGGAAAGTGCTCCCATGGTCGTTGCCATCAGCGTTGTCAAAGGCCGCTGTGGCTATGAGAGGGATGGTTCCTTCTCTACCGTGAAGGGTGACGGTTGGCAGATGTTTGATGCCGGCATTGCCAGCGAAGCATTTTGTCTGGCCGCTTATGAAAAGGGGCTTGGCACCGTTATTCTCGGACTCTTTGACGTAGCGGAGGCAACCGCTTTGTTAGAGATTCCCGAAACTCAGGAATTGGTTGCGTTGATCTGCATTGGTTATCCCGCAGAGAATCCCGATGCTCCCAAGCGCAAAACCGTTGCTGATTTATTAACCTATAAAAGCTGATCACCAAAGGTCGAAGATTTTTATCTTCGACCTTTTTCAAGGCTTTCAAGTTATCATCCTTCCAATAGAAAAAAGCGCCGCAGATCGCGGCAGAATGAGAGGCACTATGAGACATTTAATGAACCCACTGGATTTTTCCGTGGAGGAGCTTGAGAAGCTCTTTACTCTTGCAAATGACATTGAGAACCATCCCCAGAATTATGCCCATGCCTGCGACGGGAAAATTCTGGCAACCTGCTTTTATGAGCCCAGTACAAGAACGCGCTTAAGCTTCGAGTCTGCCATGACAAGACTCGGCGGAAGGGTGATCGGCTTTGCCGATGCGAATTCCTCCTCCGCTGCCAAGGGCGAGAGCGTTTCCGATACCATCCGGGTCATCTCCTGCTACGCGGACATCTGCGCCATGCGTCATCCCAAGGAGGGCGCGCCCATGGTTGCCAGCGAAAAATCCCGCATTCCCGTGATCAACGCAGGCGACGGCGGTCACTACCACCCCACCCAGACCCTGACGGATCTTTTAACCATCCGCAGCATGAAGGGACATCTTGACAACTTTACCATCGGCCTTTGTGGCGACCTAAAGTTTGGTCGTACCGTACACTCCCTGATCAATGCGCTGGTTCGCTATCCAGGAACGCGCTTCATCTTCATCTCCCCCGAAGAGCTTCGCGTACCTGATTATATCATCGAGATGCTGAGGGAGAAAAACATTCCCTTCGAGGAAGTGATTCGTCTGGAGGACGTCATGCCGCAGCTGGATCTCCTCTACATGACCAGAGTTCAAAAGGAGCGTTTCTTTAACGAAGAGGACTATGTCAGGTTAAAGGATTTCTACGTGCTGGATACCACCAAAATGGAACTGGCCAAGCAGGACATGCTGGTGCTCCATCCCCTTCCCAGGGTCAACGAAATTTCCGTTGAGGTAGATGACGATCCAAGGGCTGCTTACTTCCGTCAGGCACAGTATGGCGTCTACGTCCGCATGGCACTGATCCTCACGCTGCTTGAGCTTGTGTGACGCTTTGCAAATATGTGACCAATCAAAAGATGGAAGTCCAAAGAAAAACGGTATGATTTAGGAGGTCTCCCTTATGTTAAACGTAGGAAAAATTGAAGAAGGATTTGTATTAGACCATATTAAGGCCGGAAAGAGCCTTTCCATTTATGAGCACCTGCAGCTCGACAAGCTGGATTGTACGGTGGCCATCATTAAAAACGCCCGCAGCGATAAGCTCGGCAAAAAGGATATTCTGAAGGTGGAGTGCGACATCAATATGCTGGATCTTGACGTACTCGCCTTTATTGACCATAACATCACGGTCAACGTCATCAAGGCCGGCGAAATCGTAGAGAAAAAGGAACTGGTGCTGCCTCAGCAGATTAAGAATGTCATCAAATGTCACAACCCCCGCTGCATCACCTCGATTGAGCAGGAACTTCCGCACATTTTTGTGCTGGCTGATCCCGTCAAGGAGATTTACCGCTGCAAGTACTGTGAAGAGAAATACCGCGAGAATGCAAAAAAATTTTAGATTAGTAAATTAGGCTAAAGGGACGGGGGGCTTGGTTCGGATGGTCTTTCTAGTAGGCTTTTGACCTAGAAAGACCATCCGAACCATCCCCCTATTTTTTATTGCTAATACGAATGGGCTTAGTTTAACTCGTTTTTTATTTTGTTTTAGGTCAAGTCATATACAATTATATCGATAAGTTTCTGAAAGAATTTACTTGTTTAGTTGTTGTCGCAGTTCTTCCACGGTATCAGAATACTCTTTGGATCGGAAGGTGGGGTTGGCACGCAGAATTCTCTGCAGTTGTTTCTCCATGCTTTGGAGGCTCTCGGCTTTGCGCCTAAGCAGCTCTGCCCTCTTACCGTTAAAACGCTCCTGCAATTTTTCCAGAAGCCTAGCAGGTTCTAATTCCTGCGCAGCATTGCCTGCTTCTTCGAAGAGCTCTGTCAAGGCGACGCTGAAATCTTCTTTCTTCTGGGTCAGGGCATTTGTCACGTTTTCCTTTCTCTGCTTTAGCTCTTCTCTGGTATCTTTGATTTTTTGTTCCCATTCCTCCGTCGTCAAGGCGACATAGACGTCCATGCGTTTTTGCATGCGTCCAAGCTCTGCCTTCGCATCCTCCAGCTTGATGAGCAGATCTCGCAGATCCATGGCAGCCTTAAAGCTCAGGGCAAAATCCGCAAAAATGACGGCCGTAAGGACAAAGGTAACGGCGCTCAAAACCTGTGCAGGGATCAGAAAGACAACGGACTCCACGTATCTGTGAACCCAGCCAGTCATCAAGATGGTCAGGCCACCCCAGGCCAGCGTGGACTTTAGGCAAATATGTCCCTGAAAATTAAATTTCTGCTTGGAATAATCCCAATAGCGAACCTTAAACAAAGCCTCCATAGTAACACCCGTCACATATTCCAGGATCGTTGCCCCGATGCAGCCCGCAACATAAGTCAAAAACATATTGTCCTGAAAGGGCATGGAAACCAAAAGAAGCATGATGGCGCCGCTCCCATATAGCGGCAAAAACGGTCCATGCATAAACCCGCGATTGGTCAGCTTTCTCGTCTTCACGGAGACATACGTAGACTCAAAGCACCATCCAAAAAAGCAATAAAAATAAAAGAAAAAGACCCATTGTGTTACTGAATAATGATACATGCTCCCTTACGGTCAACGATAGACCGCTACCTCCACGTTGATTTTCCCCTTCCGGGTTTCTCCCTTTTCCCCCAGAAACACAAATTTACCATAGCCTCTGGCATTAACGGCCTCTCCGTTCTTTAAGGTCCTGGAATTATTCTCACAGCTTCGGCCCGCAATAAAAACCTTCCCTGAGCGAAAGAGCGAAAGGCTCTCCTCCCTGGAAAGCTTCCACACCTTAGCAATCACGGCGTCCGCCCTCGGAGAGGCGACCTGTAACAGCTCCTTTTTCGGCTCCTCCTGAACGAACTCTTTAAGCTCTTTGACAATTTCGCAGGTAACGCTGGTGTGTTTTACCTGACTTACGTTTTCCACGATAAACTCTGCCATGGACTCCAGACAAAACAGATAAGCCTGCTTTTCGCCAACAATAATGTCTCCCAAGGTCTCACGTTCAATTCCAAGATTCATTAACGCGCCTAAAAAGTCCCTGTGAGACAGATCATCCGCAAACCTTTGATTCAAGGGCTTTATATGGATACAAACGATCGGAAATTCCGCGTCATACCCGAGCTCTTCCGGATTTCCAAAGCGAAGCATCACGCGATCCGCTCCCTCTCGTCCGCCCCAAAGCTTAGTACCCGCACTTCGAAGCTCTGGCTCCAATTTCCAAAAGACATCCTGCTCCGCCAATCCCAAAAAATCCGTAAAGGTAAAGATATTTTGTTTATAGGCCCTGTCGGCCAAATCCTGCAATCTCTTACCAAATTGTTGTAGTTCCTTCTCGCTTTTCTCTGCCACCGTTTTTCCTTCCCAATTCATCTACCATTTATGAAATCGTTCCCGTTCCTGCATCAGAAAGCAGGACAATATCTTCCAAACAAACACCCTATCCCAGCATAACGTCTAATGTCATCATCAGTGCAAATCCAACCGCAAATGCAATGGTTCCAAGGTTATTATCCTTCCCCTCATTTGCCTCTGGGATCAGCTCCTCCACGACCACGTAAATCATGGCGCCTGCGGCAAATGCCAAAAGAAATGGCAATAACGGCGTCATCACGCTGGCAAGCAAGATCGTGATTCCAGCGCCAATGGGCTCCACCACCCCTGAAAGGACACCCAAGCCAAAGGAAGCCATCCGGCTCCTCCCCTCTGCCCGATAAGGCAAGGAAATAATGGCCCCCTCAGGGAAATTTTGAATGGCGATTCCAATGGCAAGAAGAATGGCTGCCGCCATGGTCACGCCGCTCCCTTCATTTAGCGCACCAGCCAAAATGGCACCGATCGCCGCACCCTCGGGAAAATTATGTATGGTCACGGCAAGCATGAGCATCGCCGTCCTTCCAAGCTTACTCTTTCGTCCCTCAGGCTGCTCCTGCCCCACGTGCAAATGTGGTACCACGCTGTCCATGACGAGCAAAAAAACAATGCCCAACGCGAAACCGATCATCGCCGGCAAAAACCGAAATCGCCCCATTTCTTCCCGCATTTCCATGGCAGGAATAAGTAGTGACCAGACGGATGCTGCCACCATCACGCCACCCGCAAATCCAATAAAGAATCTCTGGAGTTTTCCCGAGGCATTCCTCCGCAGGAAAAAGACACAGGCTGCCCCAAGACTCGTTCCTAAAAAAGGAAGGCAAAGTCCTATCCAAACACCCATAGGCATGGATTTCTCCTTATGTTGCTCTATGTTATTATAGCAAAATACGCCGCTTTTGTGACAAAAGAGCGGCGTAAATCCATAAGGGGAACTCCCTATTAACTAGCTAAAGCTGATGACCTCATCCTTCGGTGCCTTCGTCTTTTCAACACTTACGGCATGTAGCATGGGGCCTTCTCCATTGTAATCCTTCCAAAATTCCTTAGAAACGGTAGCCGTGACCTTTACCCAGTCGCGCTCCTTTAAGCTTCCGGCGCCGGGAAATTCACAGACATATCCCAAAAACGCCATATCCTCAGCGCAGCAGGTCATGGCCATTCTTCCAGGTACGAAATACCCTGCCGGCACTCCCTTTGGCTTTGCCACCATGGCGACAAACTGAAGCTTCTTTCCGACATAACGCTCCAAGTGATCCATGGCATCCAAATAGAAAATGCCATAGCCATGATTGTCCAATACAATCGGATCAGCATTTAAGTCAAAAGGCAGATCCTCTTCAAAAATCTCATCAATTTCCCCGTTCGCATCCTCAAAAATGACGTCAGCCGCGGCATTAACTGCCTTAATGTTACGCTTGTAGCTATTCAGCTGATCACGCACGGTATCACAGCGATTGAAGATAATCATCTCGGACTTTCGAATCATTTCCGCCACCAGCGATTTCATGTTGGTGTAATAGGTCGGGAAGGTGCTTCCGTCGATCACCGTGATCTGCTGTTCAATCTTCCAGTGCCAGGGGAGCTTCATGTTTTTATAATTCCACATGCCGTTGTACTCGATAATAATTCGCTCCGGCTTATGCTTCTTTTCCAGCTCCACGAGCTTGTTCGGATTGAAATCCTCCTCATTCTCGATCAGCTCTACGACCGTATTACTACGGCGAAGCAGCGCGGGATCATACTCCTTTTCTCCCTCCTCACACAGAAGGAGCAGAGTCTTCCCGCGAATCTGAAAATAGGGCTGTGCGAGCGTAAAGGAAATAAACTCCGTCTTTCCACTCTCCAAAAATCCATTAATTGCATATACGGGCTTCATGTTTTCTATCCTTTCCACTTTGTGCCTCGGTGGCGCCACCGATTCCTGCCACGCAAGAGAGCAACCGCAAGGGCGATTCGAATTGCCTTACTTGCGGAACAGCTCAGCCAGCTTGTCTTCCTTTAGCTCTGCCCCGATGACACAAATCTTTCCGGTAACCTCGGGCTTTCCCGCTCTTACGTCCTGCTCCTCCGGAACATAATCATAGTAAATCCAAGTTCCATCCTCTGCGGGAACCATACCCTTCGCGCGAAGAATGACTCCGTACTCTCCGCTGTCCAAAGCGCTCAGGATGCTTTCGATCTCCGTCTTAGTATACTTGTTGGGCGTCTCCATGCCCCAGCTCGTAAACACCTCATCTGCATGATGATGGTGATGATGGTCGTGATCATGATGGTCATGATCGTGGCATCCGCAGGTACAGTCAGGTCCATGCTCATGGTGATGATGCTCGTGTTCGTCCTCGTCATCATCGTCATCGTCGTGGTGATGATGGTGATGCTCATGCTCGTCCTCATCGTCATCATCGTGATGGTGGTGATGGTGCTCATGCTCGTCCTCGTCATCATCGTGATGATGGTGATGGTGCTCATGCTCGTCCTCGTCGTCATCGTCATCGTCATCATCGTGGTGATGGTGATGTCCACAGCAGCACTCCTCATCATCGTCGTCATCATGGTGATGGTGATGATGCTCATGTTCCTCGTGAGCCTTCTCTAACATCTCAGCAAGCAGGTCATCCAGCTTGTCAGCGCCCTCAATGGTATCCAAAACCGTCTTGCCATCCAGCTGTGCAAGCGGCGTCGTAATAATCGTTGCCTTTGTATTATGCTCACGGATCAGGGCTACTGCCTCTGCAATCTTTTCCTGGCTCGCCTTATCGGTACGGCTCAAAATGATGGTTCCGGCGTACTCGATCTGATTGATAAAGAACTCGCCAAAGTTCTTGATATACATCTTGCACTTGGTCGCATCCACAACGGCTACGGCACTGTTCACCTGCACATTCAGATCCTTTGCAACGTTCTCCACGGCCTTCAATACGTCAGAGAGCTTGCCAACGCCCGAGGGTTCGATCAAAATACGCTCAGGTGCATAAGTGTTAACCACTTCCTTCAGGGAAGCACCGAAATCGCCTACCAGGGAGCAACAAATACAACCGGAATTCATTTCCTTAATTTCAATGCCGGCCTCCTTCAAAAAGCCGCCATCAATGCCAATCTCACCGAACTCATTCTCGATCAATACGGTCTTAGAACCGTCCAACGCTTCTGCAAGAAGCTTTTTAATCAGGGTCGTTTTTCCAGCCCCGAGGAAACCAGATACCACGTCTATCTTTGTCATTTTCATCATCCTTTCCTGCTCATCTATCCAAGCGAGCCAAACAAATCCAGGGATTCACCCAACCATTCCCTATTGTCTACCAATCGTTTCGGAATGTCAACCCCATTCACCCTTCCAAATTGGGAAATTTTTATTAAATCTATAGATCCAGCATTGCCAAAATAGCGGTCACGGGCGCCACTGCCACCTCTCCATCCTCAGAGATGCCGCAAAGGATTCCAAGCAAGCGCCCCTTTGCATCAAACAGTCCTCCGCCGCTCATGCCTGGCGTTACGAACACGTCTGCAAGGATCATGTAAGCGCCAAAGTCCTCGAGAAAAACATAATCCTTTAAAATCACTCCCGCATAGGCTTCCTGTGCCACCCCTGACTTCGACCCCATGGCAATCACCAGGTCTCCCGTACCCGATGCATCAAACGCATCCCGTTCCAGAATCACCGTGCGGTAAATCTGCCCATGATCCATGATCTCGTCAGAGCTTTGACATACCAGCGCTTTTCGCGGTAATTTGATCACGGCCATGTCTTGTGTCTCCATGTATTCTATGTCCTTTGCCTCTACCACGTAGCCATCATAGAAGGTGATCTTTACCGTTTCTTCCATGTTTGCAAGAACATGCGCCGCAGTCATGATCCAAACCTCTTCCTCGTTGGAATAGGCAATCACTCCGCTCCCCTTTAGGTTCCCCGCGAGGATCTGCACCATGACGCTCGCACTACTCTCCTGAAGCATCCCGGCCGGATTGTCCATGTCTTTCCCCTCAAGCCGATCTGCAGGAGCTATGGCGGCCAATTCCTGCCTCGAACCGATTTCTTCCGTTTTTGTCACCTTTGTTTCAGGGGGACTGATCTCCGTGTGTGTCTCTTCCTTTTCTTTATTACATGCAGTCAAACAGAGCATCAGCATCCCTATGACCAGGATTCTCAGTTTTGCCTTCACAAGTCCCTCTCCTTTTACCATATCACCCTGTAATCTTATCACGACCTGCCGCTAATCGCAACTTTTTCAGAATTAAAAATCCCGCAGCGCCTCGTTTCCAAGGAGTTGCGGGATTTTTATAGCATAAGCAGAACGATAAGCCGGGTTATGTCGTTGAGCGATCATCTATCTAGTACGACTGTTACCAGCCGCATCAAGCGACCCACCTGAGAGCAGGCCGGGCAAGCCTATTGCTCTCTGCTTGGTCTTGCTTCGGATGGGGTTTACATGGCTCCGCCTGTTACCAGACGGACGGTAGTCTCTTACACTGCCTTTCCACCCTTACCGGCGCCATGAGCACCGGCGGTATATCTCTGTTGCACTGGCCTGGGAGTCACCTCCACCGGACGTTATCCGGCATCCTGCCCTATGAAGCCCGGACTTTCCTCACCCATGCTTTCGCATGGCCGCGATCGCCTGTCCTGCTTACGCCAAATGTCATTATAAACTGTTCTCGTTAAGTATGCAAGAAAAAAGTACGTATGGAAAATCAAACCTTAAAGCAGCTTCCGCCGACAAACTCCCTGCAAATGGAATTGTTAGGAAGGTTCTCACTGCTGACGTTGAGGAAGTAATCCAGGAATTTCAAAAGGCGCTTTGCCTCATAATGCTCCATCGTATTCTTGGGAACCTGGAACAGCAAAGGCTCCGCATACTGCTTTAGTACCGCAAGCTCATAGATCAGCGCGGAATTGAAGATGGCATCTGCCTCCTCCTGGAAAGGAAAGATATTGTTCTCCTCTCCCTTTCGAACGTTACTCCACATTTGAATCGTTCGCTTTGCATCCGCTCCTCGCGTCTTGGCATCCCGAACCAGCCTGCGAAGAAGCCTTCCGTCCGTTGTTGCGATACGGTTATGTGCATCTACGTTGATGGACGTCAAAGCACTCACGTAAACCTTATACTTACTCTCCTCGGGAAGGGCATAGCTCATCTTTGGATTCAGCCCGTGAATTCCCTCAATGACCAAAATGTCCTCCGGCCCTAACCGTAAGGTATCTCCATGATATTCCCGCTGGCCAATCTTAAAATTAAAGGTGGGCATCTGAACGGTCTCTCCCTCAAGGAGCTTTAACATGTCAGCATTGAAGCCCTCGATGTCCATGGCGCCAAGGCACTCAAAATCGTAATCCCCGTTCTCGTCCCGAGGCGTATCCTCCCTGTTGACAAAATAATTGTCCATGGCAATGGGATGGGGCGTCTTTCCAAGGGAGCGAAGCTGAATGGAAAGTCTGTGAGAAAGACTCGTCTTGCCCGATGAGGAAGGACCTGCAATCATAACAAATTTTACATTCTCATGACTGACAATGTCCCTTGCAATCTCAGCAATTTTGCGCTCCTGCATGGCCTCCTGAATCAGGATGATGTCGTTCAGCGTTCCCCTGCAGATTTGTTCATTCAAATCACCTACGGTCTCAATGCCGACCTGCCTGCCCCACATATCCGAGGTCTTAAGCGTCTCAAAAAGCTTTTTCCTTTCAGAGAACTTTTCCACGCGATTTGCAGTTTTTCTGGTCGGTAATAACAGCATAAAGCCCTCATCATAAGAAATCAGGTCAAACCATTTAACATAGCTCGTATTGGGCATCATGTAGCCGTAGAAATAATCATAATACCCTTCGCATTCATAGACATTGACGGCTGAAGTACGCCGATATTGGAAAAGTTTGACCTTGTCAGTCATTCCCTGCCTCTCAAAAATCTCCATCGCTTCATCAATGGGATAAGATCTCTTGAGGAAAGGAATCTTGCGTTTTACCAGCTCCTGCATTCTCTCCCGCAGCTTTGCAGCACTGTCCTCGCTGACGGGGAAGGCTCCCTCCGCCGATAGATAGTATCCATGTCCAATTGCGAATTCCATACGGCACTGTGCAGCCGCCTGACATCCAAAAACGTCAAACACAGCCTTCATGAACAGCATCGTTGCCGTTCTGACATAGGTCTTAAAGCCCACGTCATCCTTCAGCGTAAAGAATTTAATTTCGCAGGACTTATTGACCCGTTTGAACAACTCTCTGATTTTCCCGTCAGAAGAAACCACGGTAATCAAATTTCCATCCTTCTCCTGGTAGGGCTCGATCAGTTGCTCATAGGTCGTGCGCTCCGCGACTTGAATTTCATCTTCGCCTATTTTAACCGTAAACATAATTCCCCTCTTTCCGGGTACTACTTCATCAGCTCCATGGCTTGATAAAGGATTTCCCATTCCATCATTACCTCCAAAAAGCGGCGTTCCCTGCCGGAAATCTCTCCGGACGCCTTCTGGTCATCTCCCTGCGCCATAAGGTTTTCTCCCTGTGTTTTCAAGTTCTCTCCCTGCGTAGCCAAATTGCCTTCCCGGGCCTTAAGGCTCTCAAGGATTCCCGCCAAGATGCGTTCCTGTTCCTTCAAATACTGCATGAGCAGCGGATCCTTCCCGCGGATCAAAAGTTCCCCGTAGCGGTCGCAAATGGCCGTCCAGGATGCGCCTGACACATCGCCCGCAGGTTGTCGCTTCGCCGCTGTTTGATCGGCTTCTGTTTGCCTGACTGCCGTTTTCTTGACCGCCATTTGCCCCTCTGCCGTTTTCTCGGCGCCTTTGCGGTGCGGCACGACCTTCATGGGAAAGTAATACTTTCCATCCTCAAGGATAATCCGTTCCTCTACTATTTTATAACCCTGTTCCCTTAAAAATACCCGAAATTCCGCCAGCTCCGACTGTGGCTGCAGAATCATCTCCTCAAAGCTCTCCGTCTTCTCCGGACTCACCGTGAGGATCCGTTGCATCAGCGGGCCACCCATGCCGGCGCAGACAAGTTTTTCCGCCTCTCCAACCTGAAACGCTTCCAGGCCGTCAGAAAGCCTCGTCTCGATCCGTTCGGAAAGTCCAGCCTCCTTGACGTGCTCTGCGGCGGCCGCCAACGGTCCCTTTCTCACGTCCATGGCAAGAGCGCCTTGCATTTTCCACGTTTGCACCAGGTAAATATCCAAAAAGCCGTGGTCACACCCTACGTCAGCAACCCTTCCTCCCGGTGAGAGCATGTCTGCAAGGTTCCACAGCCTTTTTGAAAGGGAAACAGGTTTCCCCTGCTTAATCAAGATAATCCTTCAGCTTACGGCTTCTGCTGGGATGCCGCAGCTTTCTAAGTGCCTTCGCCTCAATCTGGCGAATGCTCTCACGCGTTACGTTGAATACGGTGCCCACTTCCTCCAGCGTGCGTGCGCGGCCGTCATCCAATCCGAATCTGAGGCGCAATACCTTCTGCTCTCTCTCCGTCAGGGTGCCAAGCACCTCTACCAGCTGCTCCTTTAAGAGCGTGAACGCTGCGGCATCTGCGGGAACGGGAACGTTATCGTCCTGAATGAAATCGCCCAGATGAGAATCCTCCTCCTCACCAATGGGAGTCTCCAGGGATACCGGCTCCTGGCTGATCTTCAATATCTCTCTGACACGATCCACGGGCATGCCCATCTCATCCGCAATCTCCTCAGGAGAA
>JAEEGG010009527.1_pt1 | contig 21727 bp, 23 predicted proteins | sample 9134161 | NCBI WGS metagenome assembly JAEEGG01 (sample SAMN16246543, study PRJNA631951) | gut metagenome | biome: gut microbiome; feature: rumen; material: CR-attached | host: Bos | place: Iran: Karaj | collected 2018-10
ATGCCAAGTCTTTTCATAGCGGGCATCGGCTGTCATTAATTCCATTTTTGCACAATTTATTAAAGTGAATGTGCAAAGGTACTGACTTTTGGCATTGCGTACAAGATGCTACTGCGGATACGCTTACAAAGGGTCTGACCCTTGTGTGCGAAAAAAACGGAGGATGTCTTGGTTATTAGGATTATTTTTCGTACCTTTGCAATTGAAAACCCAAATATCACACGAAATGAAGAAAATACAGATGCTTACCAACCGCCTGGCGGGATTTGCCATCCTCGTGTTCTGCGGTACAATGAATGTCGGAGCACAGACAGGCAGCGACTCCATCTATGTCGATGCCGGACAGTTGCCCGACGCAGGCTACTTCCTGCCTGTACCGCCCGACTCCTCAAGTGCGGCGTTCCTCGACGATATTGCCCAGTGGCAATGGGGCAAGACCGTGGCCAACACAAAGCGCGGCGAACGTGCCAGCAGCGAGTCGTATGCCTGGCCAGAATCCATGCGCTCCATCATGGCCCAGGTGTTGCAGCTCGACACTATCAGCAACGAGAAGACACCAGCACTCAGCCGCCTGCTGGTGAAGTCGTACGTCACCGGCTTTATTTCCACCAAGGCTGCCAAGAAGAAATATATGCGCAGACGGCCATTCGTCGCGATGAACGAGACGACATGGGGCCAATATGACGATCCGGAGGAGCTGCGCAACAACGGCTCCTACCCCTCAGGCCACACAGCCTGCGGATGGGCTACGGCCCTGGCCTTTGCCGAGATGTGGCCTGCCCTGCAGGACACCATACTGCGTCGAGGCTTTGAGTATGGCGAGAACCGCATCATCGTCAACGCCCACTGGCAGAGCGATGTCACGGCGGGCTACCTGTGCGCTGCCGCAGCCATTGCCCGCGTCCATAGCGACCCTGATTTTGAAAAGGACATCCGCGCCGCCCGTGCCGAGTATGCTCGCCTGAAAGGACTGCCCGAAGACTACAACCCTGCCGCCGAGGCTGATGTGCCTCATGGTGAGCGGTTCCTGAACAACCCCGTCGATACTGTGTCGAACCGCTTCATGGCCGACCTGATGCTCTACTGGAGCAACAAGCCCGTCCGTGACACCGAGCGTGGCGACACGGCATCCGTCGAGGCCGAATACAGCGTCGCCATGATGCAGAAAGTCATGGGCGAAGCCATAGGCATCACCATCGACGACGAGAAGACGCCGGCCATTACCCGACTGCTGGGCCACGTGCTCGACAAGGCCAGCGAGACTGCCGACCGGCTGAAGCCACTCCGTTTCCGCAAGCGACCCTTCGTGCAGCTGGGCGAGCCATCGGCCGTAGCCGGCGACGAGGAGAAGGAGCGCGGCAAGAGCAGCTTCCCCTCAGGACACACCAACCTCGGCTGGTCCGAGGCCCTGGTGATGGCCGAGGTGGTGCCTGAGCGTCAGGACGAAATACTGCGGCGTGGCTACGAGTATGGTCATAACCGGCTCATCGTGGGCTACCATTGGTACACCGACATCGAGGCTACCCGCCAGCTTGCTGCCGCACTCGTGGCCCGCCTCCATGCAGACCCCGACTTCCTTGACATGATTGCCGCTGCACGTGCCGAGTATGAGGGCATCGCCACGGGTGTCGCACCGGCACCACGCCTCGCTCCGTCGGCCACGCCCCAGGCCTATCGTCTTGACGGAATGCCCGCCACCGACAGCTCGCGCAGCATCATCATCGAGAACGGTCAGAAATTCGTCAGGTCAAGATTCTAGTGTTTCCTGTTTCCGTCTCTTTTTCGTACCTTTGCATAGTATGAAGATAGTGATACTTGATGGCTTTACGGCTAATCCAGGTGACCTGACGTGGGAGGCCCTGGAGCATGTGGGTGAGTTGACGGTATACGAACGCGGCCGTCCGGAAGAGACTGTGGAACGCGCAAGGGAGGCAGAAGTCGTGCTGACGAACAAGGTGTGTCTTGGGAAGGCTGAATTAGACGCGCTGCCCAGGTTAAAGTACATCGGAGTGCTTGCAACAGGCTATAATGTGGTTGACCTGGAGGCTGCCCGCGAGCACGGCATCGTCGTGACCAACGTCCCCGCCTACAGCACGGAGAGCGTGGCGCAGATGGTGTTTGCCCACCTGCTGACCGTTACCAACCGCACCGAGCACTATGCCTGCAAGAACAGGGCAGGGGAGTGGACGGCCTGTAAGGACTTCTGCTACTGGGACACACCGCTGACGGAGCTGGCAGGCAAGACGTTTGGCATCGTCGGACTTGGTAACATCGGGCGGCGGGTGGCTGCTATCGCCCAGGCCTTCGGAATGGGGGTGCTGGCCTATACCAGCAAGGCGGCTGACGAGATGCCTGCGGGCATCGAAAAACGGACGATGAACGAGCTGCTTGCCGAAAGTGACGTGGTGAGCCTGCATTGTCCGCTGACGGCCGACACACACCAGCTCATCAACCAACAGACGCTGCAGCTGATGAAGCCGTCGGCCATTCTCGTCAATACCGGCCGAGGACCGCTGGTGAACGACCAGGACGTGGCCGACGCCCTGAACGAGGGGCGACTGAGGGCCTTCTGTGCTGACGTCTTGACGGAAGAACCGCCCAAGGCTGACAGTCCGCTATTGTCGTGCCACCATGCTTTCATCACCCCACATATAGCATGGGCCACCAGGGAAGCACGTGGGCGGCTGGTGGACGTGGCAGTCAGCAATGTCATGGCTTTCGCGGAAGGCAGGCCGGTGAATGTGGTCAGTTAGTTGGCTGACAGACAGAATATTTCCTGCAAGAAATTTGGTTTTTCGTCAAGATTGCACTACCTTTGCAGGGAAAAAAGGAAATATGCTACAGAAACATACCAAAGAAGAGAAGATGGCTGCCTTCGGACGCATGCTGGACGTGCTGGACAAGCTGCGCGAGAAATGCCCGTGGGACAGGAAACAGACCAACGAGAGCCTGAGGCCAAACACCATCGAGGAAACCTACGAGCTGTGCGACGCCCTGATGAGCAACGACACGGCGAACATCTGCAAGGAGCTGGGCGACGTGCTGCTACACGTGGGATTCTACGCCAGGATAGGTGAGGAGCAGCAACAGTTTGATATAGCCGATGTCTGCAACACGCTGACCGACAAGCTGATATTCCGTCATCCACACGTGTACCACCATTCGCAGATAGGTGCCAAGGAGCCCAAGTCGCTGCCCTACGGAGAGAACGGCGAGGAGGACGAAATACCATTCAGCCAGGCCAGCAGCGCAGAGCAGGTGCTGGACAACTGGGAGAAAATCAAGCAACGCGAGAAGGACGGCAACAAGACCGTGCTGGCCGGAGTGCCGAAGGCATTGCCGTCGGTCATCAAGGCATACCGCATACAGGAGAAAGCCTGTCGAGTGGGCTTCGACTGGGAGGAGCGACAGGACGTGTGGCAGAAGGTGCGCGAGGAGCTGGGCGAACTGGAGGCAGAGCTGGAGCGCGACGACAGGCAACGCTCCGAGCAGGAGCTGGGCGACTTCCTCTTTGCCGTCATCAACGCTGCCAGGCTCTACAAGCTGAATCCCGACAACGCCCTGGAAGCCACTAACCAGAAGTTCATACGCAGGTTCAACTACATCGAGCAGCGAAGCCACGAGCTAGGCACACCGCTGTCGGAGATGACCCTACAGCAAATGGACGAACTGTGGAACGAAGCCAAGGAGAGAGAATAAGAGATAAAAGATAAGAGATAAGAGAACAATGAACAAGAACAGATTAGCTATTATGACCGCGATATGCGGTACGCTGCTCACCATGACGGGATGCGGCGGTAAGACACAGGAGGTGCCGTTCGACAACGGCGACTCTGCCGACGTGTATAACATCGACCCAACCATCTACGGCGTCTGCGGAGAGGCAACATCGATGAACTCGTTGCAGCTCATCACAGACACGGGCGACACGCTAACACTCGACCTGTCAAGCGCCAACGACAACGGACAGGTCATGGGAGGACTGCAGACGGGCGACCGCATGGCTGTCCTGCCGTCAAGCGACTCGACAGGCGTAGTGAGATGCATCAACCAGACGGCACTACTGGGCAACTGGGTCATGCCCAACCCCCTGGACGGAAGCGACGAGGTAGGCATTATCATCAAGGAGGGTGGCATAGCAGAGAGCATAGAGCAGCCCTCCATCAGCTTCAAGACGTGGAGACTGTCACACGGCATGCTAGAAATCGTGCTGGTGCGCGAGGGTGGCGCCGGCGACGAAGAGACCAACCTCTACGAAATCGTCAAGCTGACACCCGACTCCCTGGTCTACAAGGATGCCGAGAACGAGTACGAGTACGGCCGACAAAAGCCACGCGAAACCTACGGCACCGACATAATGCTGGAGGAGGCATCGGACGACGACTTCAAGATATAAGTGGCAGTTAAGTTCCGCATGGTCATTTACTATTTGACGATTTACTATTTACTATTTATTTTTCGATTGGATTATTGAATTATTTTACCGGCAGTTGTTGGTCAAGTAATAGCCAAATAGCCAAATCGTCAATAAATAGTAAATAGTAAATCGTCAAATAGTAAATACATCACAACTTGCGGAAATTGAATAAGTAGTATAAGGCGACACACAAGCTATGGACCCCTTCCGCGTACATATCCTCGGATGCGGCAGCGCCCTGCCCACACAGAGGCACTACCCCTCGGCACAGATTGTGGAGTGTCGAGGAAAGCTCTTCATGGTCGACTGCGGAGAGGGGACACAGCTACAGCTGCGCTACTGCCACGTGCGGTTCACCAAGATCAGCGCAGTCTTCATATCACACCTCCACGGCGACCATTGCCTCGGACTGCCCGGCATGCTGAGTACCTTCGGACTGCTGGGACGGACGGCACGCATAGCCGTCTATGCACCAGGCGAGCTGGAAAACGTGCTGAAGGCCCAGATGCAGCTGGTGTGTCCGGGGCTGGAGTACGAGATAGACTTCCACGCCATCGATACCACGCGGCAGGCTACCATCTACCAGGACCGCTCGCTGACGGTTGACACCATACCGCTGGAACACCGCGTGAAGTGCTGCGGATTCCTGTTCCGAGAAAAGCCTGCCCAGCCACACATCCGTCGTGACATGGCCGACTACTACGGCATACCCGTCAGCCAGTTCAACAACATCAAGGCCGGTGCCGACTGGACGGCACCTGACGGTACGCTGGTGAAAAACGCCATGCTGACGACTCCCGCAGAACCGCCACGCAGCTACGCCTACTGCAGCGACACCCGCTACATCGCCTCCCTGCACGAGCAGCTCAAGGGCGTCAGCACCATCTACCACGAGAGTACCTACGGACAGGACAATATCCAGCGAGCCGAGAAGTACTACCACTCGACGGCACGACAGGCGGCACAGGTGGCACGCGACGCAGGGGCAGGACAACTGCTGCTGGGACACTATTCCTCGCGCTACGAAAACGAGGATATACTGCTCGAAGAGGCACGGGAAGTGTTTGAAAACTGCCGACTGAGCGAAGAAATGGCTGTTTTTGACGTCTGAAACGAATTTTTCTGCCCAAAAATTTGGAACGAAAGGATTTTTTTCGTAACTTTGCACCAAATGTAAACGAATGCGTATGAAGAAACCTATACTTAAACTCTCGCTCATCGTGGCAATGACACTTGCCATGCCGATGAACATGTGGGCAGCAAGTCCGGATCCATTCATCGTAGAGCAGACCATCGACGACGACATCAGCATCAACGTCAACGGACAGACCGTGACGGTTGCCGGAGCACAGGGCCTCACGCTGGAAGTCGTGTCGCTCACAGGACGCAAGGTCATGACGGTAAAGATAGAGAGTCCCGCACAAAGAGTAGAACTTAATATCCCCAAAGGGTGTTACATTCTGAAAATAGGAAAGGTGGTCAGAAAAGTCTCAATACACTAATTCTGCCAATTGCCGTAGCGGCAATCATGGCAGGGTGCCAATGGGACAACGACCGTCAGCATGCAATGACGATGGAGGCGCTTTCAGACATGAAGGCGCCTGCATTCGTTTTTGACCCCGACCAGGTGGCACACCATGTGGTGAGGCTCATCGCCCACGACAGCACACAGACAGAGACCGACCGACAGGCACGGCAGCACTATAGCGCAGACCACCCGCAGATGCTATGGATAGACCGGCAGGGAATAGGCGATAAGGCCGACTCGCTGCTGGCATGGCTGGAGAAAGCAGGTCAGCACGGACTGAGCGGGAAAGCATTCAGGACTGACGACATCAGGAGCGACCTACAACGGTTGCGCACGCTGGACTTCGACCACGATGCCAACAGCATCAATCGAGTGGCCGCCAGACTGGAGTACAACCTCACGAGAAGCATGATGCGCTATGCACGGGGCATGCGCTACGGTTTCGTCAACCCCTCGCAGCTATTCAACCACCTGGACGCAGAGAAGCTGGACACGGCAGGACGAGTGCTGGTGTACCGAGGACTGTACGACACCGAGACAGAACGGCCCGCCAAGGACTACTTCCAGCAGACAGCCCGCAAGGTGATGAACGACAGCGTCGCGCCGTTGCTGGCTGACATACAGCCCAGCACCCCCTTCTACCGCAAGCTGCAGGACATGCTGGCAAAGGCACAGGGAACACAAGAGCGCATGCGCATCGTTTGCAACATGGAACGTGAGCGATGGAGACGCCACGAGCCAATGGCAGAGAAGGGAAAGCGCGTCGTGGTCAACGTACCTGCCTACCACCTCTATGCCTACAGCGACACAGGCATCGTCGACATGAAGGTGGTGTGTGGCGCGCAGAAGACAAAGACGCCGCTACTGGACAGCCATATAGAATGGATGGAGGTCAACCCGCAATGGATTATACCCAGGAGCATCATCGAGAAAGACGTGGTACGGCACGCCGGCGACTCTTCGTATTTTGCACGCAACCGATACAACATCGTCGACAAGGCTACCAACAAGACGGTACCCGCCAGGCACGTGTCCCGACAGATGCTGGTCAGCGGCAAGTACCGCGTGGCACAGGAGAGCGGCTCGCACAACTCGCTGGGACGTATCGTGTTCCGCTTCAAGAACAAGCATTCCGTGTTCCTGCACTACACGTCAAACCCCGGCGCATTCTCCAGAGAGTCAAGGGCTATCTCGCACGGATGCGTCAGGGTGGAAAGACCCTTCGACCTGGCAAGATACATGCTTGACGAACCTGACGACTGGACGCTCGACAAAATACGCATATCGATGGGCATGCAGCCAGAGACAGAGCAGGGCATACTGTATATGCGCGACTTCCTGGCCAGACGGAAAAACGAAAACGAGGAGCCTAAGCTGATAGGCTATGTGCCTGTCAAGCCTCGCGTACCTATTTATATTATATACCAGACCATCTGGCCAGACCAGCACGGCACCATGAGAACATGGCCCGACGTCTACGGCTACGACCAACAGCTGGCGAAAGCCCTCAAACCCTACCTCTGACCTGTGGCACAAGGAAACAAAAAGCAGCAATAGTAAACACATACACACTATGGCAACCAACGACGAACAGCTGTTGATGCAGCGACTGGCCGACCCACAGACAAGGCGGCGGGCCTTTGAGCACGTCGTCAGGAAGTACAGCGAGCAACTGTACTGGCAGGTGCGGCGCATAGTACTGGACCATGAGGATGCCAACGACGTGCTGCAGAACGTATTCGTCAAGGCATGGACTCATCTGGACGACTTCCATCAGGACTCGAAGTTCTCCACCTGGCTCTATCGCATAGCAGTCAACGAGAGCCTCGACTTCATGCGACGGCAGAAAAACCAGCAGGCAATGGCGAGCCTCGACGAAGACGGAAGCGTGGCACGGCTGCTGCAGGCCGACAAGTACTTCGACGGAGACCAGACGGCTGCCATGCTACAGGAAGCCATCAGCAGACTGCCGGAAGTACAGCGGACGGTGTTTAACCTGAGGTACTTCGACGACATGAAATACAGCGACATGAGCAAGGTGCTCAACACCTCGGAGGGAGCTCTCAAGGCATCCTACCACATTGCCGTGAAAAAGATTTCTGACTTTTTCAAGGCCCGCGATTAAACCTTTTGCAATAAGATGCGTCATAAACATACAAAGCAAAATACGAAACAATGAGTAACGAAGAATTATATCTGAAAGAAAGGGTGGGGACGGACAACCACTTCACTGTGCCGGAAGGCTACTTCGAGCAGTTGACGGAGCAGGTGATGAGCCGACTGCCCGGCCTGGAGGTGCAGACGTTGTCCGACGAGCAGACTGCTGCCAATACCGTTCCGCTGGACACGACAGAACGGAAAGCCGCCGGCGGCAAGCACCAGGGCATGCTGGTCAGAATGCGCCCGTGGCTGTATGCCGCAGCATGTGTCGCTGCATTGGCCGTGATGGTGTTCTCCCTGCACAAAGAAGACCAGACAACCGTCGAGCCGGCATTGGCCGCTACCAGCGTCGTCGAAGAGGAATTCATGGATGAAGCCGCCGACTACGCCATGCTCGACAACATGGACATCTATGCCTGTCTGGCTGACAACTTTTAAAACATAAAAGGAGGTGTTTGGTATGAAAAGACTGTTCTACATTACTATGTGTCTGCTGGCTGTCCTGACAGCTGGCGCACAGGACAAGAAATTCTCGCCTGAGAAATTCCAGGCCGACATGGAGGCTTATATCTCGCAGAAGGCCGGACTGACACAGCAGGAAGCCGCTAAGCTTTTCCCGCTGATGCGTGAGATGCAGGAGAAGCAGCGTGTCATCTACCGCAAGATGCACGAAATGGTACAGCAGAAACCTTCCAACGAGGCAGAATGTGCCAACAGCATCAAGGAGTACGACAAGATGAATGTCGAGCTGCGCAGCATAGAGCAGCGCTACCATAAGAAGATGATGTCCGAGGTGTCGGCCTCAAAGGTCTATGAGGTCATCAAGGCCGAATACAAGTTCCACCGCCATTGGATGCGTGGAGGCCAGGCACCGGGTATGCCGCAGATGAAGAAGCATGGCAGGCGCGCAAAGGGTGACAAACCTGCTGGCGGCTGGCCGGGAAGGAATCAATGAATGGCTGACGGGCAGACGGCCCTTAGGTCACATTGACCGCAATGAGGCTTACGTGACGTGCAAATGTAGCGTCCGTGCAACAACAACCAATGATGTGCCCGTGGAATATCTTCTGCGGGTATGTTTTTTGTCAGCTCCTGTTCCACCTTGTACGGCGTGTCGGACTTTGCGGAAACAAGTCCAAGGCGGTGGCTCACGCGGAACACATGGGTATCGACAGCCATTGCCGACTTACCGAAGGCTACGCTCTGGATGACGTTGGCGGTCTTGCGGCCCACGCCAGGCAGGTCAAGCAACTGATTCATGTCCGACGGTACCTCGCCTCCGTGACACTCCATCAGCCGACGGGCCATCTGCACCAGATGTGCGGCCTTTGCGTTGGGGTAGGAAACGCTACTGATATACTCCAGTACGTCGGATGCCTCGGCTTCTGCCATCGTCCTGGCATCAGGAAAATGGCAGAAGAGTTCGGGAGTCACCTGATTGATGCGCTTGTCGGTACATTGAGCACTCAGCACGACGGCGACAAGCAGCTGGAACACGCTACCAAACTGTAGCTCCGTCTGCACTTCGGGCATCTCCTTGCGGAAATACTCCAGACAGTAGTCATAGCGTTGTCTGCGGGTCATAAAGACATGTTGACTGATGACGGGGGAAAGGTGTTATGACGCGGAACGGCAGGCCGACTACTGAAGAAGGTCAGTAACATACTGCTCCAGCTCATGGCCGCGTAGTCCACGGCGCAGGATCTTACCCTGCTGGTCGACAACGATGGTATGCGGGATGCTGTTGATGCTGAACTCACGAGCCATCTCGTTCTCCCAGCCCTTCAGGTCACTCATCTGCGGCCATGTAAGCTTCAGCCTGCCGATAGCCTGAGTCCAGGCATCACGGTCTTCGTCCAACGATACGCCGATAATGCACAGCCCCTTGTCCTTCAGGTTGTTGTACATGGCTGCCATCTGGGGCATCTCCTCGCAGCAGGGGCCGCACCACGAAGCCCAGAAGTCAATGACGGTAATGCGGTTCTTGCCAATCTCGTCCTTCAGGCTCAGTTCAGTACCGTCGGGAGCCTGCTGGCGGTAGTCGCCGACCTGCTGGCCTTCGGCATAGCGCAAAGAAGCCTTGATGCTCTCCAGCAGTTCCTTGATGGCAGGACGTGCCTTCATACTGGCCGGCAGTTTCTCGATGAGTTGGCTGCGCGTTTCGTTGTCGATGACATCGTCAGGATAGTAGGTCAGCAGGAAGTAGCCGAACTCGTTGTCGGTATTCTCCTTGACGGCGTTGATGACCATCTTTGAGAAACGCACATTCAACTGCTCAATCTGCGCCATTCCCTTCTGCTGCTCTTCCTCATTCACGTTTCCGCCGTAGATATGCTCGGCAATGCGGTTGATCTGCTTGCCGATGCTCATGACGGAATCGTTCATCTGCTGCCACTCCTCGTTGCACTTGGTGCCACCTACGCGGCTGTTGCCCGGAGTGCCGGAAAGCGAGATGCTGATGGTGCCTGGCTCGAGGAAGAACGGGGCGTTAATCTCGTTATGGCTGGCACTATACATCATACAGAGGTAGACAGAGTCCGTCTCGCCGGAGAACGAGAAGCGGCCGACCTTGACATAGATGGTATCGGTGGGCACTCCCGACTCCAGGTCGGCCGTCACGTAGAGGGTGTCACCGTCGGCGAGTCCTTCGGCTGTTCCCTTGATCTGGTAACTGTTGGAGTGACAAGAAGTGAGTACTACGGCTACTAACGCACTACACAAGATACTGGTCAGAGATGCTTTCATTGTTTATGACTCTACGGATGGTTTCTGCAAACATGTCGGCCACACTCAGCTGCTTGACTTTGGCGCAACGTTGCGTATAAGGAATGGAATCGGTAAACACAATCTCGACAAGGGCGGAATTCTGCACACGCTCGCTGGCAGGGCCGCTCATGACGCAATGTGACGCACAGGCACGAACCGTCTTGGCACCGGCTTCCTTCATGATGTCGGCAGCCTTGGTGATGGTGCCTGCCGTGTCGACCATGTCGTCGATGATAACCACATTCTTGTCTTTGACGTCGCCGATGATCTGCATGGAGGCGACGACATTGGCACGAGCACGCGTCTTGTTGCACAACACCAGCGGGCAACCAAGATACTTGGCGTAGGTGTTGGCGCGCTTGGAACCGCCGACGTCGGGCGATGCGATGACAAGATCGTCGAGGTGCAGGCTCTGAAGGTAGGGCAGAATGACACCAGAGGCATAGAGGTGGTCGACGGGAACGTTGAAGAATCCCTGTATTTGGTCAGCATGCAGGTCCATCGTGATGACGCGGTTGACACCGGCAGCCGACAGCAGGTCTGCCACCAGCTTGGCACCGATGGACACACGCGGCTTGTCCTTACGGTCCTGACGCGCCCATCCGAAGTAGGGGATGACGGCATTGATGGTACGGGCTGAAGCGCGCTTGGCGGCATCAATCATCAGCAGCAGCTCCATCAGGTTGTCGGAATTGGGGAACGTGCTCTGCACCAGGAAGATGTCACGTCCGCGAATGCTCTCTTCGTAGGATACGGCAAACTCGCCGTCCGAGAACTTTGTGATTTGAAGGGCACCCAGCGGACACCCCAGACTCTGGCAGATTTTCTCTGCGAGATACGTGGTAGCCGTTCCGGAAAACACCATGTAGGAATTCTTGTTTCTCATTGTCTTAATAGTCTGTTTATACTTATTATCCTATTGTCTTGCGTATTTTGATAAAGTGGTCGATAAGTGCCTGGTAGTCCAGCTCCTGATGGATGTTGAACCTGTTCCACAAGTCACCGCTGATGACGACGCCGCCGAAGCCCAGTTCCCTGGCTATGCGTATCGTGTCGAGATTCATGCCTCCAAGTGCATAGACATGCTTGTCGATGAGTCCACGGCGTGAGGCCTCCTTCAGCTCCTGCTGTGTGAACGATGCCTTCATGTCAGGCACCGTCTGACTGTCGCAGATATACTTCAGGATGACATAGTCGACGTGCCGCTTCGCCTCCTTCAGCTGCTCGATGTGGGTCACCGTGCGGCTGAGATGCCCCTTGTAGCCCGCAGGTGGCGGGGTGGTCTCGTCGTCGATGTGAATGCCGCGCAGCTTGAATTCGTCCTTCAGGTAGAAATTGTCATAAACCGTGATTCTCGAACAGCATTCACTATCCAGCAACGTCAGCAGACGCTCGGAGTACATAGGCGACGCGCCAGGCTTGTAAAGATGCAGACTTTCAAGCCCTTCTTCGAAGAGGGATGTCAGTATCTTGTCCTCCTCGACAAAGAATGTTGGCTGGGTCATTACAACCAGTTTCATACTTCTATGTACGCTTTCGTGAGTCGGATTTTAGTTGGCTGCCTCAAACTCCTCCAGGAACCTGACGTCGTTCTCTGAGAACATGCGCAGGTCGGACACGCGGTACTTCAGGTTGGTGATGCGCTCAACACCCATGCCGAAAGCATAGCCGCTGTACTCCTTCGAGTCGATGCCGCATTGCTCCAGCACATTGGGGTCGACCATGCCGCACCCCAGTATCTCCACCCATCCGGTGTGCTTGCAGAAACCGCAGCCCTTGCCGCCGCAGATGAAGCACGAAATGTCCATCTCGGCACTCGGCTCGGTGAAGGGGAAGTACGAAGGACGCAGGCGAATCTGCGTGTCGGGGCCGAACATCTCCTTTGCAAAACTCAACAGCACCTGCTTCAAGTCGGTGAAGCTTACGTTCTTGTCGATATACAGTCCCTCTACCTGATGGAAGAAGCAATGGGCGCGTGCCGTAATGGCCTCGTTGCGATAGACGCGGCCTGGACAGATGACGCGGATGGGAGCCGTCAGTTTGCCGTCCTCGGTGTGCATCTGCTCCATCACACGAGCCTGTACGGAGGAGGTATGCGAGCGCAGCAGGATGTTCTTCGTGACGTCGTTGGGATGCTGCGACACGAAGAACGTGTCCTGCATGTCGCGGGCAGGATGGTCGGCGGCAAAGTTCATCTTCGTGAACACATGCAAGTCGTCTTCCACCTCAGGACCGTCAGCCAGCACGAAGCCCATGCGCGAGAAGATGTCGATAATCTCGTTGGTAACAATGGTCAGCGGGTGTCGCGTACCTATTTTAATAGGATAGGGTGTACGCGTCAGGTCCATGACGTCACCATCCGTCTCCTGTGTCTCACAGTCCTGTCTCAGCTGGTTGATGCGCTCTTGCGTTATCTGCTTCAACTCGTTGATTTTCATGCCCACAGTCTTCTTCTGGTCAGCGGCCACGCTGCGGAAATCGTTCATCAACTCGGTTATCACACCCTTGCGGCTCAGGTATTTCAGTCGCAGTTGTTCCACCTCTTCGGCGTTCTTGGCGCTCAGCGTCTGTACTTCTTTTAGAAGTTGGTCTATTTTGTCTAAAATCATAGCGTTTTGTGAATTTGAGTGCAAAGTTACTACTTTTTCGTGAAATAGCGAACAAAATAACAATAAAAAAACATTCTCGATTTTTCTTGCATAAGTCAGAAATTCTTTTTACCTTTGTGCAGTTTTGAGAGAATTGATGCTTTTAGAGTAATCAAATGACACGTAAATTAGTTTCTATCTCGTTGTTAGTCATGCTGTTTGCTGCATGTGGCAACAAAACTGGCGAGTCACGGCAGACCGATTCTGCCGACAGCATTAATATGGAGGAGCCTGCTGATTCCTCCGAGGTTGTTGCAGAAGAAGACACAGGTATTATCCCTATGGCTGCCGATGAACTGTTCGACGACTTCTTCTTCAACTTCGCAGCCAACAAGAATCTTCAGAAGTCGCGTATCAAGTTTCCGCTGTCAGAGGTAAGCAGCAGCGGCATCAAGGAAATCAAGGCTCCGGAGTGGAAGATGGACCACTTCTTCCTGCGGCAGGACTACTACACGCTCATCTTCGACAATGAGGCGCAGATGGAGGAGGTGAAGAACACGGCTGTCGAGCACGCCATTGTAGAGAAGATTTTCTTTACGACAGGCGAAGTCAAGCAGTATGTGTTCCATCGCAACAAGGGGGCGTGGATGTTGCAGATGATTGTCCACCTGCCTGTGGCGCAGACGGTTAATGCCTCGTTCCTGCAGTTCTACAAGCGTTTTGCCAACGACGAGGAGTTCCAGACGCAGAGCATCGATGACGAAGTACGCTTTATCGGTCCGGACCCTGACGACGATTTCAGCATGATGGAGGGCATCATCACGCCGGACACATGGCCAGCCTTTGCGCCGAATCTGCCGAAGAAAATGATATACAACATCATCTATGGCAACCCCAAGACGGAGTCGGACGAGAAGGTGTTCGTCATTCGCGGCATTGCCAACGGACAGGAGATGGAACTGTCGTTCCGCAAGCGTGACGGCAAGTGGAAACTGACGAAGATGGCCACATAGTACTTTGGAATAATATAAATTAAAATCATAATTGGGGTTTGAAGGATTTTCGTGATTATAGCTTGTTGCGCCACAACACGTTTGGCATTGAGGCACGGTGTAGGCGATTCCTGGAATACGAGTCGGTAGAGGAGGCGCAACAGGTGGCTGCTGTGCTGAGGACTGTCGGCGAACCGTTCATGACGATAGGGCAGGGGAGTAACCTGTTGCTGACCCAGGACTATCCGGGAACGGTGGTCCACTCGGTCGTCAAGGGCTTGGTACAACATGGTGCAAAGCTGGTGTTTGGCAGCGGCGAGGCATGGGACGACGTGGTAGCGTGGAGCGTGGAACACCAGTTGTACGGGGCCGAGAACCTGTCGCTCATCCCTGGCGACGTGGGAGCCTCGGCAGTCCAGAACATTGGGGCTTACGGCGTCGAGGTGAAGGACTTGATTTACGATGTCGAGGCCGTCGAGATAGCCACCGGGCGTGTCTGTCATCTGACCAACGAAGAGTGCCAGTACGGCTACCGCGACAGCCGTTTCAAGCACGAGTGGAAGAATGCCTTCCTCATCACTTATGTCACCTACCAGCTGTCATACGAATTCAAGCCACAGCTGGACTACGGCAACATTCGCCGTGAACTGGAGCAAAGACAGATAGCCCAACCGACAGCACACGACATTCGGCAGCTGATTATCGACATTCGTAATGACAAGCTGCCTGACCCCAGGGTGACGGGCAATGCCGGCAGTTTCTTCATGAACCCCGTCGTCAGCCGCGAACAGTATGAGGCGTTGGCAGCCGACCATCCTGACATGCCCCACTATTCGATTGACAGGGAGCGTGAGAAAATTCCCGCAGGATGGCTTATCGACCAATGCGGATGGAAAGGCCGTGCGTTGGGCAATGCCGGCGTTCACGACAAGCAGGGCCTGGTGCTGGTCAACAAGGGTGGTGCCACAGGCCGTGAGATTCGTGAACTGTGCCGTACCATCCAGCGAGACGTCAAGGTCCGCTTCGGCATTGACATCCATCCAGAGGTAAACATCGTTTAAAAGGCAAAAAGGTATTAAATTAAAATATGAAGCTGACCTTCTTAGGAACCGGAACATCGTGCGGAGTGCCCACCATCGGGTGCCGTTGTTATACCTGTACGAGTCCCGACGAGCATGACAAGCGGCTGCGTTGTTCAGCACTCGTGGAGAGCGACACGACGCGGCTGCTCATCGACTGTGGCCCCGATTTCCGCCAGCAGATCATGCACCAGCCCTTCCGTCGCATAGACGCCATCCTGATAACCCATGCCCATTACGACCATGTTGGCGGCATGGACGACATACGACCCTACTGCCAGTTTGGCGAGATCAATGTCTTTGCCGACCCGCTGGCCCGTCAGGGGATGCTTCAGATGCTGCCCTACTGTTTTGCCGAGCACCGCTATCCTGGCGTGCCAGCCATCCAGCTGCATGAGATACACCCTCGCGAGGCCTTCCTGATTGGTGACTTCCGCATCGTGCCGTTTCAGGTGATGCACCACGACCTGCCCATCCTCGGCTACCATGTCACCGAGACAACGTCAGGAGCCCAGTTGTCGTACATCACCGACATGAAGACCATCGAAGCGACGGAGATACCCTATGTCAGCGGCTGTGACGTGCTGGTGGTCAATGCTTTGCGTAACAAGCCGCACCACTCCCATCAGACGCTTGTCGAGGCCGTCGCCTTTGCCCAGCGTATTGCTGCCCGCCAGACGTGGCTCATCCACAGCAGCCACGACATAGGAAGACACGCCGAGGTGAACGCACAGCTGCCTCACGATATACAAATGGCATTCGACGGACAAGTTGTTGAAATATAATTTCGCAGAACTATTCAAATAAAAGAAGATATGAAAGAGACACCAATCATGAAAGAGATTGTCGACGGCCTGATAGCCGAGCTTGGCATCAAGGACTTTGCAAAGGCTACCATCCGCGAGGTGAAGCAGGTGGCTGCACGTTCGGAACAGGCCAGCGGCGTAGAGTTTATCAAGATGGAGATGGGGATTCCAGGACTGCCTGCTGCACAAGTGGGTGTTGACGCCCAGGTGAAGGCACTACAGGAGGGCATCGCCCACAGTTATCCCGACATCCAGGGGCTGCCCGCGCTGAAGCAGGAGGCATCGCGCTTCGTCAAGGCGTTCATCGGATTGGACGTAGCCCCGGAGTGCTGTGTGCCGGTATGCGGTAGCATGCAGGGAACGTTTGCCTCGTTCCTGACGTGCTCGCAGGCTGACCACCGACGCGACACGGTATTGTTCATCGACCCCGGATTCCCCGTCCAGAAGATGCAGCTGCAGGTGATGGGCGTGAAGTACGAGACGTTTGACGTGTACGACTACCGTGGCGACAAACTCGGTCCGAAGGTGGAGAGCTATCTGAAGCAGGGCAATATCTGTGCCATCGTCTACTCGAACCCCAACAACCCGTCGTGGGTCTGCCTGAACGAGCAGGAACTGGAGGCCATTGGACGGCTGGCCACGCAGTACGACGCCATCGTGATGGAGGACTTGGCATACTTCGCCATGGACTTCCGCAAGAACCTCAGCGTACCGTTCGAGCCGCCCTACCAGCCTACCGTGGGACGATATACCGATAACTACATGCTGCTCATTTCAGGCAGCAAGGCATTCAGCTATGCCGGCGAGCGCATCGGTGTGACGTGCATCAGCGACAAGCTGTTCCACCGCCACTTCCCCGACCTGGCACAGCGTTACGAGGGACTGCCCTTCGGACTGGTGTTCTCGACGCGCATGCTCTATGCCCTGTCCAGCGGCACGAGCCATTCGGCGCAGTACGCAATGGCTGCCATGCTGAAGGCTGCCGCCGACGGCGACTACGACTTCCGCAGCGAGGTGAGCGTCTACGGCGAGCGCGCCCACAAGCTGAAGGAGATATTCTGCCGTCATGGCTTCCATGTGGTGTACGACAAGGACTTGGACGAACCTGTGGCCGACGGATTCTACTTCACTATCGGCTACAAACAGATGACCAGTGGCGAACTGGCCCGTGAACTGATGTACTATGGCGTGTCGGCCATCTGCCTGATAACGACGGGGTCGCACCAGGAAGGACTGCGCGTTTGTACCTCGTTCATCGAGGACCATCAGTATGCCCAGCTGGACGAGCGGATGCAACTGTTCGAGGAGAACAATCCTTAATATGGCGCATACATTATTAAAAAAAACAAAAAAACCGTGCTGTTGCCCGTGTTATCCGTTTAAAATGCGTATCTTTGCAAAATATATTAAACATTAATTATAATACTTATGAAGATTTCCCACATTGAACATCTGGGCATTGCCGTCCAGAGCATCGAAGAGATCCTGCCGTACTTTACTGACGTGCTGGGCCTGGAGTGTTATGCAACTGAAGTAGTGGAGGACCAGAAAGTGAAGACCGCCTTCCTGCGTTGCGGAGAGGTAAAGCTTGAGCTGCTGGAGCCGACATCACCTGAGAGCACCATCCAGAAGTGGCTCGACAAGGGCAACAAGGGAGTACACCACGTAGCCTTCTGCGTGGAGGACGGCGTGGCCAAGGGACTGGCCGAGGTCAGCGACAAGGGCGTACGACTCATCGACCAGGCTCCGCGCAAGGGCGCCGAGGGTCTGAACATAGCCTTCCTGCATCCGAAGTCCACCTGCGGCATCCTGACGGAACTGTGCGAGCACCCAGAGTAAATCGTAACATCGAAATATCGTAACATTGAAATATCGTAACAACGTAATAGCGAAAAAACACAATGAGCAAACAATTAGAGAAAATCAAACAGCTCATCGAGAAGCGCGAGAAGGCACGTCTCGGTGGTGGAGAGAAAGCCATACAAAAGCAGCACGAGAAAGGCAAGTACACGGCTCGTGAGCGCATTGAGATGCTGCTCGACAAAGGCTCCTTCGAGGAGTACGACATGTTCAAGGAGCATCGCTGCCACAACTTCGGCATGGAGAAGAAGCAGTTCCTCGGCGACGGCGTGGTAGCTGGTTCAGGTACCATCGACGGACGTCTGGTGTTCATCTTCGCACAGGACTTCACCGTTCACGCTGGCTCACTCAGCGAGACGATGTCGCAGAAGATCTGCAAGGTGATGGACATGGCCATGAAGATGGGTGCTCCCGTCATCGGCATCAACGACTCGGGTGGTGCCCGTATTCAGGAGGGTATCAACGCGCTGGCCGGCTATGCAGAGATTTTCGAGCGTAACATCCTTGCTTCGGGTGTCATCCCCCAGATTTCAGGTATCTTCGGCCCCTGCGCCGGTGGTGCTGTGTACAGCCCGGCCCTGACCGACTTCACGCTGATGATGGAAGGCACGTCGTACATGTTCCTCACAGGACCGAAGGTGGTGAAGACCGTCACCGGCGAGGACATCGACCAGGAGCACCTGGGTGGTGCCAGCGTCCATGCCTCGAAGTCGGGTGTGACCCACTTCACCGCCAAGACTGAGGAAGAGGCTGTCGAGATGCTGAAGACGCTGTTGAGCTATATCCCCTCGAACAACATGGAGCTGGCTCCGCGCAAGAAGTGCGACGATCCCATCGACCGTCTGGAAGACTCCCTGAACGAGATTATCCCCGAGAATCCCAATGAGGCATACGACATGTACAAGGTCATCTCGGCCATCACCGACGACCACGAGTTCTTCGAGGTACAGCCCAAGTTCGCCCGTAACATCATCGTCGGCTTTGCCCGCTTCAACGGACAGAGTGTCGGTATCGTGGCCAACCAGCCCTCTTGCTACGCTGGCGTGCTCGACGTGAACGCAAGCCGCAAGGGTGCCCGTTTCGTAAGATTCTGCGACGCCTTCAACATTCCTATTGTATCGCTGGTCGACGTTCCCGGATTCCTGCCGGGTACAGGTCAGGAGTACAACGCCGTCATCCTGCACGGAGCACAGTTGCTCTATGCCTACGGCGAGGCTACCGTTCCCAAGATTACCGTTACGCTGCGCAAGTCGTATGGTGGCTCGCATATCGTGATGGGTTCCAAGCAGCTGCACACCGACCTGAACTACGCATGGCCCTCTGCTGAGATTGCTGTGATGGGTGCCAGTGGTGCTGCTGCCGTTCTCTATGCCAAGGAAGCCAAGGCCAAGAAGGAGGCCGGTGAGGATGTGAAGGCATTCATCGCCGAGAAGGAGGAGGAGTACAACGAACTCTTCGCAAATCCCTATCAGGCTGCCAAGTACGGCTACATCGACGATGTCATCGAGCCGCGCAACACCCGCTTCCGCATCTGCCGTGCGCTGGCCCAGCTTGCCACCAAGCGCGATGCGCTGCCTGCCAAGAAGCATGGAAATATTCCGATGTAATTCTTCGACATATCGAAATATCGAGATGTCGAAACAACGAAATATCGAAAGCGTATGAATAACGAAGTCTATGCAGCCATCGCTATGGCACTTTACGAGTTCAAGGGCAACAATGTCCACGACAAGGAGCCCGGCATCATCACGATTGCCGAGAAACAGACCCAATGGAACGGCTATGCCCTCACAATGACAGAACATCCTTAAAACGTAATCATCATGAAGAAAGAATATAAGTACACCATTAATGGTAACCAGTATGAGGTGGCCATCGGTGATATTGTAGAGAACGTAGCCACCGTTACCGTTAACGGCGAGGAGTACAAGGTGGAAATGGAACCCGAGGCCGAGCCTGAGCAGAAGAAAGTCGTGCTGGGCAAGCCACAGGCCGAGAGCGCAGACAGCAGTTCAGATGCTGCCGATACTGCCAATGTCAACACCAACAACGCCGTGAAGGCTCCGCTGCCTGGCGTCATCACCTCCATCGAGGTCAGCGTCGGCGACGAGGTGAAGGCTGGCGACACCCTGCTCGTGCTGGAAGCCATGAAGATGGCCAACAACATCGAGGCCGAGAAGGACGGCAAGGTAGCCGCCATTCTGGTGAAGCCCGGACAGAGCGTCATGGAGGACGACCCGCTGGTAGTGATTGAGTAAGCAGTCTGTCAATAACAAAAAGGAGAGCACCTGACGAGGGTGCTCTCTTTCGTTGGTCGCCGTTCGTGGCCTACATCACTTGATGAGATCCACCGAGTGCTTTGATTACTTGATGAGGTCAACGGAACGCTTTAGGAACTTATCCAGGGCTTCGCCCTTCAGCATGCCGTTTTGTAACAGAGCCAGGTCGATGAGCTGGTGAACGATATCGTTCTTGGCAGCAAAGCCATTCAGCACATCTTCCTTCTTGTGCTTCTGTTCCTCGACAGCCTTCTCGCATTCGGCCTTCATGTCCTTATCATCCTGAGTCAGTTCGTCAGCTTTCTTCTTGTCCTGTTGCTGACGGATGGCAGCCAAGCGGGCCTCTTGACCCTTTAGCTCGGCTTCAATAGGCTTCAAGGCTTCGTCGGTATTTTGCTTGCAATCATCAAGGACACGCTTTACCAATGGGTGGTCGCTGTTCAAGACGAGGTTTAAAGAATCGGGCATCTGTGCGTAGAAATTCATACCCTGCTGGAAACGGCTCATCTCCTTCATACGGCGCATCCATTCGTTCTGTGTAATAACCACAGGGCGCTGGCTCTCGCCCAGGCTCTGCACTTCCACCATGAATTCTGTCTTCTCCATCTTTGGCATCTGCGACTTGAATACCTGTGACAAATTGGCAGACTCGTCTTCTGTCAGATTGTTCTTGGGGGCATCTTCCTTCACGATGAGGCGGTCGATGATGTCGCTGTCGACACGGGTGAAGCGGCTCTTCTCAAACTTCTGCTCGAGCATCTGGATGGCAGGAACGTCCAACTGGCCGTCCAACAGCAGCACGCTATAGCCTTTGTCCTTGGCACCCTGGATGTAGGAGTACTGCTCCTCCTTGTCTGTTGCATAGAGGTAGATGAGATTGCCGTCCTTGTCCTTCTGAGTGCCCTCGATGAGCGTCTTGTATTCGTCGAAGGTGAAATATTTGCCGTCAACGTCTTTCATCAGGGCAAATTCCTTTGCCTTGTCGTAGAACGACTCCTCGCTGAGCATACCGTAGTTGATAAAGAGCTTCAGGTCGTCCCACTTCTCCTCATACTGTTTACGGTCTTCCTTGAAGATGGCCTGCAAACGGTCGGCCACCTTCTTGGTAATATAGGTCGAAATCTTCTTGACCTCACGGTCGCTCTGCAAGTAGGAGCGGCTAACGTTCAAAGGAATATCGGGTGAGTCGATGACACCATGCAACAGGGTCAGGAACTCAGGAACGATACCTTCTACCTGGTCGGTCACGAAT
>JAEEGG010009528.1_pt1 | contig 21725 bp, 16 predicted proteins | sample 9134161 | NCBI WGS metagenome assembly JAEEGG01 (sample SAMN16246543, study PRJNA631951) | gut metagenome | biome: gut microbiome; feature: rumen; material: CR-attached | host: Bos | place: Iran: Karaj | collected 2018-10
CGTTCTGCCAAACCTCTGATGATTCTCGCTCCATAGTCCGCACGGTCCTTGCCTTGTTGTTCTTCCTCGAAAATTCGTCGGCCGAGATTCCAGTACATCGTCACGCGGCTGAAATCAACGCTTCGGACCGCGTTGGCCCTTGCCGTGTCGATGATTTGCCTTACATCTGAAAGCAGTTTGCCGTCAACTGGTTGGATTTCATCCTTTTTCATACTTGCATCCCTCAAACAATGGCCTTTGTTTATCTAGTTCATTTATTCTGTCTTTACTATATAGCTATTAAGAAAGATTGCAACTTGATACAGACATTGGTTGATGGAATATCCTTTTAGTAAATGATCCTGTATAACGTTGTTTGCCCATTGGCGGAATTGTATTCCACGCTTGGAATTGACTCTGAAAACAACGGAAATGATGGCATCAAGATTATAAAAGTGTACACGTCGAACAACCTTCCGTGTTCCCTCCTGTTGAATTACCGAGGAATCCTCGGTAGTTGCCAATTCAACAAGTTCACCTTCATGTCGTTTTGTTTGCCTTGCTTGTTTTAGATGCCCATGATGTCAAGCAATGGATAAGGAGCAGTTGTTTTTTCCAGATTTCAGAATAGTTCTTTTACATCAAATTAAATAGCTTCTTAGAATGTAATAATCTATATTACGATTATTTTTTATTTGGAAAAACAAGAGCCTAAAATGACCGTCTGGCAGAAGAAGTTGCATGATGGATGAATGGCGGTATAGTAATGTTTATAATAAGGTGATGAATGTTCAGTTTCAAGTCTTGTGTATGTCATGCGGTCAATAGGAGCCATTGATGCAAGTCCATGAAATACAAGTGTTTTGCAGAAACGCCAGAAAAGCCTTCTGTTTTCTGGTGATGCTTGTCCTGCTCATGGTGTGCAATGGTTGTTTTACAAGCATTGCTAACAACATCTGCTACCGATGCCATGACGACATCCAGATTATCGAGAGACATGGCGAATTGTCAAATGACCAGAAAAGTTTGTCAATCCATTTGAAAAAGCGGAGGGACTACTGCCGCGATCCATTCGGAATCTGGAAGGGGAGCATTGAAGAAGAGGAGACCCATGTGTATCCTCTGACAAGCCCTGAATCGCATACCGGCCTAAAACAGTTCTCTGTCATCCTTGATAATAATGCAGAACGTATTTCTTGCCAGCATTTTGAAGTGAAGGACGAAAAAGATGCGGAACGCATGGACGTCTTGGGTGCAGATTACAATAGACTGATTCTGCCTGTGTTAAAACAAGTTATGCCTGTGTTTGAGATAGATGGCGCAATGGATGATTGCTCCATGCGAATTCATCCTGATGATCTTCCATTTATTTCCCGTCCATTTGTGTACGAATATCGGAGACTGACTGATTATGGTATGATCCATCCAATTGTATTCAGATATTGGAGGGATTCTCCACATTATTACAGGTTGGTGATTCCATATAAACAGGAAAGCAATGTCCGCTATGTGTATTTGCCAGGAAAAAGCCTCATAACTCCGTCGAAAGTGCCTAACAAGCCAAATACGAGTACATATATATTGGAAGTTTTATTTATACCGCCCGCTGTTATATTGGATGTTTTAACGTTTCCAATACAATTTATTTATGAGGTTTATGAGGGAGCAGATTGTTGATTTCCAATAAATTATTTTTTGATAAATAAAAGGATGTCAAATGAAACCTTGTCAAACAAGTCGTTATTTCAGTCGGATTGTCATATCCTGCCTGCTCTTATGGGCTGCGATTCTCTATGCCGATCCATGGCCGGTTGCGGATCCGGAGAGCGTTGGATTCCAGAAAGATAAACTGGAAAAAGTCGCCGAATACGCAAAGGAAAACACAGGCACGACAGGGCTGGTTGTCGTCGTCAACGGTAAAATCATCTACACATACGGCGATATCAAGCAAGTCTCCTATACCGCGTCATGCCGGAAGAGCATCCTTTCCATGCTTTACGGAAAATATGTTGTGGATGGCACTATCAAGTTGGACGAGACAATCGGCCAACTTGGCATCGACGACGTGCAGGGCCTCCTTCCGCAGGAGAAGGAAGCGACGGTCTATGATTTAATCACTGCCCGATCAGGCGTTTACCATCCCGCGTCGAATCCGGGCGGCATTCCTGAAGGAAAGAAATACGAACGTGGAGTGACGCCTCATGGCACGCGTTTCGTCTATAACAATTGGGATTTCAATGTCGCGGGAACGGTCTTTACGCTCAAGACTGGTCTGGACATCTACGATGCGTTGGAACGCAATTTGGCGATTCCGCTGGGCATGGAGGATTTCGACCGTGCAAGGCACAAACTTAGCGGCAATGCGGAGATGTCGAAGCATCTTGCCTACTATATGCATTTCTCCACACGGGACATGGCACGGTTGGGCCAGTTGATGCTTCAAAAAGGCCGTTGGAATGGTGAACAACTAATTCCAGAGGAATGGGTTACGCGTAGCACGTCGGTCGTTACGCCGCTTAACAGAGAATTTCATTGCGGCTACGGCATCCTATGGTGGTTGCTTGCAGACAAACAGTATCCCGAGCAGTTCAAAGGAGCGTTTTCGGCACAAGGGATGTATGGGCAGTTCATTACGGTTTTTCCGGCCATGAACATGGTCGTGGCACACAAATCTGCCGGCAACTCGAAGAAGAGCACGAAAGAATCGCAGTATCGTCATATTCTGCGGCTGATCGTGGAGGCTTCGTTACCACGAGAGAAGCCCGCTGAGCCGAAAGCGAAAGATCCCGCTGAACAGAAGGCGGAGGAAAAATAGACGACGCTCTGTATTAAAAACAGGATGCTTTGCCATTCTGGATTTTAATGCTAAAAAATCTCATACTGTGGCGTTTTATCTTGACTCCGTCTTCCGATAGGCCAATGTAATGCAGTTTCATCTTATAGCTACCATCGGGAAAGCCGTCCAATGATGTCTTCAGGCAGGCGAAGCGTTGCGAGTAATCAAGTGTCGCCATCCATTTCTTATCGCCGTCGCTCTGTGATAGGAAGAGGTACACTTGTGTCTGTAGGGCAATTTGGCGGTCATCGATAAAGTTTTCAAAAATGACTGAGTTTTGATCGATTTGCATACGGCAACTACTTGGTATGGAGCCTGCTTCATCTGGGAGTTCTGAACAGGGTGACCATGGGGAAAAATCAACATATCGTGTCTGTTCAGGGCGGACAGCGCCGTCAGACCAGACGGGCGGTTGGTCATAAAGGGAGGGCAAGTCAGTGGGAATGCCGTATTCTTTTAAGATGAATCCAGCGATGTCTGAAATCTGGCATGGGACGGAGTTGAAAGCCATGGCTTCACGATGTTCATGACGTCGTTTGACGAATGCAATATTCTGGATATCATAACATTCTGTGTGGTCTCCTACTAGAAGTATGGTTGCATTGTCATAAAGTCCCAAAACTTTGAGTTGTTGGAGAAGCAGTTCAAAATTTCTCAAGCTTCCCCGCAACTGATTGTATTTCAGACCATTGGATGTTCTGTTCATATTTTCATCAATGGTGATGGTTTCATGAGCGCCCTGTAGATGGAGGTATTTGAAGACAGCCGGATGTTTTCCGATGATACTTTCCTCACGCAAATGGCGGTTGAAGGTTTGGTCAAACGTCTCTCGAAAACCGAGTGGATGCTGATCTGTGAAAATCAGAAAGGGAAGCGAGTTTAAAGATGGAAACAGTGGCATCAGAAAGAAAGGGCATAATTTCTTGTTAAGTTGCTCATTGATCTTGTAAAGAGCTGTTTTTCGCTGTGTGATGTATAAGCGGGTGGAATTGTCCAGCACGTCTGGGGAATAACTGATAGTTGGCAGAAGAAAGGGATAGCCTTCTGTTCGAAAGCCTTTCTTTTGCAATGCGATGAACAAAGATGAGTCGGCTTTGCAGGCGTTGGCGAGATAGGTGGCGTGGTCGTCGTCGGAAGGAATGCGGAAATCTTTGCGCGGGAAATTGATTCCGCTGATCATAGCGGGGATAGCGTACATTGTCCATGGAAGAGGGGAGATCATCCTGTCGAAACATGTGAAGTCTCTCAGTGATTCCTTGAAATCTGGATATTTATCCAGCACTTCCTTGCAGATGCCTTCGCCCATGCAGTCAACGACCATGATGATGATGTTCTCTTGGCTTCCGAATGTGAATTTTCCTTTTTCTGAGAAAGTATATTGCTTGAAGTCATAACTTGCTTCCTTGTAATGAGCTATGCTATTCATCATGACGACTGCTTGGCTGAGAAGGATGACCCATGACAGTCTGACTGCATGGCGTGACAAGAAATTTCGGTATAACCATGCAACAACAAAAGGCAACGCCAGAAGCAGGCAATGTATGATGGCAAGCAGTAGGAATTCAGAAGAGAAATGATATTCTATTCCCCAATTGAAGAAATATGATGACCATGCGTGGTATTGGAGGAAGATATCACAGCAACAGGCCAAACTGAAGGCTTGTGTAATGGCGGGCGATTTCATATAGGCGATGGCCAATAGGCTTGCCAATAGGATGGAGGTTGTCGTTATCGCTACGGCGAACGATATCAGCAGGAAGGTTGGGCCGATATTGAATTGGTCTGGATTCGTGAAATAAAGGATTGCCCCGGGTGCGAAGAGTAGCATGGAAAGGGCGGATGATATCCATAGGCATGACAGGATATGGTTGAAATATTGCTTCATGAAATTGTTCATAGACGGGATGGTGGAAGACGGACGGTATGTGATTCTTGTTCTTATTTTGACAGTTCCAGCATGACTCGTCTGGAGTCGGGAAGTGGTGTGGCATGACAAGAGGCATATTTCTTCAGAAAATCGTTGCGGACGTTGTCAAGCGTCCAGTCTTGGTAGATTTCCTCCCGTCCACGTGTCAAGCGTTGTGTCTGTTCGTCATCCAGCGGGACGAATTCGACCAGTGCAGCAGGGGCCAGTCTGTCAAAGAGGGAGACGATTTGTCGGATGGACCAGTTTCCTGTGATTCGTAGATGATGGATCAATGCCAGCCCTAGAACGCAGTCGGATGAAAAACGCTTGAAGAAGGAGTCTCGTTCAATGCTGAGCACCCCGAGATCCGGCAACGGATTATTTAAATCAAGAAGGAGCGGCTGAATATCCGTCGTTAATTTTTGACCAAGGTTGTAGAGGGCTTCGACAGCGCATGCATCATAGTCCGCCGCAATGACAAGCTCTGCGAAGTCTGCGGCGATTTGGGTGAATACGCCTCCGTTCGCGCCTAAGTCGATACAGGAGTGGATTCGATGACGAATACAGAACTCTTTGACCAATTCTTGCTTAGCGGCAAAACTGCGGTCGGAATAGCTGTTGTCACTGTAGTAATGCTCCCATGCAGTAGCTTGGGCAGGTGGTTTCATGGATGCGAGCCAGCCATGCATTCCGTCAAGTAAGGCGAGAAGCCGCTGTTTGGGAAGGTGCGATAGGCTTCTTGATGACTTGTCAGAGGAGATTCGTCTTTCGAGCGATGCATGGCAGTGGATGTGCAGAAATGGATTTGGTTGCAGCCATGTGTACCATGGGAGGAGATGTGAGACTAGATCAAGGGGGATGCCGTCTATGTTGGTTGTAAATAATTGCAGACAACGAAGATCCACCTTTTTCATCAGAAGAAGAGGTGCGATAAAATGCATGACAAACTGCCGATAGGCGCGCCATGGTGTGTCTTCTTGGTATAATTCAAAAGATGTATGGTCCAGAAAGACTGGGCGGCATTTGCTGAAGGCTACGTTAAACGCCGTGGCATCTTTGAGAATCATCCCGCAGACGAGTGCCTCCTGCATTAGTTCCACCGTCAACAAGGCGGCATCCCGGAGTTGGCTGAAGCACCATTCGTATGGATAACTGATATACGGAAGGCGTGTGAGGTGAAGTATAGCTCCCTGTTCGTCTTCCTCTATGATGTTGAATTCTGCCAACTTGCCTTGTTCGACAAGACGTTGCGCGAGACCAGAGCGAATGAAATGGTCAAAGGAGGTGCGCCCATGCGGAAGAATCTGACGGTACAGTTCGCCGTCCTTTTCGAAGACGAATCCATCCGGATCGCGGAAAGAGGCAGAGAGATTATCCGCGTTCATCATGTTTTTTCTCCAGACCGTCATTTGACAAGTGTCTTTTGGACAGATGCCTTTTGATACAAGCTTGGATGTTCTTGAAAAAGAGGATTACTGTAAAGAATCCAGCGGCAATGACTTGGAGCATCATGCTGCCCGTTCCGGCGTCGATGTACATAACTGTTTCCTTTTGGATATCGATGAGTTGACTGTTTCTCGCTCCAAGCTGAACCAATACCCTTTTCCATCACAGAACGTAATTTTTTTGTTTTTATTTTACAGGTGTTTGAAAAAATATTTTTCTTGAATGTGAAAATAGAATGCATGATGTCCTTATTGCGGAAGAACTGATTAGCGGCTACATTATTCTCATGTAGGGGTGAACAGAGGACCATGAACATATTGGCAATATATTATTGTATAAGGTACGCATTATGCAGAATAGACCGGATATTTGGATTTGGACGGAGCCATTGGCGTTTGATAACGAAGCGGAGGATTGTGGTGTCGCCGCATATTTTGATGCGATGGGATATGTTCCGGAAGGTATCAGTTTGTTGTTGACAAGCATGGATTTCGTCCTGCAACATGAGAATTGGACGACGGAACATGTGTTTCCAGAAGACATCTGCTCGCGGCTTGGGCATCATGGCAATGGTGTTCGCAACCGCCAGAAATGGACGAACTTCCAACTGAAGAAACTCATCGGGCTCATCCGTGAACGCGGCGTGAAGGTCGTGTTCTCACAATTTCCCTATAATCTTCATAACAAATTCCATTGCGAGTTCGTGTCGGATCATCCTGAATGCGTGACATACGGCTCATTCTGCATGCTCAGCCGTCTTGCAGATGGAACGCTGGCGGAAGATTATTATGTGAAAAAACTTTGCGACGTCGTGGATTACTATGGCTTTGACGGATGGCATGGACCGGACGGGCTTGGGCCGTTCTTCCACGGCATCATGTGCCATGACTTTGGTGATGCCTTCGCGCGGCAATTCCGCGATGCCGTCGGAAAGGACAAATTCCCGCCTGAATTCGATCATGATCTGGCGGCTCCAAACGACTACGCATCGCGGCGAATGGAGTGGATTTGGAACAACTTACGGGATGAATGGATCGATTTTGTCACGAAACGCTCTCTTGACGCGTGGCGGAAAATCAACGCCGCCATGCATGAACGCGGACGGATAACCGTCATCAATTCGCCTGATACGAAAGGCGTTTTCGCAGGATGGTATTTCTCTGGCTTCGACTATCGTGAAATCGCCCGCATGGGAGTCGATATCATGGTTGCGGAGACGACCATCACGGGATTCACGTTGTTGAAAGGGCAACGCGATTATCTGACGGAGCTTAGCGCGATGATGCAGGAGATGACGGCATCCATGCCCGGCATGAAAATCTGCATGATGCCGTCGATCAAAGACGCGGTCGAAAGCTATGATTCGATGATCCACATGCACGGCATGTTTGAACGGGACGTCCATTATCTGGCATCCCGTTGCATCTATCGCAACGGCAGGCTTGAACGGACGGCGAAGGGCTTCTGCGTTTGTCTGGGTGATTATTTGCGCCGTCAAGATTGGCAGGAATTGAATGAATTGTTGAAAAATGCATGGGCGTTCAAGCCTGCAAGTTCGGGAGAACTCGTGTGGATCCATGATCCGTCCATGTATGAGACCATGAGGGCGCAATTCCGCCAGACTGGCGTGGAGGAATCGTATTTCCAAATCGCCAAATTGGAAGAACTTGCAGGAATCGATATTTCGTCGATCGCGACGCCGGACAATCTGCCTGTCATCGACCGTCCGCTGATCGTGCCGAATTTCCATCTGTTGTCCGACAACGTCAAACGGAAGATTCTCGAAAAGAAGCAGTTGACTGTCATCATGGGCGATTTGGACGATTGCGTCATTCCAGATAGTGCACGCGTGTTCCGCCTGCCATTGATTTCGGGCTATACGCTGTCATGCGCTATCCTCAATGGTAATCTGTCGGCGGAGATTGCGACTGATGACAGCGCCTTTTCGTCTGCGCCGTTTGCTTCTTACGCCCCCAGTTGGAATTCGTATGGCGATCGACCGCTTCACGTGGAGGTTCCGGACAGTTTCTGGAAACGTTGCGGCGACGCGATTCGGACGGCGTTAGGGCCGCTTCCATTGGAGCATTCTGAAAAAGCGCCGCGTGTGTCGTTTTCTGGTGGAGGCGATGTGTCTAAGTATCTGGGGCTGTTTAGGCAATGGTCTGAAAATGGCGATGAACGCATCGGCATCTATTCACGCATTCCGCGCTATGCGACACCGACCTACAAGATTGGTCGAGACGATGTGTCCATTACGATTCGCACGGAATTTCCGCGCGGCGAACTGTGTTCACGCGACGGATGGTTGTTGTGTGACGAACCGTTTGGCAAGCCTGTCCATGTGCCACCTTGCGGGATTCTTGTGGCGGACATTACCGCTTCGCGGAGCTAAAAGCTTAAAGCTGAAAGCTTAAAGCAAATACAGACGCTTTGTGGAGCTTACAGCCTAAAGCAAATACAAATGCCTCGCTTTGATTTCAATGGCGAGGCTTTTTGTTGGTTATTCTTGAAAGTGAACAATTGTTCATTATATTAACGATCGTTCATTTTTTGAAAAACTGAAAAAAGGAGATGAAGCAATGTCAATGTCTGTCAAAATCCGTCCTGAAACGGTTCAGGATTATCGTGTTACGGAAAATTTGGTTCGTGAAGCATTTTGGAATGTGTATCGGCCGGGAGCGTTGGAGCATTTTGTTTTGCATCAGTTCCGCAGTCGGCCTGAGTTCTGTTCGAATCTGGATTTTGTCATGGAAATGGACGGGGAGCTTGTCGGGCAAGTAATGTTCGTGAAAAACACGTTGAAGACGCAGGGCGGAGAAGAACTGCCGATTCTGTCGTTGGGGCCGATTTGCATCCACCCGCAGCATCAAAGGAAGGGCTTGGGCAAGCAGTTGTTGGATTATGCGGTGGCACAAGCGGGACAGACGGATGCCGTGGGAATTTTCATGGAAGGGAATATCGATTTTTATGGGAAGAGCGGTTTCGTGGTCGCTTCAACGCTTGGCGTGTATTACATGGACGAGCCGTCGGATGATCCCGTGCCATATTTTCTTGGCAAGATGCTCAAGCCGAAGTATTTTATAAATTTGGACACGCGGTATTACGTTCCGCAGGGGTATTTGGTCGATGAAAAGCAGGCGGAGGAGTTTGATAAGCAATTCCCGCCGAAGGAACGGCTGAAACTGCCTGGACAATTAGTATAAAAAGGAAAGAAGCTTATATGCGCAAGACACGGGAACTGATTCTCCAGACGGCTTTGAAGTTGTTTTCGCAGAAGGGCTTCGAAGCCGTCAGCGTTCGCGATATCGCCGCCGAATTGGAGTTGACGGCTCCCGCGCTGTATGTCCATTTCAAAAGCAAGCAGGATATTCTGGAGGCGATTTTGCGCAGAATGGAGGAGCGGGACGCGGAGCTGTCGGGGCAGGATGGCGTTCCGCAGGAGACATTTGCGGACAATCCAGATGCATACGGCCATGTGCCGTTGGACAAATTGATGGCGTTCACGATGGACATGTTCCGCTATTGGACAGAAGACGAATTCGCCGTGCGGTTCCGCCATCTGCTGACTATCGAACAGTTTCGGGACAAACGGTTTGCGGATTTGTTTCAGCAATATTTAGGCAACGGCGTCGTCCAATATCTGGAGGATATCTTCAGAAAGAACGCGCATGGCGATTCACATGATCTGGCGGTGTCCTTCTGGGCGTTGTTCCGTTTTTTACTGGAACAATATGATGTTGCGATGACCAAAAAGGCGAAGACATTGATCGTCAAGCAGTTGGAAACGTATCTGAAGGATTTTGCTGAACAGTTGAAGATCCACTAATGAATTTGGAGTGGTCAGTGGTTAGTGGTTAGTGGCCATTGCTTTTAGTTTTTTGACTTTCGGCTTTCAGCTCCGTGAAACGGTAGGCTGCGGCGGCTGTCATCGCCTCGCGGAGGAGATTATTATGCTTTTTTTCATATTTTTTTGAAAAAAAGCATAAGATTATGAGACTTCATTCGTCTAATTATCAAACAACACGCCATTGGACGCGATGGCGTGTCATGAGGAGCGCTTCTTCAATGCATTGGATAAGGATAACAAAATGAAGGACAAAGACCAGGAGTTCCGACAGCTGATCAGCGGCGAATTGCCTGTGCTGCGTGGTGGAATTTACCGCATCGTGGGCAATGCGACCGATACGGACGATGTCGTCCAGGATGCGATGCTGCGGGCATATCGCCAGCTTGGCACATTCAAGAATCAGGCTTCGTTGTGCACATGGATTTACCGTATCGCCGTGAATTGCGCCTTCGATTTTGTGCGGCAGAAAAAACGGCAGTTGAAAATGATGACCGACTATGGCGAGAATGCGTTGAATGAAACAGCGCAAGAACATGATGAAGAACAACTTCAGGCTTTGGAAGAGGCGGTTGCGGATTTGCCGGAAAACTATCGTGAAGCCATCGTGTGGGGCTGTCTGAGCGATTTGTCCGGTCATGATGCGGCAGAGAAACTTGGATGTTCGGAAAACACGTTGTACCAACGCGTGTTCCAGGCCAAGCAGATGCTGAAGAAAGCTTTGATGAAGGAGGATGAAGAATGAACGATAATCTTGATAAGCAGTTGGAAGCATGGAAGGAGCAATGCTCTCTGAAGGATGTGCAATTTGCGTCGGAAGAGAAGTTTGCGGCGGATTTCTTTGAAAAGGCTGTACAACTTCCAGCAGAAAAAGTTGCAAAGAAGACATTCTGGCCGGTCATCTGCAAATTGGCGGCATGCGTGGCGGTCATACTTTGCTTAGTAGTGATGTTGTTGAAGCAAAATAAAAAGAACGAAGCGGCTGTTGCACGGAATGTATCGTTGGCCAAAAGTGTTCAAACTGAGTCGCTTGAAGCAAAGATGGAGCAAAACGATGAAGTGGTGGAAGCCGATGCAGAAGCCGCTGAGACCAAGCCAGTTATGATGAACGTGGCGGCGAAAAGGAAGGAGGCTGATTCTGATGACAGGGCGGCAATGAAAGAGAGGCGAGCTGTTTCTATGGCCCTTAAGCCATTAACGCTGTCGGCAGAATCAATGAAGGAACAAGATGAAGAGGTTGATGAGGCAGTTGCTGAAACGGTTGCATCCCAGCCTGTTATGGTGAAGGCTATATTAAAAGCGAAACTTGCCGATTCCGACAGTGATTTGGCGTTGATGGCATCAAAGCCTGCTTCTTTGCCTGTGACAACTCCCATGGCAAATGCTCCCATTGTCGTCAATGATGACGCTATTGCTTTGGATGGAAATGGCGAACTTCGTGTTTTGAAAACAAAACGAATTGGCAATATGGCCATCACGGGGCTTGATGGAGCTAACGTGGTGAATGATGGTTATCTAGTTGATAATGGCTATGATAAAGCAAAAGAAGAGATTGCTGGTCATGATTTCTTGACAGATGATGATATGGCCGATATAGCTAATGATAGCTATAATAAAGCAAATGAATACATTGCCAATAAAGTACTTGAATCGCAGGCTTTGGACTTTTCATTGACGAATACTGGTGGAAATGTCGATATCATGTCATTGGGAACGGCATTGACTGTCGGTGAAAATGCAATAGCCGGTAATGCAAATGTAACAACTAATATGGAAAAAGCGGGATATTATCAGGAGAATATTGGGGATGAAACAGCAATAAAGGTCGATACAGCAGATGTAGCGGATAAAGTTGCGGCAGATACAGATATAGATGTAGCAGGTATAGTTGCGGCAGATATATTGGATTTCCGCCCCTATCAATCTCCCATTGATATAGCAGGAAGAGATGTGGCGGATATATTGGGAGATACATCCTATATATCAGAAATAAAAGTGAATGATGAGGATACTGTCGCTTTGTATTATGACGGGAAAGATTTGGCTGTCAAGAAGAAGCAGGTTTCGACTTCAAGAAAAGACTTGCACGTTTCCACTACAAGCACAAGTTCGAATGATTTGGCTGTTATGGAGAAGCAGGTTTCGACTTCAAGAAAACACTTGAATGTTTCCGCTACAAGCACAAGTTCGAATGATTTGGCTGTTAGGAAGAAGAGGCTTTCGACTCCATCGTCATCGAATACAGAGGAATACAAGAATGTCAGTGAAAAGCCATTTTTGACGGTTTCTGCCAATCCGCTTTCGACCTTCGGGGCGGACGTGGATACGGATGGCTACAAGATGATGCGACGCATAATCTTGCAGGTGAACCGTTTGCCGCCGTCAACTGTCGTCCGCATGGAGGAGTTGCTCAATTATTTCCATTATGATTATCCCATGCCTGAAAAGGACGATATGATGCGGCCGCATTTTGAAATGCAGGCCGCGCCATGGAATCCGTCCCACCAGTTGCTGTTGGTCGGTGTCCAGGCGAAAACAATTCCTGTGGAGGAACTTCCGCGTGAGGCACGGAAGATTTTCGTCAAAGGCGTGACAGGCAATATGGTCATGATTTGCCGCGATGTGCAGTTCCAATTGGAGTTCAATCCGTCCAAGGTGTTCGCATATCGTCAGTTGGGCTATGAATTACGGAAAAAGGCTTCTTCTGAGTTCCGTGATGCCGCGAAGGATTCCAGTGATGTCGGCATGGGGCAGCAAGTCACGGTGTTGTATGAACTTGTGCCGGCTGATGCGTCGGAGGATGTCAAGAAACAGGCCGTGCCTGGATGGCAGCCGCTGGAATATGCGAAAACGGAGGCGATCGCCAACGATGAATGGCTGACGTTCCGCATGCGTTACAAACTGCCGCAAGGCGATGCCCCCGCCGTGGAGAAAACGACGGCGTTGACGAATCCGCCTGCAGCGACCGACAATTGGAACTGGGCGGCTTCCGTCGCTGAAACCGCCTTGAAACTTCGTCGTTCGTCATACGCGGGCGATGCGAATTACGAACGGGCCGCGAAGCGTGCACAAACGGCTTTGGGCGACGATGCCGACGGACAACGTGCGGAATTCCTGTTGCTCATCCACAGAATACAGGAATTGGACGCCAAGTGATGATGGCATGATGCCATGGCGGCAGACGATAATCCGCTGTTTGATTATAAACCACTAATGAACACTAATGAACACGAATGTTCGTTATGAGTCCACTGAATACACGGAACAAACAGATTGCCTCGCCGCCGGGCCATCAAGCCGTTGAAGGATTTGATTAAATAAAATGAATTCTGAATGCTGAAAAAGTCAACGGCTCCGGCGGCTCGGCGGTTGTCATCGCTGCGCGGCTGCAAAGGATGTCATGCGGAAGCTCGTAGCCATGGAGAAAATCTTCACAAAATAACAAGAAAATGAATGATTGTAGTACGAAATTATTTCAAGAATAATGATTTTTGAAATTGTCTATTGTGAAAAATAAGTTCTTCTCTTGATTAAAACAAATTATTATATATATTTATAAAATATCTACATAATATATTCAATTTTTATATCATGAAAAGAAATACTTCGAAAATCACGCTTAACGCATTGCCGGAGACGATCGCTATGGCCAAGCAACTTGCCAGTGAACATAAAACCAGCGTATCTGTGCTCTTTGCAAAATTTATCCGTGATTTGCATCAACTAGAACATTTGACAGTACCATCACATTTTCACTATGCGGTGAAAGATTTGCTGGGTAGTGCTGACGGCTGGACAAAAGACATGAGCTATGATGAAATCATTCGTCAAGCTAAATCAGAGGCGATTCAATAAAACTCTCAAGGACCACACAACATTACAATGACGGTGGCGTAGGTTGTGGAACATGATCAAAGCAAGCTCGTTGAGCCCATGAGGAAGGCTTCTTCCAAGGCGGCCGTGCCGCATGCGCGGTAGGCTTCGGAAAGATCCATGAAATCCGCACGGCTGTCGTTGGCAAGTGATTGGCGTAGAAGGGATTTCAGCTCTTTTGCACCAACGACGTCCTCCAATGGGGCGAGAACGGCGACTTTCGCGGCGGGAACGGCGATATGGATCGCGCGGACATTTTGCAATATGCCTTCGACCGTCCGTTCAGGGCATTCTCCTGCACGTAGATTTTCAGAACCGATATGGAGAATGACCAGTTTGGGAGATGTTCCCTCTAATTCTCCATGACGAATACGCCAGAGGAGATTTTCGTTTTTGTCGCCGATGAAGCCCATGTTCAGGACGCGGTGGTTGTTGAAGAAAGGAGTGTCCAGTTCAGGTGGGCGAGGGTACATCTTGTCGCCGTACCAATTCAAGCCACCCCAACGGTGGATGATTCCGTCGCCTGCGATGACAATGTCCGGCTTGATGACGAAATCGCCGTTGCGCAGGATCATGGCGTGGCGAAAATGCCAGTCGTAAGTCCCGTCGCCACAGCCTTCAGCGTCGAGTCCATCATCCATTGTGAGATGGTCTGGATAGTCCAGAGGCGTTTCAATCCAGCCGAGAGTCGTCGCGCAACGTTGAACGTCATCGCCATGGATTCCCGATAGTTGGAGGTTGGCGATGACGGGGCCGTTGTCTGTGACTGTCACCCACGTGACGGAATCCATGATGCCGTAACGCAGGTCGTCGCGGATGACGCCTTTGTCAAGAATTCCGCCGCTGGTTCCCACCATGTAGTAGTTCTTGCCATGACGAACGGCTTTCACGTGGTTGTGCCAATCTCCGCAGAAAAGCGTGTAGTTGATGGAATTGATGTCGCGTTCGAAGGCGAGCCATTTGTCGCTGGTCCAGTCAATAGGCATGTGCATGAAAATGAATGTCCAACGTGCATCGGCATGGTCACGGATGGTTTGCCTTGCCCATGCGTATTGTTCGTCTGTAATGCCTTGGACGGGAATCCGTCCGTCGCGTCCGTCCATCGAGTCCAGACAGATGAAATGACAGTTTTTGTACATGAAATCATAGTACGTCTTGTTGCCATGTCGTTCCATCCAAACGCGTTTGGAGACATCATGCGCGAGGTGGTTGTTTGGCCAGCCTAGATTGATGTCATGGTTGCCGACGACATAATAGAAGCGCATGTCGAGCTTGTCGATAAAATTCTCCAATTCATTCCATTCGTCATTCATGCACTTTTCAGCATGTTGTTCTGTAGGCGAACAATAGCATCCTTCCACGAGATCGCCGACGCAGATGGTGAATTCAGGCCGCAGAAGATTCAAGGCTTTCATGGTCTCCCCGAAAGGCCCTTTGCGTTCACCACCAGTCCTGTCGGCGATGATGGCGAAATGGAAATCTTGCGGGTTATCCAGCAGAGGTTTGTCCGTATAGGGCAGGGCAATCTTGGAATCAGAAGATTTTTGCATTTCTCGTGTTTATAATAGGTTACGAATGAATTCTGTCGTCACTAAATAGTTGCCGGAAGCCTATGGCATCTTGACCGTCGCCGGCATGAAGGCACGGAAAATCTGACCGAAATCGACAGGGCCGACGGATTTGTCACGGTAGATTTTGATAAGGCGGTCAACGCCTTCGTCAAGATGACGGGAAGTGACGCCATGGCGGATGGAGAGGGAGGCTTCGATGAAGGCGGCGAGATTGTCGCATGCACGGATGATTTCGCCGTCGATGGGATGGTGTTCGGCGACATTGTGTTCACGGTCCAGCTGTTCGTAGGTGAGGCCCGTCTGAATCTTGTTGTCGATGATGACGCGGTTGGAGAATTCGTCTTCCGTATAGTACTGTAGGTCTTGATGCCATTTCGTGGGCAGGAGGGGGAATAGCTTCTCTTCCATCTGCTCTTTCTCATATTTCTTGATAAGTTCGTCGAGCTTTTCGACGGATTTCTTGACAGGCGTCGTGATGTCGCGCGTCAGGACTTCGGGCAGGTCATGGAAGAGGCCGCCCCAGAAGCCGTTGACGATGCGTTGTTCGCAGGCGTCCGTATCTTGTAGTGCAAAATAGGTCAATGCCGCGACGACGAGCATGTGACCGAGCACGGACGTGACAGGAATTCGCGGCGACTGCGACCATCGTTTCTGGAAACGGAGCTGTCCGCACAGTTCCACAAAGCCAGCGGTTTTCCGTTTGAGGGAAATTTTCTGAACGCCGAGCAGGTCGTAATGGTCTTCAATCTGGTCTTCGATCTGCTCGCGAATCTGCTCTGTGCCGCTGATAAAAGGACACATTTTATAAAGGATATTGAACTCCCATTGCGTGGCGAGGAAGTGCGCGGCCTTCAGCACGCGTTTTTCGCGGGCTGAATAGGCATGGTCGAAAAAGTACTGACGGAAACGCTCTTCGAAGCCGCCGCGAATTTGTGATAGCTTGTCATGGAGATTGCGACAGACCCATTCGTTGAGTTCGTTGCCAAGCTCCGCCATCATTTTGTGGAAGATGGGAGGCTTGATATCCGTGAGGACGATGCGGTGGAGCATTTCGAAAAGGCCGCCTTCAATGAGATGCAGCCAGTTGATGGAGCCGGGCGTTTGGTCCTCCTCAAACCGCGCGAGAACGTAGGCGATGATCATTTTGTGCGACTGCTTGTCCAGCTCCGTGAAATCCATGGGGTTGATCTGATCGTTCCAACGGCGGATGCTGGCGGCGTCGTAAATGAGTTCAATCAAACTTGTGTGGAGGGAGGATGATTCGGTCATGGCTAGCGTCCTACTGAAAGTCTTTCTGCGAGAAATTCGGGGAGATGCGCGGCGTAGATGCGTTTTTGCGCGGCGGCTATGTCATAGGGAACTCTTAAAAGATAAACGGAATGGCCATCCGTGTCGTAAATAACGCCACATGCGCGGTTGTCACCATCGCGTGGTTGGCCGACGGAGCCGACGCCGACGAGAACATTATGAGTTGGCGGAAGAGTGATCATGCCGCCAAAGCGTTGGAGGTTGACGTGTTCGCCTGGCGCGTGGAGGGCGATGATCGGAACATGGGAATGGCCGTTGAAGCAGATACGGCTGTTTTGAAAGAGAAAATGGAGTGCGGCGCTGTGTTCGCTGATGACATAGCCCCAATTGGGGAACGGCTGGCAGGAGGCGTGGCGCACTTGGTAGTGGAGTCGCGGGTTTTCGAGAATCATCGGCAGATTTTCAAGCCATTCCATCTGGCTGTTTGACAAGACTTTGCGATTCCATTCAAACACTTTGATCGCTTCTTCGCGGATGCCGTCGTTGTCCATTCCCGCATGGACGGTGAAGAAATCGTGGTTGCCGCAAACGGACGGAATTTTATTTTCTTGAAGAAAATCGATGCATTCGCTTGGGGCGGCGCCGTAGCCGACGACGTCGCCTGCGCACAGCACGTCGTCCACGGCCAAGCGTTTAAATTCGGCAACTACTGCGCGTAAAGCCTCAATGTTGCCATGTATGTCGCCTATCACGCCTATCAGCACGTTGATTTTCTCTCTGAATTGACTAACATTTTGCCTAATATATGGTATAGTATAGTAATGAAATGTCGGCGGCATGGCGCCTCCGCATTTGCACTTCATAATATACTGTATTTTTCACATCTCACAACGAGTTGACTCAAAAAGACATGACAGATTCGCAATTCGACAATTTAGACAAAGGTGACCAGAAGGAACAGCCTAAACAGGAACGCCCAGAAGGCGGTGCGGAGAATCGCCCTGCGCGTAGTGACGGCGGCGACCATTGGTACAATCAATACAAGCCTGCGGAAAACAGCGGCGAAGATCGTCCGCATCGTCCGTACAGGAAGGATGACAACGCGTCCGGTGGCGGTTCGTTCCGTCCATATAGGAAGGACGACAACGCGTCTGGCGGTGGTTCGTTCCGTCCGTATCGTCCATATAAGCGTGACGAAAACGGTAATGGTGAACGTCCATATCGTCCGCGCAAACGTTTCAACCGCGACGAAAACGGCGGGGAAGGCGGCGACCGTCCATATCGTCCATACCGTCCATATAATCGCGACAACAACAATGGCGAAGGCGGCGACGGAAACGACCGTCCATATCGTCCGTACCGTCCGTACAATCGCGATAACAACAATGGCGAAAACGGTGACGGAAACGACCGTCCATATCGTCAGTACAAACGCTTCAACCGCGATGAAAATGGCGGCGAAGGCGGTGAAAGACCGTATCGCCGTCCGTTCAATCGGGACAATAATGGTGGCGAAGGTGGAGAAAACGGAGACCGTCCATATCGTCCATATAAACGCTTCAACCGCGATGAAAACGGTGGCGAAGATGGTGACCGCCCGTATCGTCCATACAAGAGATTCAATCGCGATGAAAACGGTGGCGAAAATGGCGACCGCCCGTATCGCCCGTATAATCGCGACAATAACAATGGCGAAGGCGGCGACAGACCGTATCGCCGTCCGTACAACCGCTTCAACCGCGATGAAAACGGTGGCGAAGGCGGTGACAGACCGTATCGACGTCCGTTCAATCGTGACAACAACAATGGCGAAGGCGGTGAAAGACCACCGTATCGCCGTCCGTTCAGACGTGATGAAAATGGCGGCGAAGGTGGCGACAGACCATATCGCCGTCCGTTCAATCGTGACGCAAATGGCGACCGTCCGCCGCGTCGTTTCGGCGATCGCAGAGAAAATGGGCCTGCGGATGAAATGTCCGAACGGTCTGTTATCGATTCAAACCGCAAGGATGATATCGCCATCAGCGGCGACCGCCCATATCGTCCTTATAGTCCGTATCTTATGGAAGATGAGAATGGCGTCATGCATGCCAGCTACCGTCCATTCAAGAAGACCTATGAATTGGATGCGGACGGCATTGCGCATCCGCCGCGCAAAACGGAAGGGCAGGACGGCGAAGAGGCGCGTCCGCCGCGTGATTCCAACAATCAAGACGGAAAAGATAAGGACAACGCGACGTGGTCGTTCAGCAACCAAGGCGAGAAGACGGATGGCGACGACATGCATTTGGAAGAAGCCATGTCCGCTGTAGAAACGCAATCAGAAACGCCAAGCGGCGCTTCAACGGAAGCGGCGGAGCAGACTTCCGAAAAGGTGGAACAGAATGTTCCCGCTGAAAATGGAACTGAACCGCAAGATGCTGAAAACAAAGATGATGCATCGAAGGATACGTGGCCGCGCCATGACCGTTTCAGCAGACGGGACGGTGACGGTTACGATCGTCCACGCCGTCGTTTTGACCGTGATGGAAATGGCGATGGCTATGACCGCCCGCGCCGTCGTTTCGACCGTGACGGAAACGGCGATGGATTTGATCGTCCACCGCGCCGTTTCAATCGTGATGAAAACGGTAACGGTTTCGACCGTCCACCGCGCCGTCGCTTTGAGCAAAATGAAAACAGCGAAGGCGGTGAACAGCCGCAGGAAGGCACTGCTGAGGCTGGTGCGACGCAGAATCAGACGGAAGCGGAACAGCCGCTGCCGTACGCGAGGAAGCAGCGCATTGCTGTTTTCGGCGGTTCATTCGATCCGATTCACAATGGCCATCTTCTTATCGCGCAGAAGGTTCTGGAATTGGATAAGGCGGATGAAGTCCTGTTCGTGCCGGCGTTGCTGCCGCCGCATAAAATGGGCGGGCTTGTGGCGACGCCTGAACAGCGGTTGGAAATGGTCAAACTGGCGTTGGCCCCGTATGAAAAATGCAGCTGCACAGATGTGGAATTGCAACGCACAGGGCCGTCCTATACATTCGATACGATGTCGATCCTCAAGCAGATTTATTCAGATTGCGAACTGTATCTGCTGATCGGCATGGACAGTCTGTTGGGGCTGCATTTATGGTATCGTGCTCCTGAACTTGTCACGCGTGGCAAATTCATCATTTACCCGCGTCCGGGCTCGGAACGGCCACCGATCTACGAGCTTGAGAAGGAATTCGGTTCCAAGAACGCATACAAGCTCTATTATTCAATACTGGACGACGGGGAGCTTGCGCAGAGCGACGTGTCCTCTACGGCGATCCGCGAGGCGGTCGCCCAGCATCTGTCGCTGGAGAAATATGTGCCGCAAGCTGTTGCGCAGTACATACATGACAACAACCTTTATTCTTGAGAGGAGGGTAATTATGGATTTGCAACAAGATACTGAAAAAATCGCACGCCGTTGCGTGGAAATCTGCGAAGAGCACAAAGCGGCTGATATCCAGCTGTTCGATGTGCGTGAAAGTTCGATACTTGCGGACTTCTTCATCGTCTGCTCCGCTACGTCGCTGCCGCATCTTCGCGCGTTGGCGGATCGTCTCCGTCGCACATTGGTCGATGAAGGCGTCAAGCCGCGCGGATTGGACGGCAATCCGTCCAGCCAATGGCTGGTCTTGGATTACGGTGTCATCATCGTGCATATCATGACTCCGGACATGCGTCGTTTCTACGCGTTGGAGGACATCTGGGACAAGAGCAAGGTGATTTATTCGGGCGGCACGCCGCTTCCGACGGAACGTCCGACGATGGCTCCCGCCATGCCCGCTCCGCCGCCGGCGGATATTGACGAAGGCTATCCGATCGATGAGCGCTTCTTGGATCCGGGCGCGGCGGATGATGACGACAAGTAATTGCCATTCAAGAATATAAAACGTAACGAAAAGGAAAATCAATGCTGTACGACTATTTTGACGTCTTTCCGAGAATCCTTCCTGTCGGGCAATGCAAACGCGTGACCATCAAGCCGCGCTATGAGCAGCGGAGCTTCGCGACCATTCAAAAAGAAGGACGCGTTTGGGTGGATTACGCAGGCGACAACGGCGTCATGTTCGACGGCCGTCCGACCAAATGGGGCGAATTCGAGCCGATGCCCGTTCAAGGCTATGACGAAGCGACGGACAGCTGGACTATTGATGCCACGTTGCCGTGGGAAGGCGAATTCACGCTTCGCCTGATGTTCGAACCGACTGGTGGCAAAGCGCGGGAGATTTTCCATTTCGCGTTGTACGCATTGAAAGAAGATTTGTTCTGCCTGCGGCCGTTCCGTGGCGACATGCATTGCCATACAAGTTATTCTGAATGCGGCAACCGCGACGAAAATCCGCGCTATGTGGCGGCGTTCGCCTGCTATGCGGGTTTGGACTATCTGGCCATCACGGATCACATGCAACGAGATCCCGCCGTGCTCGCGCAGAAGTATCTGGAGCCCTTCGATCTTGATTTCCAGATTATTCCGGGCGAGGAAATCCATCTGCTGCCCAAGCAAGTCGATACGCTTGTGTGCCGCAACCGCTTCGAGCCGGCCATCCATCTCGTCCATTTCGGCGGCAAACAGAGCGTCGCGAAATACATGAACGACAATTTTGATGAATTCAATGCGGCGTTGAACGCGGCGGCGGAGAAGATGGATCCGAATGAAAACTTCAAGATGCGTTGGCTGAAGGCCGGTGCGGACTGGGTATTCGACAAGATTCACGAATACGGCGGCATGGCGATTTTCGCGCATCCGTTCTGGCATGCCGTTATGCGTGAAAACTTGCCACAGCCTGTTCGCGAATACATCATGAAGGAACGCAAGTTCGACGCCATCGAACTGATCGGCCTGAGCGCGAACATGCAGAGCCGTGAAGACAACATGATCAACGTGAACTGGTGGATGCAGGAGAACATTAAGAGCGGGAAGATGATTCCCGTGGTCGGCAATACCGACAGCCATGGAGCACGTGGCACGTTGAACCGCCGTGCGACCATCGTGTTCGCGAA
>JAEEGG010009534.1_pt1 | contig 21721 bp, 12 predicted proteins | sample 9134161 | NCBI WGS metagenome assembly JAEEGG01 (sample SAMN16246543, study PRJNA631951) | gut metagenome | biome: gut microbiome; feature: rumen; material: CR-attached | host: Bos | place: Iran: Karaj | collected 2018-10
TCGTTGTCGAGAACGCCATTCTCATCAGACACATATTTCCATAGGGATTCAAGAGCCCAGAAAAAGGAAAAATAAGGATAGGCGTGTCCACCCATAGGAAAACAGAAGAACATTTTGTCATTTAGATAACTATGAGCAAGGTCTCCATCGGGCATTTCCTCATTGAATATATATTGACAAAAGTCTTCACGGATTTGTTCAACTGTAGTATATTTGCGGAAACAGTTAAAATACATCAGCAATCCAACAAATTTGAAAACGTCCCGTTGGGCCATGATTCTTTCATACTTGTCATCCTTGTCGGTCGTAATGCTTTCAAGAAGCTTCTCTCTTAGCGCATCACAATCAAGTTGCCCGTCACGGAAAAGGCTTTCATCATCCAGCAATCCCGTTTTGATATGCTGCCGTGTCAACTCCCCGATGGTTCCTCGTTTTATATATCTGGCCATGATAGGGGATATACCTTCAAAAACTTCTTGAGTAGATTTGAAATGCTTTTCCTCATTGACCGCCTTAATAATGTCGCAGAGAGTCTGAACCTGACCATATTCCTCTTGTGTGGAAGAACGTAAAGATGTGAATTGTTTTTGTTTCATATTCATTATTTTAAGTTTTTATTGTTTGTATCGTCTATACAATATTACCAAATCTAGCCAAAAAGTAACCAATCACAAATCATTACCACCTGTATTTGCTCTTGATTTGTCTAAAAACAGGAATGTCTGAAACTGAATCAAATAATAGGATGCTTGACCTGAACTTGATAATGTCATCACCGAATATCTCGTAAGCAGAATACTTGTTGTTAAGAACTGCCTCAGAGATTTCCATAAGATGATGTCTCAATACAGGATGGTTAATGTACTGGTATGCTTCCATCCGTCCATTGATGCCATAAAATAACGCTGGTCGGCTATGAGTCCCTTTAATACCTGCCATCTGTGGGAAGATATACCAGATCCAATGAGTTCTTTTGCCTCCGGACTTGACTTCTTGAAGAGCTTGTGCATAAGAGCTAACTTCATCACCATCGTTAACTCCCCGGCCTGCACCATTATGAGCATTCAGGAACCTCCTTAAATTGGGGCATCGTTCATTTACGATTGATTCTATGAAAAGGTCATCTTGCCCAATCTGACTATCAAGCCTGTTCATAAGTTGATGCGCTTCAAGGCAACCAAGTAGAGCGAATTCTATCAGGCTTGCCCTTAGAAGTCTGATACTATTGCTATCGTGTATCGCAGAAGCGATATCTTGTTGAAGCAATGAAGAGCACCATGGCTTATAACAAGTGTTCATGAAATCATCATCAATACTCAATGCCATAAACCCGAATCGAGTTAGAACGAAAACATCATTTGCATCTTCAGTCCCTTCGTAAACAGGGAATAGAGACAACAACTCCTCCAGATCATTCTTGACCTCTGATTTACATTTCAAGGATATGAAGGCTTTATAGTCTTCATATAACTTAATGTCGTGTTCCGTCTTTGGAAATTTGTTAAACACAAAGTCCTTGTCTATCTTATTCATAGTATTAGTACATTGTACTTTTAAAGGTTACTTCTTTAGTAACATAATCAACTACTCCTTCCGCTTTATAAAATATGTAGTTGCAATCAGAGTGGGAACTTGTATGAATAAAACGGCATCTGTCATCTTGTTTGATGATGGTATCTAAGTAAATAGTGCCGTTCTTGCGTGTTTCTTTTTCACCTTCTGACAATGATTCGATGTGCTTCTTTAGCTTTGCGAACTCTTCATCTGTCAGTCTGATGGTTATGCCCTGTGGTCTATCTGGATGATTGTTTTTTGACTTAGATTCCATCACTTCATAACTGCCATCTGTGAACTCATATCCCAACATATTACTAGAGAACTCCTTTATTTGGCTATTAGGTGAAGATGGAGAAAGAGCTGAAGCTACAGCATAGAACATCAGAACAACAACTAAAATAGCTCCTATGCCAATAGCAAGTATTGTTAATAAAAACCAAAGTATTTCCAGATTTCTTTTTATATTTATAATTTCAACCAATCATTTCTAGCCATACTTTCTTAATACCTTTTTAAAAACAGGTTCATCAGAGATTGAGGCAAACAAGAGCATACATGTACGTAGTTTCATCACGCCCAGATTGCTGAAGATTTCAAATATCGGCTTGTCTATTTCCAATAGAACCTGTGCCGCCTTAATGAGTCTTTCTCTTAATATTGGATGCTCAAAGTATGCCTTCGCCTCTTCACGTCCATCAAGACCATAGAAATCGGTCAACTGGCTTGTCCCTTTTCTTTTCAGCTGAGGATAGACATACCTGATCCAGCATTCGAATCCGAGTTTACCCTCTTTGATTTCTTTCAAGGCCAGTTCATACAAGGTGTAATCACCCCTTCGACCGTCTTGTGCCGTTAAGTATCTTTGTAAGTCTCCCATAGTCCATCGGTTTTTTCAATCCCAGTTACTGTGTACCCTCGCCTATTGAGCGATGACCCCATTAGGGCCATATACGGTAGTATGCGGATAATCATTTTGCTTTATGCTTCCTCCTGTTCTTTTAGCTTTGCCATTTCGACGATTACCAGACGGTGGGCACGGAAGAAATCATTCAATTGCCCACGCAGGTAGTTTTCCAGTTCTGGCATCTGTGGCAGGAGTGGGAAAGCGGATTTGCAATGCACATCCACTGTCTTGCTGTCTTCATCGATGGTATATATTGTTATTGTGGCGCAATTGATATTGGCATGGTTTACAGCTTTTCTCAGCCTTGAGAACTCGTCTACATCATAGAGTTCCACTTGTTCCCAATGTGTATCCCACAGATGCACATACCATTGGTCGTTGGAGGTGTCCGCGACGAAACGTTCGCCTTGATAGGCGAAAAGGATTCTGTCATCCTCCTCGTCGATTTCATACTGGCACCCTATCTTTGTTAAGATCTCCAAGAAGAGATCCCTTGTGCCAACCATTGTTGCTTCATTCTTCTGTTCCATTTTCTCCATAGACTTCATTCGTGTTTTAGTACAACTTGCATCATATAATACCATAAACTCAGAAAAGGTAAACAACTGACGTGTCAGAATTCCAGGCGGAAGCCTTTTTCTTTCATCTCGTTGTAGCTCTCCGGGTTGAACTTATAGAGGAATGCCACTTTCTTGTTGGGCATTGGGAGCGTTTCGTCAAGTTGGGTCAGAATGCCCAGTTTCAGCATCTTGTTGCTGAAGTTGCGACGGTCGAACTTCACGCTGAGGATGGCCTCATAGAGATGCTGCAGCTGGGTCATGGTGAACTTCTCGGGCAGCAACTCGAAGCCGATGGGCTCGAAGTGAATCTGACGGCGCAGTTCATGGGTGGCCTCTCGCAGAATCAGGTCATGGTCGAAGGCCAGCGACGGCACCTTGTCGAGCGGGAACCACTGGGCTTTGGCTGCATCGTCGCCAGCCTTTACCTCGCTGAGACGCACCAAGGCGAAGTAGGCGATGGTGATGACGCGCTCACGAGGGTCACGTTCCACACCGGAGAAGGCATGAAACTGATGGATGTAGGCATCTTTCAGCCCAGTCTCTTCGTATAGCTCACGCTTCGCGCCTTGCAGGGCAGTCTCGTCCATCTTCAGAAATCCGCCTGGGAATGCCCAGCGTCCCTTGAAGGGTTCAATGCCCCGTTCTACCAACAGGACATTCAGTCGTGTTCCGTCAAATCCAAATATCACGCAGTCGGTCGTGACACTCGGATGAGGGTACTTGTAATGATACTTTAGTTCTTCCATATTAAATATTTATTCCAGTTTCGCTAGTTCTATTTTACCACAGATTACACAGATTTGTGGTGAGTGTTGAGTGGTTTCTCAGATTTCATCTCGATTTCACAGATTAGCTGCGCCGCATGGAATCTGTGTCATCCAAACAGCATCGCGGCTCGGCCGCTAAAATCGAAAGAAAATCCTTCAAATCCGTGCAATCTGTGGTCGTTTTCATACTTCAGAAAGTTAAATTATAATAATTACGGACCAATTATATTAATTATAATAATTTGTTTCAAAAAAGTCTTAGTTTAATGCTCTTATAATTGGAAACGAATTACCGTAATTACCGTAATCAGTCCGTAATTATTATAATTTTTTCATAGTTAATATTCTTGTTATTGTAAACGAATTACCGCAAACTCCTTAGACATTCGGAACTTGAAAATATTTATTTCTTATATCAGAGTGATATCTTGACGTTCCTATTAGATGTCATCAATATAATCTCTTTCTTTCTTGTAACTTGAATAGACACGCTTCATTTCAGCGTCTTCACAGGCGTCCATAAGTATGTCGAACTTCTTTCGTGACGAGAATGAACCGCGAGACATGGCTGCTGCTTCAACAAGTCGTGCAGTCTTGTATCCTGTCTCAAAAGGAACGCTGATGCCGTTCGTCATGCGTGATAGTTCCTTGTACCAAGGGGTGTCCGTGATGGTCACAGTGTCTATCTTGATTTTCTTGTAGGCAGCCTTCTCTGCTTCTTTCCTCCAGTCAATCTGGTTACCAACGACATAGTCTTTATAGGTGTAGCCCAATGGGTGAGGATCTGCATCAGAGATAAGCAGTATGGCCTTGACGGAATCTTCGCGCCAAGGTGTCTCCTCAACTATTTTTTTAATGACAAGCTCATAGAACTCATCACCATCTCCTCCACTGGTGTCTTTGGTGTTCATGACAAACTTGATGATGTCGTTCTCATTATTGGTCGGCATCAGACACTGGTAGGCATCGCCGTATTCCTTGGCATTCTTCATGTCACAGTAATCTCCAAAGGCGACAATGCCAAGACGCAAATCCTCATTGTCCTTGAACAGTCGGGGAATCAGGTTTGAGACCTCCTTTCTTACAGCACCAATATATTCTGCCATTGAGCCTGTTGTGTCAAAGGCAATAACCATGTCCAAAACTCCAACTTCCTTTGGAGCGACTTTCTCAAAGGACTTTCCTTTCTCATTCTTGGATTTTTCAGTAATGTTACTCATAATGCTTCTTTATTAGGTTTTAAACTATTATCGTACAAAATTATTAATGCAAATTGATATGTGCAAATATATTTGTCTTGCAAGCCTTGCGGAATGACATAATAACAGGTTTGTTGTTGGATTCTTCCACGAATAAGCATTGTATTATGCAGCTACGGGCAGATCCTTAAAATCCGCCCTTTCTTCTTTCATCATCTCCATCATCCTTCTCAATACCTTATTTTTCTTACTCTTCACACTATTACCATTCCTATATCCAACTCTCTTCGCAATCTCCTCCATTCTGCATCCATCCACATAATAACTCTCCAATATCATCCTATCCACCTCCTTCAACTTACTCCAGATTCTTTCCAACTTCTCATATCTCTCATCCCCATTCCCTCTCTCATCCATCACGTCAAAGAACTCCTCCATTCCATCATTTCCATAAACCCTCTCACATTTCCTCTCCAAAATCCGGTCCAAACTCTCAATATCCTCATTCACTTTCCTCAGATAATGCATCCCGATATTCCTGCAAATCCTCACCAGGTAGCCAACCATGCTCTTTTCTCTCAACTGGAACTCCTTATCCATCATCTTATCCCACAACACCAGGCACCCATCATTATAAACCTCCTCCAGATCCTCATACCTCAGACTCTTAAACCTTCCCGTCAACCTCATCAACACATTCTCTCTCTCTCCATCCACCACCTTATTGAACATAAGGCTACTCACACCCAGAAGCCTTCTCTTTTCTTCCTCCAGAGTCAACTTCTCATCATGCTCTTCAAAACCACTCACCTTAACTTTTACTACCATACCCTTCATTTTTAATTATTGCGTAATATTTACGCTGCAAAGATACAAAGATTTTTTTATTCCTGCAAGAAAATTGCGTTTTTTTTACGCAGTAGATTACTTTTTTCTTGTTTTTGGCAATAGTATATGCCCGATATTGGGAAATAATAATAAAAATGAGTGATTTATGATGAAAATTAATGTTTATTCGGAGAAAAGCAGTAACTTTGCTGCCGATTCCAAAAAGAAGCCCATGATTATTATTGAGTCAAAGAAAAGACCGCTCGAGCCGGGGAAGAAAGACAAGAACGGCAAGTCAATCCTGTCGCTGAAGGAAATGTATCCCGGCGCGATGATTATCGACGTGACGAGCCATGCCCAGGACGAGTTCGTCAAGTTCAGTCCCTTCTATCCCATTGGCGGCATTCCCGTTCCGTTTACCGACGACGTAGCCCTCTCAGTAGAAGGCATCTGGCAGGGGCTGAAGGTTTTTGAAGATGCCGATGTGGACACTACCCTCTTCTGGAAGCGCGACATGAAGAACATGAAACGAACCGTCAGAAAGTTCGGGCCTTGCCTGGGCCATCGTAAGGGTGTTCACGGTGAGGAACTGCTTGGCTACCTCACCGCTCGGAAGCTGATCTACCTGCCCTGCTACAAATGGGTATTAGAGAACAAGCTCCAGAAGTTAGTGACTGCCATCCGCATCATCTCCAAGAACAAGCCCGTAGTCCTGCTCGACTACAACACCAATCCTGACGTGGACAATCCGAAGAGCCCTCTCTCTCATGCCTCGCTGATTAAGGCTTACATTGAAGGGAACTACCCGGAGTGAAAAGAAAGGCTAAGGGTAGGCGACCGCAGGTCGGGCGCTCGACTTCCGGTCGCTTGCCACCAAAGGGACACAAGAATGCGGCTACCGCCGGAGAGGAAGTCCAGTGTCAACTGCTATATCGTTGCTACGGAAAAACACTTAAACGCTGCGCCTCTGCGTTCAATTTCCAACCGCTCAGTTCGACAAATTGCAAGGCGAGACGTGCAATGGAGCACCAGCTGTGTTTCCACCCTGTAGCTGTTATTTCTGCTATTGCGTACATGCGCATCATCAATTTCCATAAAAACACATGCATACATACACGCTGGCAAATAATTAGCTATGCAACAACGCATTATATCATGTATGCTACCTACAATTTCACATGCCAACCTACACTGCAGATGGTACACCACGTCATACTTCTGCTCGTTTCTTGGAAAACGGCGGCAGTATTTTCCCAAACGGCGGCAGTATTTTTCCAAACGGCGGCAGTATTTTCCCAAACGGCGTGCGTATTTTACACTCACTCGACAGTGTATGTTCAAACGTAAAAATGAAAGTAACATACATGCCCTATGGCAGTGTGAATAAGTATGTTACCTAAAAAAATGCAGGTATGTAGGTTGTTTCATGAAAATGCCTCTCTTGAGCTGGCGGACAGCATGTCGAAGCACGTCGTACTGGGTGGAGGCATCAGGTTCAAGGGCGATGGCGAGCGCTTCCTGCACGACAACTACGAAACTACCAGCAACAGCCAAGTCAAGTCAAAGGCGGTCTCCATCAATCAGCGTGCCACGGGATTCCGCTTCTTCGTGGAGCCCTTCCTCAGTGGCAGATGGTCGTCGGGCAAATGGCAGATGAATGCCGAGTATGGTCTGCGCCTTTACCGTATGAGCACCACCGAAAAGACCGGCCATGCTGTGACGCTCTATAATTTCATGGACAGCCGGCATCCACTGTCGGGGAGCTCGTTCACTCATTTCTACCCCCTGGTGAATGGCCGTGCCCGGCTGACACACACGCTCTCCAAGCACCATCGTCTCTCGCTGTCAAACACCATAAGCAATCGTCTGCCCACCAGCAGTCAAACAGTGCTTAGCTTCGAGCAGATGAATGAATTCAACAAGATAAGACTGGGAAATCCCCATCTGAAGCCAGAGGTGAGAATGCTGCTTTCGCTCGACCATACGTTCACCAGTGGCGCTTTCTCTGCCACCACTGCCGTGTCGGCCCAGCGCACAAACAATCAGATGGACTTCTACCACTATGGGTGCATAGTGGAAGGGCGTAGCGAGGTGGCACATGTGGCATTGAACGTAGCCAATGTGTCGACATACAAGGTGAGCGAGACCCTCACCTGGAACAGCAGATGGCTGAAGGCCCAAGCCACCCTCTGGCGACATTGGGAGCATCATCATGGCATCGGCACCGTCTTCGGCGGGCATACGATGAACGACAAAAACTGGGGATGGCAGGTTGAAGCCAACGCCAGTCTGGGTAGCGGATGGCTCGTAGAGGCCAATTTCCAGTATTTGGGTGGCTATAACAACATGTCAACGAAGACTATCCGCTCATGGCAGTCGTCAACAGCCTCCATCGCGAAGAGCCTCGGCCACATCACCCTGTATCTCACTGCAAACAGCCTATTAAACCCTGCCGTTCATTTGTCAAAATACAACGCGGATGGGTTTCGGATATATCATAAGAAGACCCGCGACAACAACCGAGTGGTGCTGTTAGGATGTCGCTGGGTGCTTTGATGCTGCCACATTGAACTAGACTTTTTAAAGTGAACCTTTTTTTAGAGAATTTAAGCAAGAAGATGACCTTTCAACAAGCTAAGGTCAAAATAAAGTAGTTTTTTTTGCTTTTTTTTCTTTTTTTTTCGTAACTTTGCAGCCAAACCATCAACATATTACAACTATGAATAGAATCAACAACAAAAACGACTACAAGAAGCCAACCATGAAAGTGGTAGAATTGGAGCTGAACAGGCCCATTATTAACGGCGGCAGCCAACAACAAGGACCCGGTGGTGGCCTCTCCCGTGAGCACCGCAGCGACTGGACCGACGATTAAGCTACAGCGACAGCCTGGCCTAAAGTCCCCGGCGATGACTTCTTCCGGGAGGGGGTGCTGTGCGTGGTGTCACCTTTCGGACATCATCTCACCCCAAGACACTATTACGCAACAACTTAAAAACGATAAGAGTATGAAACGACTGAACACTACCATCATCCTGTTCATGATGGTCCTGCTCACGTTGCAGGCTCAAGGGAAGCCAGGCTTCAAGCTCTACTTCGCGAACAATGTTTCCGACGTAGCCGACTTCCACGAGATTACCAGCCCCACGTCAGGCCTGAACTGGCGGCAGGTGCAGGACGGCGACATGAGTGGAAACGGCTATGAGGCCGACCAAGTGGAGCAGATGCTGGCCAGCACCCGCATGAAGGGGCTGGCCGACCAACAGTTGTTCTGGAACATGCGCAACCATGCGTTGCTCTGCTTCCGCATTGAGAACGACGACAAATCCACCGATTCCTACGAGGTGGTGGTCACCGAGAAGGACAGCCAGCGACAGCTCTCGCTCACCGTCACGAAGTTCTTCTTCGTCAACGTGCCCCTGCTGTCGTCTCCCAGCACCGAGTATGAAATCACGGTGACGAAGATGGCCGACACACAGCAGCGCATACGCTTCAAGTACACCGCCTACGACTGGAACAACAGAAACCTCTACATCTTCCAGCTCGACCGGCGCCGCCAGCTCGACAACAAAGACTACGAAATGGAGTATGTGACGGGCTTTATGGACGAGGACGGCTTTATGAAGAACGACACCACCCGTCTGCAGCTAAAGGCGAAGTCGTTCCAGAGCTTATACGTGCCCGAAGGCAGCGACCTGCTCGACGTGGTCCTCATTGGCGACGAGAACAAGCTGCGCATCAAGAAGGAGCGCCTGCATCCCGGCATTAACGACATGGATGACCGCTTGAACAAGATGTCGCTCTCGCCAACGTTCTATCTGGACAAGCACGACGGGCGCGAGTTCGTCAACTTCAACTGGCTGGGCTCAGGACTCTTCGAGAAGTACGACACGCTGTTCCTCACCCTCTACGACCAGCGTTCCCTGCCCGTGAAGTCGGCCACCATCCACATTGAGCAGGTTGACGAGAAGGGGCACGCCACCCACAGCAAACAGGTGAAATACCTGGGCTATGATGCCAAGCGCGGCGTGCACAAGGTGCTCACCATGGGTAAGCCTGCCTATATTGAGATTCTGGCATCGGGAAAGTTTCCCACCGTCTACAAATATCCCGGCGCTGCCGACGAGGAGACGGGCTTCGTCAACGAAGACCGCTGCTCGGCTGTGGTCACCTTGCAGACAGGCCGCTGGAGCGAAGACGATATGACCGTCAGCTCACTCTACTTCCGCAACCTGAAAGACGAGCACCTCATCATTGTGCGCAACAAGATTGACCACCGTCTGTGCACCGTCGAGGAGATGAACCTCACAGGCCGACAGGCTGCCGACACCATCAGCTACCTGGTGGACTGCGGACATTCGTTCCCCAAGCTGCTCAACAACAATCCAATCTCCCGCTTTGCCGAACTGGAGACCGCCTTCTCGCGGCCTGCCGACGGCGTGGCACCCGTAAGCTCGCTCACCTGCAAGGACATTGCCACAGGTGAGCAGCGCCGTGCCGAAGAAAAGGAGGTTGTCGTGGTGTCGGCCAGGGAGTTCCATACCTTCTCGCGCGACTACTACTTCGTGCGCTACGACCTCATCGACGCCATCCAGAAAGGGGAGGTGGCACGCCTTCAGCTGCAAGCCGGCGACATGACCTACGAGAAGCTGCCACTGCTGTGCAGCTCGAACTACAACCGCGACGATGCGCTGCAAATGGCCAGCGATTATGCCAACGACAACTGCACCGGCGAGCCCGACCCGAAGAGCGGAAGCCGCTCCTGGTTAAGCCGTGCGTTCCAAGCTGCGGGCTGGGGGCAGAACTCCACCCTCGACATGCCTGGCGACGGCACCAACATTCGCGACGGCGGAATGGGCGACGGCTTTGCCGACTTCGGATGCGACCTGAAGCTTCCCGTACAGTTTAAGTTCAACTTCCGTCCCATCACCGTCCATACCAGCGTCAACTACGACTTCATCAAGCAGATTCTCTCGCTGCAGACCAACTTCGAATTTAACCGAACTGACGACCCACGGCCCGATGAATCAACCAACATCAGCGATGCCCGAAAGGAACTGCGCGAGGCTGAGAACTCCGACCGCATCAGGCTGGGCACCGACAAGGCCTCGCTCAACGTGGCTGGCGAGACCGTCGACCCAGACCGCTGGATCAACGAGGAAATCAACGACATCTTCGACATGTCAGCCAACCACGTAGGAACGGGATGGTTTGGCGGAGGCACGATCACCCTCTCCACACCCATTAAAAACTGGAAGAATTTTCAGATCACCGAGGCTGCCGGACAGATAGGCTACGGCTATGGCGCCTCATGGGGAAACCTGGCCCATGACCCCAAGCTGCAGAAGCTGAAAAGCCTCATGGACAAAGCCGAGGACATATTGCCCATCAGCCTGCAGGCCTCGTTCGAGACCAACATTCAGGCCGACTTCGGCGTACGGTCGTACGACGATGACCTTGAGGAGTCGATGAACGGCTACAACATGGGCTATTTCTTCCAGGTTGGCGCCAAGCTCAAGGCGGGACTGACGGCCGAAATCGGCACGCCCGACAAGTTTTGGAACACCGACGTGCCCTGGGCGGCAGTGCTCAACGCCAAGCTCGGCGTACGTTTCGGCGGCAAGGTCGGCGGCTACTTCCGCGTGGAAGGCCCCTTTGCCCCAGAATGGCCCGGTATTGGCGGACGCCTCGTGGGCGTGCTCGTCGGTCAGGCCTACTTCCACCTGAAGGCCTTCGTCTTCCACTTCTCGGCCAGTGCCGGCTTCCGTGTAGGCGGACAGGTGCTCATCCCCGACAACAACACCAACCCCTTCCACAAAGACTTCCCCTACTGGCTGGAAGGGGGCTCAATGCGCGCCCTCGGACGCTCCTACCGCCCGATTGCCGCTCCTGAACCTGGCGAGTTCGGACGGCTCCTCTTGTCCGATGTGGCCAGCGATGCCAACCCCCACTTCCTGGGCAGCAACCAGATTGTCTTCAACGACTTGAAGGCCCCAAAAGACTACAACGACGACCAAGTGACAATGCTCGACCTCCATTCGGGCAAGACCACCTCGCTCTCGCCCGTATCAACCGATCCCGCCGCGCAGGAGGGAGCCGCCACCAACCACATGCGCTCGAAGCGCGGCAATCACGATGTGGTGGTCTACGAACAGATGAACTGTATCGTGGAGTCAGACAAGGTGGACGACGATAACGCCCTAAACGCCAATGTCGAAGCACTGAAACATTCACGCATCCGCGCCGCCTTCCGTGAGGGCTACGGCGAGTGGAAGCAGACCATCGTCACCGCCGACGACAAGGACAACGAAGGCTTCTCCGACCTGAAGCCCGTCGTCTCCATACAGAACAACGGCAACGCTGCCGTCATCTACCAGCACGGCAAGTTCATGCTGGTGGACGAGAATGAGCCGGCCGACTCGCTCTATAACCTCACCTTCAAGGGACAGCTCATGCTGCGCACCTATGACGGCACAAGCTGGAGCAAGGCCACGCCGCTCTTCAACATTGACGACCGCAACTTCCTCTCGCGCTACGACCTCGTGATGCGTGGCGACACCGCCCTCGTGGCAGCCATCGTAAAGAGCGAGGACATGGGACGCGCCGCTCTGCGCTACGCCTCAAAGTCGATGCACAACGACAAGGTGACCTACCGCGACGATGAGCTGCTTGCCAACGACTTCTTCATGCTGCGCGTGGGAAACAACTCCGTCATCGCCATGAACTACGAGGCCAGCGACTCCATAAGCGACATCTACGTGAAGACCCTCAACATGGACGGCACCAACGACGGCCACGCCGGATGTGACATGGGCCTTGAGAACTGCCACCCCACAAAGGTGAAAATCATCTGCGACCGCCAGGCTGAGAACCTCAACGACTTTGCCGTGATGTGGACGGAAGTGAACAACATCCGCCAGCTCGAAGACGGCACCACTGCGGTCGACAGCATGCGCACCGTGCTCAACGCCGCACGCATCCACCTGTCGAACGACCTGCAGCCTACGGCACCCATCACCTTGGGAGCAGAGATTGACTCTGTGCTGGTCATGACCGACTTCGACGGCTTCCTCGACGACGACTCCATCAAGGTGGTCTATACCTTGAGCAACATCGACACGGGAGCCGGCATCATCATGCAGAACGCCAAGGCCTTCACCAACAGCTTCGAGCACGAAGTGAGCTTCAGCCGTGAGTCCCTGCGTGGCAGCAGCACCCTGCCTGTGAACATTCTCATACGCAACACGGGCACCTCGGCCATCCAGGCAGTGGAGGCCGTCATCAACGGCCAGCTGTTCCGCTTCGACGAAGGCTATGTGGCACCCCGCAAGTCGCGCACCTTCACAGTGCAGTATCCTCTCGAATCCGACTTCGACGGCTATGTCACCAGTGCCGTCAGCGTGGAGTATGACAACGTGTTCCGCTCCCGGCAGAACACCATCAGGAACGGTGTGAAGCGCAACCTCATGCGCCAGACCGCCCAGAGCAGAAAGTCGCGCATCGTCATGAGCGACATCGACAGCCGCGTCATCAGCCAAAGCATCGAGAACGGTGCCAACACCTTCGTGGTGGAGGTGACCGACCACATGGGGCTGTTCTCTGACATGGCCGTGCGCGTAGGCATCTACGCCCACCCCAACAGCCGCGAAGCGCTGAGCGACGGTGCCGAAGTGGTGATTGAGCCCTCCGACTTCATCCGCATGGCAGACTCGCGCAAGGCATACGCCACCGTCACCGTGGAAGGCATCACCGAGCCGGTGCAGGCCTACCTCAACGCCCATGCCATCGACACCGGCCAAAGAGACCCGAAGGACGCCTTGGTGGCCAACAGCCGAGCCGGCATCAACGCCACACTGGTGAACCTGTTCCCCACCGACGTCGTGTCAGACATCCGCCGCCCGTCGCCTGAAGAGTCAGCCCTCGGCCATCGCGTGGCTGTCGACATCAACGACGGCGGTGTCACGCTCTCTGGCCTGCAGACAGGTGAGCATGTACGCATCTTCGCCCCCGACGGAACCACCGTCTACAGCCGTCATGCCAAGGGCACTACTCTCTTTGTTCCTCTTCGCCAGCATAGTGTCTATCTGCTCAGCGCAGGTGAGGAAATCTTCAAGTTCCAATTCTAAGTCACCATTATATAATAATGTATATGAGAGCAACATATTGCAAATGGCTACTGTGCCTCATGGCACTGCTGGCTCCCCTTGGCGGCTATGCCGATGAGGGCTTCAACGGACTGACGTGGTATTACTACCGCGACGCCTCGCTGGAAGTGGAAGGCAAAGGCACATTCGAGAATCCTATTGTCATCAACACTCCTGAACAACTGGCACAGCTGTCCTTCTTGGTAAATGAGAAGAACAACCGGTTCACCAATCAGTTTGTGGTGCTGGGCGCTGACATCAGTCTGAACAAAATTGTCGACGGGAAGCCGGTGCTCTGGGTTCCTATCGGTTACTACAAGACACGTGTTTTTGAAGGTATCTTCTTAGGCACCAATACGGCAAAACTGCTGGAGAACGGAGAGATTGCCGCTGACTGTTGCCATACCATTTCAGATATGAACACCTATGTGTCATTGAGAAGCTCCGACTGCAGCCTAGGACTCTTCGGCAATGTCCGAGGCTATCTGGGGCATTTCAGGCTGAAGAACATCAACATCAGCTACACCGTTCCCTACTTCGATTACGTCTATGCCGGCCTGGTTTGTGGCTATATACGAGGCGAAAGCAATACCGTCGACGTTGACCATGGCCGCATTACCATTCCCAATATCATTGAAAATGTCTATGCAGAGGGAAAGATTACCAATCGGACGTCCAACAGCCGTTACGACCATATCGGAGGCATCGCTGCCTTGTGCGAAAGCCCGGGAATTGTGCATTGTGCCGCGAAGTGTGACATCACCACTACCAATGCTGATTATGTAGGCGGCATCTGCGGCTTGCTGAAAAGCGTTAATGACCGCGAGCCCTACAGCTATCTGCAGGACTGCGTAGCCGATGTCAACATCAAGATTGCCGATAGACATGCCCACGTGGGTGGCATCGTCGGCTGCATGAACAGCTACACTTGCGTTCAGGGCTGCTCGTCTTCCGGAATCATCGAAGGTGGATTCGATACAGGCGGTATCTGCGGATACATGCACGCTCCGCTCTACTACAACACCCATCCCACCATCAGTGCCTGCACAAGCGGCGTCTGGGTGAAGGAAGGATATACAGTTGGCGGAATCCTGGGCGAGATGGGTACAAACTACAGTGGCTATGCAGGCATGGTGAGCCATTGCACCTTCTCAGGATACATTGAGGAAAATGACGAGCTACACCCCACTGCTGGTATCTGCGGCTCCATCACAAAGGAACCTAAGGAAGAGCACATCACGAAATGCCTGATGACAGGAACCATCAAGAAGTTGGCCAAAAAGTCGAATGCAGCAGCCATCGTCTCCCATTGTAACAAGCCCGAGGAGATCGTGTCGAACTGCTACTATGACTCCAGCTTGTTCCAAGGCAAGGTGGCTGGCGAGAAAGACACACACGCCACCATCAAAGGCCTCACCACGGAGGAGCTGACCAGCGCCGACTTGAAGAAATTGCAACTGCTCGACATCAACGAAGAGGAGTCCGTCGGCTTCACCTTGCACAAGGGCTATTATCCCATGGTCTACACCATCGCCGAATGGCCGGGCTATAATATCTTCGAAACAAAGACGATGCCCGAAAGCCAGGTGGCACGCTCCCTGTTCAACAGAGAGGACATCGACAAGTCGAACACCGTCTACAAGGCCAGTGCCTGGCTAAGCGCTGTGCCTCTTATCCTCCCGAAGGGCGATGCCATCTACGACTTGGTGTCACAGATCAGCGTGAACAAGTCCGACTCATGGTCGGAGCTGACCCGCAGCGTGTCGATGCAAGCCGTTGCATCCTGTCCTGAGGATGCCGACTTCCTAGAGGCAGACGGCAGCACCATCAAGGTCACTGGCAGAGGCTCGTGCGTGATAACAGTCAGCGGACAGCTCACCCAGAAGGTGCAGCCCGTCTTCGGCCGCCCCGACGTGATTCTTCCCAGCAAGGTCGCCGCCATCACCGCTACGCTGGGCACGGAGTGGGACGGCAGCATTGCCACGGCATACGCCGCAGGTACCGGCATCGCCGAGGATCCCTTCATCATCAAGAACGGCGCCCAGCTGGCCTTAGCTGTCACTACCAACGAGGAGGGGCAATGGTTCAAGCAGCTCTGCGACATCACCATCAACAAGGATCTGCTCGGCGATGACGATTTGAATCCCCGCTACAATTCCAAGCGATGGGTAGAGAAAGGGAAGTGGAAAGGACGCTACAATGGCGACAGCCACAGCCTCAGCGGATTCAACATGTTCGGTTACTCTGTCTTTGGCGACGTAGAAGCCAGCGGCGAGATAGCTAATCTGGCAGTCCTCGACTCCTACTTCTCACAGCGCAACTGCGGTACACTGGCCTATAAGATGAACGGCAAGATTGTGAACTGCATCGTCCAGGGCTCGTCGTATTGCTTAGAGGCCGCTCGGCCCGACTATTACAACAGCTACGCTGGCGGCATCTGCGGCCTGGTCGGTCCCGACAATCCTGACGCCGTGGTGGAAGACTGCGTGTCGGCTGTGTTCAACATCGACTTCTTCGCCGACTACACACCCCTGGTCAACATCAACAGCAAGAACAAGGGCAAGGTGAGGAACTGCCTCGTGGTAGTGCCCGTGGCCTTCAGCGGCCCGAAGTACGAGACAGAAGGCTACACCATGGACGGCCACAGCTATATCGAAAACTGCTATTGGCTGAAAGGCTACGAACCCAACGCTACGGGCTACACGCTCGAGGAAATCAACAACACGCTGGGCCAGCGTCAGCGCTGGACGGTGACACCGGGCTTTTTCCCCATGCTCAAGTCGTTTGAGAACACCAACTATGCCAAGATGCTCTCCGTGCCAGTGCGCACCGACATTGACTACGACGAGGACAGCAACTACCTGCTGGGCTTCCGCAGGCAGCTGCAGTTTGAGCCGGCCAATGTGGAGTGGGTATCCACCGACAAGAAGCCATATTACCTGGAGCTCGACAGCGACATGGGCATCATGGCCCCCATCGATGCGAGTTTCTCGCCTGGCATCCCATTAGAGCGCTATGAGATACGCCGCATTGGTGGTCTGATTTTCATAGAGGGAAGAATGGGCCAGTTCAAATACAGCATCCCCTTGCGTACAGGCGAGATAGCAGTCAACCCGGGCATCACCTTCGAGGATGAGAACGCCCGCAAGGCCTGTCTTGACGCCTTTGACACCAATGGGGACGGCAACCTGATGCTGTCGGAGCTGAAGGCCGTCACCAACCAGCAGACGCTTTCCGCCTTCCAGACAGCGACGGCCAAGAAAATCAAGCACTTCCCGGAGTTCCGCTTCTTCAAGAGCGTCACCAAGCTCACCACACAGCTCAACAACCTGTCGGAGCTGGAAGACGTACGCCTGCCCTACGCCCTGAAGACCATCGGCAGCGACGCCTTCATGGGCTGCACAAGCCTGAAGGAGGTCACCGTGTCGCAGAAAGTGAGCAACGTGGAACCGCACGCCTTCTTCGGCTCGGCAGTGGAGAACATCAAGATTGACCCCTTCAACGAGAACTTCAAGTCGCAAGACGGCGTGCTCTTCGACGCCAACAGAGGCCTGGTGGCCTACCCCAACGGACGCAGTGGCGAGGAGATAACCATCAGCGGCGTGGTCAGCACCATCTTCGAGGGAGCCTTCTACCACATTGACGGCCTGAAGCGCCTCTACCTGGACTTCGACGACTACGTCCGCATCATACCCGAACTGGAGTACGGTGGCATTGAGACCACCGACGGCAGTCTCATCGACGTCTATGTGAAGGACGCCAGCGACGGCGGCATCGTATTAGACAGCCTGATGAACGACTACTCGTGGGAGGAATACAGAAGCGCCCGCCGACTGCACCGCTACTATCCCGTCTCCATCGACGACAACGGCTTCGGCAGCTTCTACATCGGCTTCGACACCGAGCTGCCCCAGGAGATTACACCCTACACCGTGCCCTACGCCCTGCCAGAGAAGAAAGTGGCTTTCCTGAGGAAAGAGGCGCGGCTGGTGCCCAAGGACTCGCCCGTCATCGTCTATTCGCAGCAGCCCGGCACCTACCGGCTGATGCCCTACGAGAAGGGAACGCTCACCCCGTGGAATATGTACGAGAACCGTCTCAATGCCACAGGGGCCAACGGCATCGCCATCTATGCCGAGGACTCCTACGAGGGAGGCATCTACACGCTCCAGCACAGCGACCTCTACGGCACCACCATCTTCAACTTCTGTCAGGAAGAGATGCTGCCGCCCTACCACGCCTACCTGCCATACAACTCCATCGCCGACGAGCTCGACATGGGAGTGGTCTTCGTGCTGGCTCCAGAGATAGTGACAAACGACATGCGCTTCTTTGCACTGCCTGACATGGAGCACCGCACCGACAGCGTGGCTCCCGCCTACAACAATGCGCTGCTCACAGCCTACGAAGGTGGCGACGGCGACATGGAGACACCGAGAACCATCCAGGGAGACATCTTTGGACAGCCCGTTGAGCTGGCCATCACGGCATTGGCGCCCAACATCTTTGCCCAAAGCAACGCCAAGCTAAACAACATCAACCTGAGCCTGATCGACAACCTGCAGTTCTACGACCTGAAGCAGGGGAAGGCCTACGCCACCCTGCCCGTCAACCGTCAGACAAAGGACAGCCCGTTCTATAAGGTCGACGAAAATACCTTCATCTTCCTCTCCAGACGAGGCGACTACGACGTGCAGGGTGCCAATGTCATCGAGGGCGAACACTGCCGCTCGCTCATCATCAACGACGGCCACGAATTCCTTCCCCGCTACGCTTTCAACGCCGACTCGGCTTTCTACCGCCACAGTTACGCCGGCGGAAAGGCCTACCCCGTCATCATGCCCTTCGCCGTCACCAAGCCCGACAACGCCCGCTTCTACAAGATGCTGTCGGTGAACGAGGACCTCAAGCAGTTCGTATTCACCAATGTGCCCGACGACGCCATCGAGCCCTCGACACCCTACCTCATGGTAGTCGACGAAGGCACGGCGTTCCTCTACGGCAACAACACCGAAGTGCATAAGTTCGACCTCAACAGCTACCCCGTGTGCAAGTGGATGCCCAATCCGAAGGAGAGCACCGACCGCGTGGGCTACTGGACGGGAACCTTTGCCACCGTCAGCAACGCCGCCGCCCAGGAGCACAGGAACTACATCCTCCAAAGCAACGGCCACTTCACTAGGGTGGGCAAGCACAACAACAGCATCACCATCCCGCCCTTCACAGCCTTCGTCGAACCCTGGAACGACCTGAAGGCACGCTCCTACGAAATCGTCTTCCAGGAGTACTATCCTGAGAGCGACACCTACGCCACCGACGTCGCACAGTTCCCCGCCTCCAGCTTCACCGACGAGTACGACATCACCGACAGCAAGGAGTCGGCAACCGTCATCTGGTCGGAACAGAAGCAGACCCTCTACTTCACCGGCCAGGAGAACGACTACGAGGTGGGCGACACCTACAACGATGCCGTCATCACCGCCCTGTGGACCAACGCCGATATGCTCGACACCGGCGACGAAGTTCCCGAATGGACACAGGATGCTTACGCCCGGCAGGCCAAGCGCGTGGTCTTCGACAAGGACTTCGAGAGCTACCACCCCCAGAGCCTCTACGCCTGGTTCAAGGGCATGAGCAATCTTACCGCCATCGATGGCATAGAACACCTGAACACCGACCAGGCAACCAACATGGCCAGCCTCTTCGAGGGATGCTCAAAGCTCACCACCATCGACGTGGGCGACTTCATCGTGAGCAACCTTACCAACCTGCACCGCATCTTCGCCAACTGCAGCAGCCTCACCACCCTCTTTGCCGAGACACCCTGGATAATCCCGGAGACGCCCGAGATGTTCGAGGGCTGCAACAAGCTCGTCGGCGCCATGGCGTTCGACCCGGGCAACACCAGCGGAGTGATGGCCGACTACACCTTAGGCTACTTCACCGCCCGCCCCAACGTCATCTGGTGTCAGGACGACAGCATCCTCTACTTCGACACCCCCCACCGCACACTTGAGGCTGGTATGGAGTGGAATGGCCACACCATCACCAGCATGTGGAAAGCCGACAAGGTGGTCAACGTAGGATGGAGCGTCCCTGAATGGGCCGACGCGAAAAAAGTCGGCACGATGCCCGAAGAGGTGCGCAAGGTCGTCATCACCAAGGAGTTCGCTGTGCAGCGACCCAAGAGTCTCTACGCCTGGTTCTACGGCTTCAGGAGCCTGGAAAGCATCGAAGGACTGGAGCACCTCAACACCAGCCAGGTAGACAACATGAACTCCATGTTCATGGGGTGCAGCTCGCTCAAGACCCTCAACGTCGCCTCCTTCGACATGACGAAGGTGAGCAACGTCGGCGGCATGTTCCGTTCCTGCAAGGAGCTCACCACCATCTACTGCGACCAGACCTGGCGCGTCCGCACCTCGCAGAACATGTTCTTCACCTGCACCAGCCTCGTAGGAGCCACAGCCTACAACCGCATGAAGACCGACGGCGAGATGGCCAACCCCGTGTCGGGCTACTTCACCTACCTGCCCGTCATCAACCTCATCGACCTGGCCGACAACAGCGCCGCCCTGGAATCCTATGCCGGCCAGCACGTCAACGTGCGCTACGACCGTACGCTTAGTGCCATCGACAACGGCGACGGCACATGGACTAGCCGCGCCTTCACTGCATGCGTCCCCTTCGACATCGACGTCTCCCGCCAGGTAAGCAATGAAGACGACGTGGAACTTTACCAGCTGGCCTCCGTCTCCGACCAGTTCGAGTACATCTTCGTCATGCCACGCTACATCGAAAGCCCCTTCGGTCCCAACATCATCGAGGCAGGTAAGCCTTACGTCATCGTAGTCAACAGAGGAACCTTCCGGCTCGAGGCCGACAACATCGTCCTTAAGCCCCAGACCGTCGACATCGAAGTGACGAAATACCTTGACGACCTGCTAGAGAAAAAAGACACCATTGGCTACTGGAAGGGGACCTTCCACAACATCTCAAATGCCGATGCCGCAGCCATGAAAGCCCACACCATGTCCAACGACGGCTACTTCCGGCGCATCAGCGACGAGAAACCCTATCAGGGCGCCTACATCGGCACCTTCCGGGCCTTCTTCAGCCCCTTCGAGAGCGACGGCTTCTACCGCTACAAGCCCATGTACAGCAAAGCCACACAGGGCGAAGAGACACCCAGCGAAGAGGGATACAAGCCGCTGCCCTTCCCCGCCGACACCTATGAGGGCGACTGCAACTTCCCCGACTACGACAACATTGAAGCCGTTCCCTTCATCCATACCGTCAACGCCAACGGCACACACCGCTACTTTGACCTCATGGGCCGCCCGCTCAAAGACCGTCCCAGCCGAGGGCTATACATCGACCAAAGCGCCGGCAAGAAGCTGGTGAAGAAGCCATAAACGTAACGACACCAAGCAAACCCTCAAAGACCACAAAGCAGCGGTTCTTTGAGGGTTTGCTTTCTTCTCGGGATAACCATCTTCCCTGTCAGCCACGTCAGGTCTCTCTACCCCACGGGTAGGCGACCTCAGGCCGGGCGCTCGACCTACGATTGCTTGCTACCAAAGGGACGAAAGAATGCGGCTGCCGCCAGGAACTCTTCTCCGGCGGTAGCCACTCCCCTCCCCTACACAGGGGAGGGGCAGGGGTGGGGTTTGTAACTTTTCCCCGGTGTTCGATTAGCCGAGGAAAGATTCGCTGAAGGATATTAGAGACCCCACCCCTACCCCTCCCCTGGAAGGGAGGG
>JAEEGG010009540.1_pt1 | contig 21713 bp, 20 predicted proteins | sample 9134161 | NCBI WGS metagenome assembly JAEEGG01 (sample SAMN16246543, study PRJNA631951) | gut metagenome | biome: gut microbiome; feature: rumen; material: CR-attached | host: Bos | place: Iran: Karaj | collected 2018-10
TGGCCTTGCAGTTGTCATAGTCGGTGATGTCGGTCTTGTACCACTTGTAGGTGCCGCCCAGGGGCGCCAGCTTCTGCAGGGCGTCCTCCGCCCGGTCCTGACGGCGGCAGAAGATGGCGATGTTGGCGCCCTGCTCCGCCATGGCGGTGGCGATGCCGAAGCCGATGCCGGTGTCGCCGCCGGTGATGATGGCGACCTTGTCCTTCAGGCAGAATGCGTTTTTCATGGATTCGATCATGTTAGATTGCTCCTTTCGGTAAATCATTGCATTTTTTCTTATTTTACCATTCTTTTCTCAAAAAGGCAATCAATTCCTGAAAATAGAGTGGAAAAGTGCGCCGCTTTCCGCTATAATTAACATGTGGAAAAATAATCACCGGGAGGAGGGTCTCCTCCCTTTCCGAAGGAGGTCTGGATCATGCCGGATTATGCGGGTGTAAACGGTCTGCGGGAGGATTTCAAGATCGTCGGCAAACCCAACGTACCGGGCGTGCTTTCCTATGCGGTGGCTGCGGGCGTCGCCAAATTCGGCGGCGACTATGTGAAGCCGGATATGCTTTATGCCCGGTTCCTGCACAGCCCCTATGCCAATGCGAAGATCGTCAGGCTGGACACGACCAGGGCCAGGGCCATCCCCGGCGTGGTGGATATCCTCACCTGGGAGGACCCCGACATTGCGAATTTCGTCGGCAACGGCGAGCACTGGGGCTCGCCCCGCCCCTGGCTGGACAATATCGCCGACATGGAGGGGGCCGAGGTGGGCTGCATCGTCGTCGCCGAGGCGGAGGACATCTGCGACGAAGCCCTGCGGGCCCTGGATATCGAATGGGAGGTCCTGCCCCATGTGGTGGACATTAAAAAGGGTGCGGAAAAGGACGCTTTCGTCATCTTCCCCGGCAACCCCACCCCCACCACCTTCGGCCGCCGGGGCGGCGGCGGGCCGGACCTGCCCCCCAAGGAGGGCAACGTGTCCCACGCCGGACTGGACGAGGGGGACGCGGAAAAGGCCATGGCGGCGAGCGAATTCACCCTGGAATTCGATATGAATATCCCCTCCTACGGCTCCGTGGTGCCCAATGTGCCCGGCTCCCTGGGCTGGTGGGAGGAGGACCCCTACCGGGGGACGACCCTCCACATCGAGGGCGCGGTGCGCAACCGCGAGCCCATCGCCCGGTCCTACGCCATGCCCCTGGAGAACACCATCCAGGAGGGCTTGTTCATGGGCGGTCGCTACTGCGACTGGGGCCTGCGGCGCAGCCAGGAGATCACCCCCCTCCTCGCCAAACGCACGGGGCGGCCCGTCCGCTGCGTCAACACCCGGGAGGAGACCTTCGACTTCCTCATGAACCAGCGTTACTGCCATGTGAAGGTGGGCTACGATCACACGGGCCTCATCACCGCCGTCATCGACAACTCCCTGGCGGACGGCGGCGTCCGGGGCAGCAGCTCCTTCGGCACCGCCGGGGACCTGACCTACGGGCCCTACACCTCCATCAAGTGCGGCGATATCAAGCAGCGCATGGACATCGTGGATTCCAACCGGGGCATGATGTACGTCTCCGGCCAGCACTGCCCCTTCAACTGGGATATCATCAGCGTCGCGGAATACCTGGTGGCGGAGGCGCTGGGCATGGACCCCATCGACGTGGCAAGGGTGAACCTCCACGGGCCCAAGGAGAAGGACGACACGGACCCGGTGCCCTCCTTCGAGGCCTGCGTGGAAAAGGGCCGGGAGCTCATGGGCTGGAGCTGGCATGCCGACGGGGCAAAGCGTCTGCCCGACGGGCGGCTCCACGGGGCCTCCTTCCGCTATCAGCAGTGCCCCCGGCACTCCGGCATGAACTATACCGTGAAGCTGGAGCTTCGTAACGGCGTGGTCCACTTCCCCACCCAGGGTCCCCACGTGGGCATCTACAGCATGGAGTGCAACGTCATGGTGGCCGCGGAGGAGCTGGGCCTCAAGTATGAGGATATCGTGGTGGACTTCGACTATCGGGAGGCTTTCACCCCCATGGGCGGCGGCTCCGACGGCACCACCGCCTCCTCCTGGGTCACCAAGGAATGCGCCAACGACCTGAAAAAGCAGATCCTGGCCTCCGCCGTCCGCCAGGCCGAAAATCCGCCGGCCCCCGGCATGTTTTCCTTCGGCGGACCTCCCAGGACGAATCCCCTGAAGGGACACAGCCCGGAGGAGCTGGACATCGTGGACGGCATGGTGTGCCTGAAGGCGGACCACAGCGCCGGTCTGCCCCTGAAGGAGGCCACAAGCGAGAACCTCTTCGCCGTCCATACCGGCAAGCCCCCCCTGTCCGTCTGGAGCGTGGGCCCCGGCGCGCGGCAGATGGACGCCATGAACACCGCTTACTGCGAGGTGGCCGTGGACGAGGAGACGGGCGAAGTGGAGATCCTCCGCTTCGGCGTGGTGGCGGACCCGGGCAAGGTCATCCGTCCCACCTCCCTGGAGAGCCAGGTGGACCAGGTCATGTTTTTCAGCACCGGCTGCCAGCTGCTGGAGGACTTCATCTTCGACGAGCATACCGGGGTGCAGCTGAACTCTAACATGATCGACTACATGAAGCCCACGGCGCTGGACGTGCCCCCCGTGGAGAAGGACTTCCTGGAAACGAGGTCCAGCAACGCGGCCTACGGGGCCAGCGGCATCTCCCACAGCCTTGCCAATACCCACCTGGTCATCATGGCCATCCACAACGCCCTCGGCGTCTGGGTGGACCCCCCCGCAACCCCCGACAAGGTCCTGAAGGCCCTGGGCAAGGGGTAACTTGACAGGGGTTTACCTCTGTTATACAATCGAAGCAGGCAGAAGAAACACTATCTTGTCGAAATGAGGGATAACATCATGTATTGCAAGAACTGCGGCCAGCAAATCCCCAACAATGCCCTGGTCTGTCCCAACTGCGGCACGCCCCAGGGAAATACCAAGTTCTGTTCCAACTGCGGAAAAGCCATTGCCGCGAATGCCGCCGTGTGCCCCAACTGCGGCAGCCCGGTGGGTGTGACGAGGGCTGCGGCTGCGGCTGCGCCGGTGGCAGCGGCGCAGATGCCGCCCATCATCATCAACAACACCAGCAACAGCGCCAACACCAATACCAGCAACAACAACAATAACCTCAACAACGCTGTCGGCGGCGGCAGCATCTACCAGAACCAGAACTTCGGCGGTTACGCAGCGCGGCCCGTGCGGCAGCTGAAAACCAACCGCAGCCTATTGAAGATGATCCTGCTGAGCATCATCACCCTGGGCATCTACGGGCTGGTGGTCATGTACACCATCTCCGAGGATATCAACACCATCGCCACGCCCTATGACCGGAAGAAGACCATGAACTATCTGCTGCTGGTCTTCATCTTCTCCTGGCTGACCCTGGGCATCGCCCCCATCGTGTGGAGCCACCGCATTTCCAACCGCATCGGCAACGAGCTGGCACGGCGGGGCATCGCCTATCAGTTCAGCGCGGCCACCTTCTGGGGCTGGGGCGTCCTGGGCTGCCTCATCCTGATCGGGCCCTTCGTCTACACCCACAAGATGCTGCGGAGCATGAACCTTCTCTGCGCGGACTACAACGTCCGGGGCTGAGAACGACAGAACATATGCTGACCTTGGCACGGGCGGGAGCTTCTCGCCCGTGCCTTTTCAAAAAGGAGAAGACGATGAAATACTGCACGAATTGCGGCAGCCCGATCAACGAGAAGATGAAATTCTGTGCCAACTGCGGCGTACCTCTGGCGGGCCAGACAGCGGAGGCCGAACGGGTCTATGAGCCGCCCTATTATGATAATGATTCCCGCCGCCGGGACGACGGCCTGGTCACCGTCACCAAGGTTTTTCTGGTCCTGGGCTGCATCGCCGTCGGCTGGGCGCTCATCCCCCTGGCCTGGTGCATCCCCATGACCGTCAGCATCTTCCGCAAGCTGGACAGCGGCGAAGAAATCGGCGTCGGCCTCAAGGTCTGCACCCTCCTCTTTGTCAGCCGCGTCGCGGGGATTTTGCTGCTCTGCATGGACTGAGGGGGAGGGCAGTGCGCAGCATAATTCGCAGGATTTGCTCCCCTATTCTCCCGGTGATCGCCGTCTTCTGCCTCATTTCGGCAGCTTGTTCTTCGCTGCAGGCGACGCAGCAGGACGCGGCGGCGGCCTTTGCCCCGGCGGAACCGACGGCGGAAGCGGCAGCCGCCCCCTTCCCCGCGCCGGTGACGGATGCGCTTGCAGAGGAAACCGAACCGCCTGTGGAAACCGCGCCGTCTTCGGAGGAGCCCGCGCCGCCGTCAGAAACGCCTCCCCCTGAGGAAGCTGCGCCGCCGGAAGCAAACCCCATACCGGAGGACTTGCCCGACCCCCTGACGGCGGCGGTGGCCGCCTGTGCCGCGGCGGAAAAGACGACGCAGCTCGTCCTTGCGGTGGACCACAGCCTGAGCTTCTGGGAAAAGTCGGAGGACGGCGTCTGGCAGAAGCGAATGGAAGCCTACTGCGGCTACGGGAAAAATGGGCTCGTTCTTGCCGCGGAGCGGGTCATGGGCTCGAAGACCACCCCCATCGGCGCTTTCCCTCTGACCCTGGCCTTCGGCACGGGGGAGAATCCGGGGACGGACATGACCTGGCGGCAGATCACGCCCAACTCCTATTGGACCGAGGCGGAGGACGAAACCTTCAACACCTGGGTGGAGAGCGAGAAGCCCGTACCCGGCGAGCACCTGATCGACTACTATCAGTACAAATACGCCGTCAACATCGGCTTCAACCTGGAGGATATCGTTTACAGCCGGGGCTGCGCCATTTTCCTCCACTGCAAAAGCACGAACTCCTGGGACACCGCGGGCTGCGTCAGCCTCAGCGAGGAGGACATGCTGAAGCTGCTGCGCATGCTCCGGGATGGGGCCTGGATGATCATCGTCCCGGACGCGGAAAGCATAGGCAATTATTGAGGGTCATCGGGGTCCCTCATCCGTCAGCCGCCTTCCCCCGGGGGAAGGCAGGCGCAGCACCGGATGCGGAGCGCTCTTGCGAGGCCATTACAGAGATATACAGAGGCACGGGCGAAATCCGCCCGTGCCTCATAGATTCGCCTGTCAGGTGAAAAACACTATCAAAAACGGCGCTTCTTTTTCTCTCCCGGCAACGTTATGATATCCATAAGGTTGCAACATTCACCGAGAGGAAGATGGTAATGGAAATCGGAAACAAAATCAGAGAACTGAGAAAGGCAAACGGCATGACGCAGGAACAGCTGGCCGCTGGTCTTAGCATTTCCTTTCAATCCGTCAGCAAATGGGAAACCGGCGTGACGCTCCCGGACCTGTCCATGATCCCTGGGCTCACCCGATTGCTGGGCGTTACTGCGGATGAGCTGCTGGGATTGACCGATGCAGAAACGAACGAACGTCAAAACTATTTCCAGGCGCGGTATTTTGACGCGATGAACCGCCCCTACGACATGGAAGACCTCGCTGCGGCGAAGCAGGCTGTCGCAGAGTTTCCCGGCGACCCCCAATATCTGTATTGGCTCGCACATGCGGAGTACTTCGACGGATTTGAAAGCGGACTGAACCGTGGAGACCGGGTCTACTTTCAAAAGGAGTTGGAGCAATCGCTGGCCCATGGGCTGATGGTGTTTGACATGGCATACGAGGAGACGCTTCGGACGAAAGCGCTCTTTCATATCATTCAAACGCTGGTTTCCTTGGACCGAAAAGCCGAAGCGAGACAATATGCGGAACTGTACCCCTCGACCCGCTCCATCAGCAAGGAGGATGTTCTTGCGCTGTGCGCGGAGGACGAAGATGCGTACAGGCTTCAACAAGAGCAGATCAAATCCGCCGCCTTAAGCCTTCTGCATAAGCTGCTGAACTACTGGCGCGGCAAAGACCTGCACGAGGAAGGTGCCCGGGCGGCCTTTGCCGCTGCGGCGGACATCGTGTACGCTTTGATCCCTGACGGGAACTATCTTGAGTTTCACGATCTCTTGTTCCATGTCTGCGCAGCGCGGGCGGTGCTGGAAGGATATGATGGAAGGCAGGCGGAAATGATCGACGCCCTCCGGAAGGCGAAGGAACACGCGGTCTTATTTGGTTTTCTGTTTGGCGGCGGCGAACAGCGGTATACTTCCCCTCTGTTTGACCGTTGTTCGGTGAATCTACCCATGCCGACTTCTCAGTTTCAGACGCCCATACAGGAATATCATGAGCTCCTGAAGAAGGACACATTTGACCCATACCGGACCTCTGCGGAGTTCCTTGCCCTCGCGGAATAGAAGCGCGCTTGTAAAAGAGTTGCGATCATGGTAAACTAATGAAAGTAAGGGGAGAGCGAAAATGGTATTCAAGCCCTTTGTGTATGACAGGGACAACACACAGATCCCGATTTCAATTGAGCCCATGACGCAAACGGACGCCGAACTCACAAACTCTGATCCGGTGTGGCAAACTTCCTGGACAAGCGAGTTTCTCAAGGACGACAGGATCGAAAAATATGCTGCCAAGGCCGGGAAGGAGCTCATTGCGCTTGGCGCTTATGAAATACTGGAAAACGCATTGATCGTTCGCATCGTTTATTTGGAAGCTCATCCCGAATCCAATCCCACAATGGATGGCGGCGAACCGAAATACACCGGCATCGGCAGAGCGATGATCGCTTTTGGCATAAAAATGTCCATTGATTGCGGCTTCACGGGCGATGTCGTACTGGAAGCCAAAACGACCGCTCTGGCAAAGCATTACGAGCGGGACTTCGGAGCGGTCAGACTGCCGGGCTTCCGTTCCTCTGCGCCCAGGTATTTGATTGCCGACGAAGCTGCGAAACGCATTTTCTTTACCTATCTTTCCTGAAAGGAGGAGCGGCATATGTCTTCTCTGAGGATTCCCCCCTCCGAAGCGGAGCAGTATTTCCGCCGAGACCCGGAGGCGAAGCGGTTTTACGAAATCTTTTTCAGGCTCTGCCGGAAATACGACGTCCGCTGGACCAGCGCGGACGAAAAGGAAAAGCAGTTCATTGAAGAGGTCACGCGAGTGACGTACGAGCGGGACCGGGCCATTCGTCTGGGGCTGCCCCTGGAGGATGTGCGTCCGGCTTTCGTCTCCTGACCGGCGCCAGCAAGCCATGAGGCACGGGCGGAAAGCTCCGGTTGCCGGTTTACGGCTGCCCACGTCAGCCTCAGCGAGGAGGACATGCTGGAGCTGCTGCGCATGCTCCGGGACGGGGCATACATGATCATCGTCCCGGACGCGGACAGCATCGCGGAATACGGCTATTGACCCAAAAAAGCATCACGGCGCACGCCCAAAATCCGGGTGTGCGCCGTGTTCCATTGAAAAACTAATCGTTGTCCAGAGAGAGGTCCAGGGGCTTTCTCCGCCGCCGGTGCGTTCCGATGCTTGCCGCGGGGGCGGCGGCGGGAGCGGGCGGCCTGCCCGCATTCATCCAATCCTGGGCGCTGCCCCTGGTCCAGCCCGGTCCGGCGGTGGCCGTGGGTTTTGCCCCGCCGGTATTACCGCCGTAGCGCAGGGCGTCCCGCTGGGCGAGGAGGTTGGCGCGGTGCTGCTTTATTTCGTCGCTCTCCTGCACTTCCTGCAGCTTCTCCTGGCCGGACTGGCCGACCCATATCTGACGTGTGCCAAAGCCGATCATCGGGTCCGCGAGCTGCTGATAAATCCTGGCCATCTCCGGATTGGTGGCGTACTCATGCATGATCTGCATGCGCTCCAGCACCTCCTCCTGCTCCTCCGTGAGCTTGCCGCTTCCACCCGCCTGCTTGTTCGTCTGGTAATACTGTGCTTTCAGGCGGTCTCTCATGCCGGGCAGGTCGGCGATCGCCTGGGCCGCCCCGGCATTGGCCTGTTTGCCATCCCCCAGATAGATGCCGGAAAGATCGGAATTCCCCAGTGTTCTTTCATATAGAGCCTTGGCGGTTCCCTCCGCATCTCCCGGCTGCACGAAGTTGCCCAGGCTGCGGAGCCAGTTGCTCCTTCCATGGAGTCCCATAGGGATCATGGCTTCCGATTGGAAATCGTTGTCGATCAGGTCGACGTGCTTGCCCCGCTCGTCCTCCATCCAGTTGTCGGGGTTCAGGTGGACCAGGCGATCTTCGTTGCCCAGCACCGCGTCCATCATGTTGATGTAGCCCATCATCCGCCCGTAGTCCTTGTCCTTCGCCCGCCGCTTCGTCTCCGCAGCCACTTCTTCGTCTGAGAATTGAAAGGGATTGGCTGGGGACTCTCCTCCTGCCAGACCGAAAACGGCCATACCGTTCAGTTCCTGGGCTTCGGTCGGGTTTCCCTTGGCGCTGCGCAGCGCGCCGCGCTGCACAAGGGGGGTCGCGGCGGTCCGTTCCGCCTGGTTCAGGGGTCGCACCTCCGGCGTGCTGAAGCTCCAGTCACCGCCGAGCTTCTCCCCATAGGTCCTCCCTGCTTCGTTGAAGAAGCCTGACAAGGCCGTTTCCAGATTAAGGCTTACGCCCGTCTTCACTACGCCGGTGCTTCCGGCAGCCTCACCCGCGCCGGCGACCTTCGCGACGGCCATACCCTGGCTATCCTTGCCTTTCTTGAGCTCCTCCATACCCTCGAAGGTGATCTGCTTCGGCGCGGCAGACGGCATCTTCGCCGCTTTCTTCTTCCTGCCCCAGGACCACATCTGCACGGATGCCGCCGGGGCGGACACGGTCTGTACGCCGCCCGCCACGGCACCCTGCTGCACCGTGTGCACCAGCTCATGGGCGGCGATGGCGGGGTCGAAGCCCCCGCTGCCGAAGAAGACATCCGAGCCGCTGGTATAGGCGCGCGCACCCATGGCGTCCGCCCGGTCCGCCGCGCCGGCGTCCGTATGGAAGCTCACGCCGGAGAAATCCGCCCCCAGCCTTTCCCCCATGGCTGCCTTCACGCTTTCCGGGGTGCTGCCGGCCGTCACGCCCGCGCTGAGCCGGTCCGCCTCGTCCTCAGCGGCGGGGATCTGGTTCTGCTCGGCGCTCCGCACCAGCGGCGCGTTGAAGCGCTCCACCAGTTCCGGGCGAAGGAAGCCGGTCCGCTCCTCCCCCGGCAGCAGCATCGCCGTCAGGGCGGAGTTGGAAAGGCCCGCGTTCGCGGCTGCCGGCTGCGCCGTTCCGCGGACTTTCTCCGCTGCGGCGGCCGTCTTCTGCTTTTTTTCGTACATGGCGTTTCTCCTATCCCATAGCATGGACAAGCATACCCTTTCTTTATCTAAGTAACATAGGATACCGCCCCTGTCAAGCGCTTTTCGTGCCAGCAGCGCACACGCCGGACAGTCAGAGGCACGGGCGAAATCCGCCCGTGCCTCTGACTATCCTTTATGTTCTTTATTTCTTCTTTTTTCCCTTTTTGCTCTTGTCTTCGCCGAAGAGGTCGCCCAGGATGCTTCCCTTCCGTCCCTCCTCGCCGAAGGTCTCCCCCAGCTTCCGCAGCAGTTCCTTCTGTTCGCCCGTCAGATTCATGGGGGTCTGCACCGTTACCTTCACGAACTGGTCGCCCCGCCCGGAGGCGTGGAGTCTTGGGATGCCCTTGCCCCGGAGACGGAAGACCGTGCCGGTCTGTGTACCGTCGGGGATGGTGTATTTCACCTTCCCGTCCAGGGTGGGGACCTCCACGCTGTCCCCCAGGGCGGCCTGGGTGATGGTGATGGGCATATCATAATATACGTCGAAGCCCTCCCGCTCGAACTGGCTGTGGGGCAGGATGGAGACGGTCGCCAGCAGGTCGCCGGCGGGTCCGCCGTTCACGCCCCGATGACCGATGCCGTGGACGGAGAGGGTCTGCCCGTCGTCGATGCCCGCGGGGAATTCCACCTTGGCGGTGGTGTTCTTCCGCACGGCGCCCTTGCCGCGGCACTTGCGGCAGGGGCTGTGGATGATCTTGCCGGTGCCGGAACAGTCCGGGCAGGGGGAGGAGCTGGACATGACCCCGAAGGCGGTGCGCACCTGGCTGCGGACGGTGCCCGTGCCGGAGCAGCGCTTGCACACCTCGGGGGTGGTGCCCTTCTCGCAGCCGGAGCCGCCGCACTCGGGGCAGTTCTCGATGCGGGACACGGGGATCTCCTTGGTACAGCCGAAAGCCGCCTCCTCGAAGGTCAGCTCCGTCTGGACGCGGATATTCTCTCCGCGCCGGGGGGCGTTGGCCGTTCTCGCGCCGCCGCGGGTCGAAGCGCCGCCGAAGAAGGAATCGAAGATATCCCCGATGTCGAAATCCCCGAAGCCGCCGAAGCCGCCGCCGAAGCCCCCCGCGCCCTGACCGGCCGCGAAATTGGGGTCCACCCCCGCGAAGCCGAACTGATCGTAGCGGGAGCGCTTCTCCGGATCGGACAGCACCTCATAGGCCTCGCCGATCTCCTTAAACCGGGCCTCCGCGCCCTTGTCCCCCGGATTCATATCCGGGTGGTTTTCCTTGGCCAGACGGCGGTACGCCTTTTTGATCTCGTCCTCACTGGCCCCCTTCTGGAGCCCCAGGACCTCGTAATAATCCCGTTTGTCCGCCATGATGCCACCTCGCTTCGTCTATCTGAAAAACCTGCCGCGCGCCGCCGGCTCTGACCGGCGGCGCGAAGCAGAGAAAGAAGATGATCGTGTGAAATCTTATTTGTTGTTGTCGTCGTCGTCCACGACCTCATAGTCCGCGTCCTGATAGTTGCCGCCCGCGCTGCCGCCGGGGTTAGGGCCGGCATAGCCGCCCGCGCCGGGGTCGCCGCCGGGGGCGCCCTGAGGACCGGCGCCGTTGGCCTGATAGAGCTTCTCGGAGAGCTTGTAGAAGGCCTGGGTCAGCTCCTCCGTGGCGGCCTTGATGGCGGCGGAGTCGGTGCCCTTGAGGGCGGTCTTCAGCTTTTCGATCTGGTCCTTCACCGGGGCCTTGTCTGCGTCGGAGAGCTTGTCGCCTGCCTCCTCCAGGGTACGCTCGGCCTGATAGACCATCTGGTCGCCCTGGTTGCGGATGTCCACTTCCTCCTTGCGCTTGGCGTCCTCGGCGGCATACTGCTCCGCCTCCTTGACGGCCCGCTCGATATCCTCCTTGGACATGTTGGAGGAGCTGGTGACGGTGATATGCTGCTCGCGGCCGGTGCCCAGGTCCTTGGCGGACACGTTCACGATGCCGTTGGCGTCGATATCGAAGGAGACCTCGATCTGCGGCACGCCCCGGCGGGCGGGAGCGATCCCGTCCAGATGGAAGCGGCCCAGGGACTTGTTGTAGGCGGCCATCTCACGCTCGCCCTGGAGGACGTTGACCTCCACGCTGGTCTGGTTGTCGGCGGCGGTGGAGAAGACCTGGCTCTTCTTGGTGGGGATGGTGGTGTTGCGCTCGATGAGCTTGGTGAACACGCCGCCCAGGGTCTCGATGCCCAGGCTCAGAGGCGTGACGTCCAGCAGCAGGATGCCTTCCACGTCGCCGCCCAGCACACCGCCCTGGATGGCGGCGCCCACGGCCACGCACTCGTCGGGGTTGATGCCCTTGAAGGGCTCCTTGCCGGTGAGGCGCTTGACCTCCTCCTGCACGGCGGGGATACGGGTGGAGCCGCCCACCAGCAGCACCTTGTTCAGCTCGCTGGCATTGAGGCCGGCGTCGGAAAGGGCCTGCTGCACGGGGCCGGTGGTCTTCTGCACCAGATGGGCCGTCAGCTCGTTGAACTTGGCGCGGGTGAGGGTCAGGTCCAGATGCTTGGGGCCGTTGGCATCCGCGGTGATATAGGGCAGGTTGATGTTGCTGGTGGTGACGCTCGAAAGCTCGATCTTGGACTTCTCGGCGGCCTCGCGCAGACGCTGCATGGCCACGCGGTCGGTGCTCAGGTCGATGCCGTTTTCCTTCTTGAACTCCGCCACCAGGTAGTTCATGATGCATTCGTCGAAGTCGTCGCCGCCCAGGTGGGTGTCGCCGGCGGTGGCCAGGACCTCGATGACGCCCTCGCCGATCTCCAGCACGGAGACGTCGAAGGTGCCGCCGCCCAGGTCATAGACCATGATCTTCTGGTCGGTCTCCTTGTCCAGGCCGTAAGCCAGGGCCGCGGCGGTGGGCTCGTTGATGATGCGCTTGACATCCAGGCCCGCGATCTTGCCCGCGTCCTTGGTGGCCTGCCGCTGGCTGTCGTTGAAGTAGGCGGGGACGGTGATGACCGCCTCGGTGACGGGCCCGCCCAGATAGCTCTCAGCGTCGGCCTTCAGCTTCGCCAGCACCATGGCGCTGATCTCGGGAGGCGTGAAGTTCTTGCCGTCGATGTTCACCTTGTAGTTGGAGCCCATGTGGCGCTTGATGGAGCTGACGGTGCGGTCGGGGTTGGTGACGGCCTGGCGCTTTGCCACCTGGCCCACCATGCGCTCCCCGGTCTTGGAGAAGGCCACCACCGAGGGGGTGGTGCGGCTGCCTTCCGCGTTGGCGATGACGACGGGCTCGCCGCCTTCCATCACGGCGACGCAGCTGTTTGTCGTACCCAAATCTATACCAATGATCTTACCCATGATTCAATTCCTCCTTATGCAATCTATCCTCAGTTTGCCACTTTGACCATGGCAAAACGAATGACCTTGTCGTTCAGCTTGAAGCCCTTCTGGAATTCCTCCACCACGGTGTTCTCGCCCAGGGCTTCGTCCTCCACGTGGACCACCGCGTTGTGCTCCGCCGGGTCGAAGGGCTGCCCCTCCGCCTCGATGGGGGTGACGCCCAGCTTTGCGAAGATATCCAGCAGCTGGGTCATGGTCATCTCCACGCCCTTGTAGAAATTGGGGTCGGAGCATTCCGCCCTGAGGGCCCGCGCCAGGTTGTCGTAGACCGGAAGGAGCTGCAGCACCGTGTCGGCTTTGCCGTCGGAATAGACGTTTTCCTTCTCCTTCTGGCTGCGGCGGCGATAATTCTCATATTCGGCGGCCAGGCGCAGATATTTGTCTTTTTCCGCCGTCAGGACCTTTTCCGTCTCCGCCTTGAGCGCTTCCAGCTTCTTTTTCAGCTCGGCTTCCTTTTTCCGGCCGAATTTCCGTTCCTTTTCCGGGGCGGCCTCCTCCGGTTCCGGGGCTTCCGTCCCGGCTTCCGGGGCCTGAGGCTCCCTGGCTTCCGTTTCCGGGGCTTCTTCCGCTTCCTCCCCGGTCTCCTGTTTCCGCTTTTCCTCGTCCATGGCTATCTCTACTCTCCTTTAGTGCCCGCCGTCAGCTGGGGGGGTGGCTGGGGCATGCCCGCCAGGGCGGCCCGCTGCATCCCCATGGCGACGCCCCGCAGATAGGCGGCCACCTTTGCATAGTCCATGCGGGTGGGGCCCACGACCCCGATGACGCCCCGCATGTCGTTGCCCATATCGTAAGAGGCCAGCACCACGCCGCTGTCCCGCAGCTCCTCCGCCACGTTCTCCGGCCCGATGAGGATGCGGACGCCGCCGTCCTCCCCGTCCTGGGGGATGTCCCGGATCACGCTCTCGTCGGAGAGGTAGTCCATCAGCTTCTGGGCCTTGTCCACATCCCGGTATTCCGGGAGGCTGAGGATGTTGCTGGCGCCCACCAGCTGGGGGCGGCCCGGCTGGGCGGGGGTCATGGCCTGCACCGCGAAAGCCGCCAGGGCCGCCACGGCGCCGCTCTCGTCTCCCAGGCTCCGCTCGGCGGCCTGTACCAGCGCGCCGTCGATCTGCTCCGGGGGCAGGTTCGTGAAGCTGGCGTTGAACACCGTGGCCATCTTCCGCACCAGGTTTTCCTCGATCCCCTCGGGGAAGCGCATCACCCGGTTGACGGCGCTTTCGTCGTCCAGCATCACCACGGCGATCACCGTGTTCCCGTCCACCCGGATCAGGTCGTAGCGGCGGATCGTGTGGGTCTGGCTGGGGGCGGCGGCGGTGTAGACCGGATAGCTGGTCATCTCGCTCACCAGCTTGCCCGCGTCGGCCAGCAGATCGTCGAATTTCGCCATCTTCTGCTTGAGGGCGTCGTTGATGCGCTGGGTCTCCTCCAGGCTGAGGCGGTGTTCGTTCATCAGCTCGTTGACATAGATGCGGTAGCCCTGGGGAGAGGGGATGCGCCCGGCGGAGGTGTGGGGCTGCTCCAGCAGGCCCATGGCCGTCATGTCCGCCATCTCGTTGCGGATGGTGGCGCTGGAGAGGTTCAGCTCCTCAGAGGCGGCGATGGCCTTGCTGCCCACGGGCTCCGCCGTTGCGACGTAGCTTTCCACGATGAGCTTGAGGATCTTCCGCTTCCGCTCGCTGAGCTCCATGCGTTCCGCCTCCCTTCCGGGATTTAGCACTCTTGCCTCCTGAGTGCTAATGACAATATAATACGCTTCTCCTGCATTGTCAAGGGCAATTTGAAAACAATTTATGAAGGAAGGGGCGCGTGCCTGAAAAAAAGTTTTTTCCCTCGAAGGGAAAATATTCGTTGCAATCCGGGAAAGTCGGTTATATAATGTCTCGGTTATTTTTCAGGCGCGCTATTTATGACAGGAGCTGATTCCCATGGACATTCGCAATATCGCCATCATTGCCCACGTCGACCACGGCAAGACCACCCTGGTCAACGAAATGCTGCGGCAGGGGGGCGTTTTCCGGGAAAACCAGGTGGTGGAGGACCGGGTCATGGACTCCGGAGACCTGGAGCGGGAACGGGGCATCACCATTCTCGCCAAAAACACCGCCATCCATTATAAGGATACCAAGATCAACATCGTGGACACGCCGGGCCACGCCGACTTCGGCGGTGAGGTGGAGCGGGTGCTGAAGATGGTCAACGGCGTGCTCCTGCTGGTGGACGCGGCGGAAGGCCCCATGCCCCAGACCCGCTTCGTCCTGTCCAAGGCGCTGGAGCTGGGCCACCGGGTCATCGTCGTGGTCAACAAGATCGACCGGCCCGACGCCAGGGTCCACGAGGTCATCGACGAGGTGCTGGAGCTGCTGCTGGAGCTGAACGCCACGGACGAGCAGCTGGACAGTCCCATGCTTTTCTGCTCCGCCCGGGCGGGCACCGCCGCCTATTCCCCGGAGGCGGAGGGCACGGACCTCCGGCCCCTGTTCGACACGATCCTGGAGTATATGCCCGCCCCGGAGCGGGACGAAAGCGCCCCCCTGCAGCTGCTGGTCTCCTCCCTGGACTACAACGACTATGTGGGCCGGATCGCCATCGGGCGCATCCAGCGGGGCATCCTCCGGCAGAACCAGGAGATCCTGGTGCTCAACGCGGAGAAGCCGGAGCAGAAGGAGAAGGCCAAGGCCGTCAGCCTCTATGTTTTCGACGGGCTGGCGAGGACGCCGGTGACGGAGGCCTTTGCCGGGGACATCGTGGCCCTCAGCGGCATCGGCGACGTCACCATCGGGGACACCATCTGCGCCCCCGACTGCCCGGAGCCCCTCCCCTTCGTGAAGATTTCCGCCCCCACCATGGAGATGACCTTCTCCGTCAACGACAGCCCCTTCGCGGGCACCGAGGGCAAATTCGTCACCTCCCGCGCCCTGCGGGACCGGCTGTTCCGGGAGACCCTGAAGGACGTGAGCCTGCGGGTCACGGAGACGGACAGCACCGACAGCTTCAACGTGGCGGGCCGTGGCGAAATGCATCTCAGCATCCTCATCGAGACCATGCGCCGGGAGGGCTTTGAATTCCAGGTCTCTCCCCCCCGCGTGCTGACGAAGGAAGAAAACGGGGTCCTCATGGAGCCCATGGAGGAAGTGGTCATCGACGTGCCGGACGCCTGTGTGGGCTCCGTCATCGAGAAGCTCTCTAACCGCAAGGGCGAGCTGAAGGAGATGAACCCCACGGGGACGCGCACCAAGCTCATCTTCCTGGTGCCCAGCCGGGGCCTTTTCGGCTACCGCAGCGAATTCCTCACCGACACCCGGGGCGAGGGCATCATGGCCTCCGTCTTCGACTCCTACGCCCCCATGAAGGGGGAGGTGAAGCGCCGCAGCACCGGCAGCCTCATCGCCTTTGAGACAGGGGAAGCGGTGGCCTACGGCATCTTCAACACCCAGGACCGGGGCACCATGTTTATCTCTCCGGGGGTGAAGGTCTACGGCGGCATGGTGGTGGGCTCCTGCCCCAAGCAGGAGGACATCGTCATCAACGTCTGCCGCAAGAAGCAGATGACCAACATGCGGGCCGCCGGCTCCGATGAAGCCCTGCGCCTGGTGCCGCCCAGGATCATGAGCCTGGAGCAGTGCATGGAGTTCCTGGCGGACGACGAGCTGCTGGAGGTCACGCCCAAGTCCCTGCGGCTCCGGAAGCGGGTGCTGGACCATGAGCGGAGAGCCAAGAGCACCTTCCGGGCGAAGCAGAATAAGTAAGATAAGATACACCGCGCCGGGGAGTTCCTATGCTCCCCGGCGTTTTGGACGGGAGGCGCGGCTATGAGACTGCTGTTTGAGATGGACAAAAAGGATTATACCGCATGTACGCACTCATTTACCCGCAACTCCGCCAGGAGCATCATCATCCGGGACAAGAAAATCGCCATGATCCACAGCATGAAGTACGACCATTATAAATTTCCTGGCGGCGGCATTGAAACCGGGGAAACGCCTGAGGAAGCTATGGCGCGGGAAACCCTGGAGGAAGCCGGACTCGTTGTGATCCCCAAAACCATCCGGGAATATGGTTACATTCATCGGAAGCAGAAAAGTGACGGGGACGAAACGGAATGCTTTATCCAGGACAATTTCTATTATCTTTGTGAGGTTGAGACTTCCGCAGCCCCGCAAAACCTGGACGGATACGAAGCGGAGGAGGCATACACGCTGGAATGGGTCGATCCTTATACCGCAATCCGCAGGAACCGCAGCGTTATGGAAAGCCCGCATAATCATCCCATGATGCTGGAGCGTGAGGCGCGGGTCCTGGAGCTGCTCATATCGGAGGGATATTTTGGCTGATGCTTCATGCAATCACGAAGGCGACGGATGAGATCGTCACGATCATGGATGGAAACGTCTATGGCGTCTGGCTTTACGGAAGCGTCGTGCTGGATGATTTTCGCTTGGGGTGGAGCGACATTGATTTCGTCGCGCTCACCGACAGGCCGATCTCCGAAAGTCAGGCCATGCAGCTGCTTACCCTCCGGCAGGATATGCTCAAAAATGATCCCGGTAATCCGTACTATCGCTGCTTTGAAGGGATCATTGCCGACAGAACGGAATACCTCAGCCAATCATTTCACAGGCTGGTCTATTGGGGGACCAGCGGGCAGCGCGTGACCGACCGCTTTGCCCACGACGCTTTCTCCCTGTTCGAGCTGGCAAAGTACGGAAAGCCCATCTTAGGAGGGGAGCCATGGGTATTCCCACCGCCTGGCAGGGAGGAATTGGTCTCGGCGGTCCGGGCGCATTACGATTCCATCCGGAAATATGCTGTCGAATCAAATGAAACGCTCTATTCCTGCGGCTGGCTGCTGGACATTGCGCGCTGCATCTATACGCTGAGGTACAACGATATCATCGCCAAAACCAGGGCGGGGCTCTGGGCGTTGGAGGAGCATATCTTTCCCGATGAAACGCCGCTGAAGAAAACCATCGAGATACGACAGCAGCCGACTTACTATAAAGCAAGCGGTGGCTGAAGAGTTTGGGTCCTGTCGTTCAGCGGTATGCGGACGTACTGGAACATGAATTGCTGATGCATTGAGGATAGGAAAATGAGCATCACACTTATCGAAAACAACAAGAGCCTGGAATTGGACGTCCTGGGCTATGAGTTCCCCGACGCCGAGGGTGATTATTTCGACGCCAACTGGCTGAACGTGGGCATTCGCTACGACGACGGCAGCCTCTCCTTCCGCCAGGTGGACAGCTGCCTGCTGGCCTTCGAGCTGGAGGAACTGACGGAGACCGTCGACGCCATCCTGGAAGGACGGGAAACCGGGACGGCCACCGACTTCATGGAGCCCTATCTCGCCCTGTCTGTGACCCGGGCGGGGGAGGGCTTTGACGTGCAGGCGCGCTTCGTCTACGACACCGGCTCCCCCTGGAAGGAGGTCTGCGTCCGTCAGGCCATGGCCCGCCGGGAACTGGCGGGGATGAACCAAAGCCTGAAAGAAATGGCCGCCTGCTTTCCGAAGCGGGGGAAAGCGTAGAGGAAGGATCCTCCGGCATCCTGCGGCCCCGTGGAAGCGGTATGCCGGAGCAGCGGAAGGGTTGAAAACGAGGGAAGAGAGGAAAGGCATGGAGCGGACAAAGGAATTCCTGCGGGCGTTCACGCCCCGGCGGCGGATCGTCTATCTGTTGGGCACCCTGCTTCTTGGCTGCGGCATCGCCATGAACACCAAGACCCAGCTGGGCATTGCGCCCATCCTCTCCGTGGCCTGGAACCTGAGCGAACTGATCGGCATTCCCTTCAGCTTCATGAGCTTTTTCTACTACTGCTTCCTCATTTTCCTGCAATGGCTTCTCCTGGGGCGGGAGTTCGAACCTATCCAGGCGCTGCAGCTCCTCGCCAGCTTCCTCACCAGCTTCTTCATCGGCATCTTCGGGCGCTTCCTGCCCCAGGCCGTCTCCCCGCTGGGACGGGGCGCCATGCTGCTGGGTGCCATCCTGCTGACGGGCTGCGGCATCATCCTCTCCGTGGGGGCTCGCTTCGTGCCCAATCCGGGGGACGGCATGGCTTCGGCCATCGCCCGCCGCACGGGGAAAAGCCTGGGCCTCAGCAAGAACATCCTGGATGTTTCCAGCTTCCTCCTGGCCGCCGCTCTGGGCTTTATCTTCCGGGGAAAACTCATGGGCGTGGGCATCGGCACGGTGGTCACCATGCTCCTGACGGGGCGGGTGGTGGCCCTGCTGCAGAAGCCTCTCCTGCGCCTGGCGGGGATCGGCGAAAAATAAGCAACGCGGCCCGGAACCAGAAATGGTTCCGGGCCATCGGTTTACAAAAAGAGCCTCGCAGAGTTCACGGCTCGCAAGCCGCGAAGAAATCAGACATTTTCCGCACGGACATGCGCCGGGCGAAAAATATCTCTCGCGAAGCGCGATCCCCGATCAAAGTGAAGCGTCAGCTTCCCTTTGACACGTTTCAGCTGGTGGGGGAGACCTTGGAGTCCACGTGCATGCCCATGCCGGCGGTATGGGCGGAGACCTCAGAGGCCAGGTAGAGGGCGGCGTTGGCCACCTCTTCGGGCTTGGCGTAACGCTTGTCCATGGCGTAGTTGGAAGCCAGCATAGCCATGGCTTCCTCGTGGGTCATGCTGTCGCCGAAAAAGTCCTTTTCGATGCGCAGCATCATGGGGGTGTCCACGGGGCCGGGGCAGATATAGTTCACATGCACGCCCACGGGGCCCAGCTCCAGGGCGACGCACTTGGTCAGACCGGCCACGGCGTACTTGGAGGAGACGTAGGCGCTGTTGGAGGCGGTGGGCTCATAGGCGGCGGCGGATGCGACGACCACCACGGAGCCGGACTGCTTTTCGATCAGGGTGGGCGCGGCGTACTTCAGGGTGAGCATGACGGCGAAGACATTGAGCATATAGGTCTGCTCAAAGAGCTCCAGGGTCATGTCCTGCACGGGGTGCGCCTTGCCCTCGTAACCCGCGTTGGGGATGATGACGTCCAGGGTGCCGAAGTGGGCCTTGGCATTCTCCACGAAGTTCTTGATGTCCTCTTCCTTGTTCAGGTCGGCCACGAAGCCGGCGACCTGGCCGGGGGCAGCGCCGAGGGTGGGGATGAGATCGTCGATCTTCTTCTGGCTGGTGGAGGAGAATGCGACCTTGGCACCCTCACCCAGGAAAGCCTTGACGATGGCAGTGCCGATGCCGCCGGTACCGCCGGTGACCAGGACGACCTTATCCTTCAACTTCAGATCCATGACTGTACCTTCCTTTTGTGTGTCGTTATTATGATTTGGCCGGATGCACGGCCGAAGGTTATCCTACACTAGCTTTCCCCCGGTGTCAAGACTTGCCGTGTCCCGAAGGAAAAACCTCCCGCAGTCAAAACTGCGGGAGGCCGAGGCTGTTTCACGCACCCCGATCGTCGCCGGTATAATGCCAGACCCGGAGTCCGAGCTCCGCCCCGGAGCGGATGTTGGCTTCCACGTCGTCGATATACAGCGCCTTGCCGGGGTCGATGCCGTAGCGGTCCAGCAGCCGCCGGCAGAGCTCCTTCTCCGGCTTGCAGAGCTTTTCCCTGGAGGACACTACCTCGCCGTCCAGCTCCTTCAGGGCCGGAAAGGCCTCCTTGGTAAAGGTGAAGGAGGGCTCGGCGTAGTTGGTGAGGGCATAGAGCTTTTTGCCCAGCCTTTTCAGCGGGCCGATGCAGTGATACAGGGGCAGGGGCTCCATGGTTTCCGGGAAACGGTACAGGGCCTCCAGGACCATCTCCGCCCCGCCCGGCACTCCGGCAGCCGCCGCGATCTCTCCGGCGATCTGCCCGTTGGGCTTCCGGCCCAGGTCGAATTCGCTCCAGCGGTGGATGGGGCCGAACATGGCCTCCTTCAGGGCCTCCCGATGTTCCGCGGGCAGCAGCGACGCCACCCGATCCGGCTCAAAGCTCAGCAGTACCTTCCCCACGTCGAAGATGACCGTTTCGGCCCGCAGCAATCTTTCGTCCATCGGGGGATTGTCCCTTTCTTCCGCTTCCATATCCGAAACCTCCGTGCTTGATGAATGCCTTTTCCGGGGCTGCCCGCCCGGCGCGTTGTCCGATTCCCTCACAGGCGCAGCCGGAACAGCCCGTGATGGTTGCAATAGGCGTAGAGATCGCGGACCCGCTCCATCCGGAACCGCGCCTCCGCTCCTCCCTCCGGGTACAGCTTCGTCAGCTGCATCCCCTGGTCGGAAACGGCGGCCAGGAAGGAGATGTGGTGGTCCCTGGTCATGGGATGCTCCAGGGAAACATAGTATTCGTCCTCCACGACCTCCGCCCGGATGGCGTGTTCCCCCTCCGGCTCCTCCGGCTCCAGGGGCGGCAGCAGGATGCCGCAGCAGCTGACCACCGCCTCCCCCACGGACCGGATCACGTTGCCGCAGACCGGGCAGACGTAAAATTCACCCTTGAACATGTTGGCGGAGCGGTTTCGGTTGCGCACCTCGTCCCCGGACACCAGCTCGATGAGGGAGATGTCCAGCGCTTTGGCCAGGGGCTCCAGCAGGCTGATATCGGGGTAGCCCTTGCCGGTCTCCCATTTGCTCACGGTCTTGCTGCTGACGTAGAGCGCCTCCGCCAGCGCCTCCTGGGTCATCTTTTTTTCTTCCCGAAGCCTGCGGATCACGGCCCCGGTGACGTAACTGTTCATGTCGTTCGCCTCCTCATGGGCAACTCTACCACAGTCACCGTGGGGAAGCACCCTACGAAGCGTAGGATCGTCTCAGTCCTTCTTGGGGGGCGGCATGAAGAAGGCGGGGGCGGGTACGCTGTTGTCCTCGCTGAAGAGGTAGCGGACGGCGTCCTGGAAATACTTGCCCCAGGAGGTGCCCCAGTGGGATTCCCGGCTGTCGATGAGCATGCACAGCTGCCGGTTATTGAGCTTCAGAGAATCCTTCATGCGGCGGTAGACGGTGATGGTGGCGGTGAAAATGGTGACGTCCACCCCCTGATCCCCGCTATACATGTAGAAGCGGGCGTTTTCCAGCTTCTTGGGATCATAGTTGTCGATCAGGCTGAGGCAGCTCTCGTCCAGGATGTCCATGCCGGGGGAGAGGTCCAGGGAGCGGCCGAAAACGTCGGGGTCCTTCATGGTCATGTAGTAGGACTGCAGGCCGCCCATGCTGGCGCCGCCGATGCCGGTGTGGGCCGCGTCCGGCAGGGTCATGAAATTCGCGTCGATGACGGGC